>OBNQ01000055.1_pt1 | contig 15191 bp, 9 predicted proteins | sample 1494201 | NCBI WGS metagenome assembly OBNQ01 (sample SAMEA3275557, study PRJEB22092) | marine metagenome | biome: ENVO 01000043; feature: ENVO 00000569; material: ENVO 00002150 | collected 2014-06-21T11:00:00+00 | depth 2 m
TCTTGGTCGGTGGTATCTATCTTATTTATTATTAACAGAACTGGGACTTTCGTACGGAGCAACTTTTCAAAGAATCCTTGATCTTTCAAGGCTCTATCCCCTGGTTCTACCAAGTAGAGAAACACATCCGCATCCTCAAAGGCATCTGAGACGAACTTCATCATATGCTCCTGCATCTTGTACGCAGGTTGAATGACGCCCGGAGTATCTGAAAAAACGATCTGGTATTCAGGTTCGTTGAGAATGCCAAAAATTCGGTGACGGGTAGTTTGAGCCTTTGGTGTAATGATGCTCAATCGCTCACCCACCAAGGCGTTCATCAAAGTGCTTTTACCAACGTTTGGATTGCCTATGATATTTACAAAACCCGCTTTGTGTTCCATGCGGCAAAGATGAGGCGAATATTCTTTATAACCGCGTCGGTTATTCTGCCCAGAACTGGTCCGAAGCAGGCACCGGCTTGTTTCTACCCAAGAAGAGGGCATTGTGCCTAAAAGATGCCATCAAATACCACGCTGTAGAGCTCACGCATGGTTCTGTATTCGCTGTTGCCCAAAGGTTTCCTGATCCGTACGTAGTGCCTTGATTGGCGGTGTAGGGCAAACCTTCACCCACGGGGCCTGTGAGCCATCCTTTTTTCAATTCGGCGAGGACTGCTTTCGCTTTCTCTCTATCTCCAGCTACCCAATGCATCACTGCCACTTGGGCAGTTCCTTCAAACCAGAGGACATCTTGATCTTCATCAAAGCAATAGCCGTCAATAGCTTCACCTGTTTCCGTACTTGTCACCGATACTCGGTAACGCGAAACAGAGCCACGCGCGGCATCGTCAAAGTTGGGGAAAGCACAATAGCCCCAGGTGTTGCAATCCAAGGCAAACTTGTAAGGAGGGTTTGTTGGCCAAGCAACAAAATTACCATCGGCAGCGTCCCACTTCTCTTGTTCAAGATGTGTAAGAATACTTTCGTGAACAGTCCCATACCCTTCAAGGGCCGCAAAGGCATCGATATTGCCCTCGGTGATCTTATGAATGGTGTCTCCATTTGCTTCATAACCGCCCCAAAGACCATAATCCGTCTCGTCGTTTAAACTCATGAGCCAAAATTCAAGTGAAGCAATGAGCCCGGTATATTTATCCGATTGTGGATAGTTCTTCAGTGCAATGAGCAACCAAGCATTATCGCCCATCCAGCGCCTTCCAGAAGGCACACCTAGCGGAGATCTAAACTGGTAGAAGCCGCCAAGACCACTCTCTAATTCCGTCTCTCGAATAGACTCGAAATAGTCAAAGATGCGTTCTGCGCTCTGCATTTCTCCGGCCAGGATAAATGCAATGGCTGCCAAAGCTTGATCGTAAGTGCTCACTAGAGTGCCATACGGAACCGTAGGAAGTAGCCCCACGGTGTTCTGTAGGTCTTTTAAATAAGCTACAGCTAGACTATCTTCTTGCGTAGCAACTTTGGTCGCCCAATACGTAGTGCTTAGCGTAGTGGCAATCTCCACTTCTGCAATTAAGGTATACTGGAATTCGGGATCTACTGGGTATAGCGAATCGGTAGAAAGCAAAGCTGTTTCTTGAGCAATACCGTCTAAAGGGGTGTATGAGTGAAACTGACCATTGAGGTTCATTTCCACATTCGACAAGGGCTGTCCAGAGGTTCTGCTGATCACATAAACCGTACGGTCCTTAGGTTCCTCGACCTGTTTTCTGCAAGAGCTAAAAACGACTATCGCCGCTAACAGACTAAAACTTAAGCTTCTCATTTTTATCCCAAAGTCCCCATGCAGCTCCAACATCACCTTCTTTTTCAACTTTCCAACTTTCATCAAACGATGAAAAATAGAACATTTCGATGCCACTTTCGTTCGACCATCGAATAGAATTAATAAAATACTTGAGGCTGTTATTGAACGATGCATGAGCACCACCTATACTTTGACCGCTCGAAGGCCAACCCGTTTCAGTGATGATTACACGCTTCTCACCACGACCTGTATCCTTTGCTTCTTGATACATCTGCTTCATATACATAAGCGAGTACTCTAGCGAACAACCTTCCCAGTAAGGATAACAATTGGCCAAAATAACATCACACGCATCGGCAATCGCAGGGTAATCTGTGAATTCATAGTAGGCATCCACGTACCCCACTGGCACACCATCTACCTGGGCTTTCACACGATTAATGTAATCAAGCAATTGAGCCGATTCTAGGTCCTCTCTATACAATACTTCATTTCCTACAGCGGCAACATCAACAACGCCTTCGCCACAAAGTGCAATCAGACCAGCAATCTCTTCTTCGTTTTTTGCTAAATCATCGCCAAGCCACGCACCTACCAGTGTTTTAATACCTAATTCGTTAGCTACTCGAGCAATAATCTCATTTCCTTCCGTACAGGAGAACGTTCGAATCCACCCTACATGCGGTTTTAAGATCTCTAACTTGCGACGAATCTGTGCTTCTGTAAGTTGATCGCCAGGTGCCTGACCCTCGTCATAGGCACTGAAACAAATACCGTGTATACCGGCATCAAGCAACTTCTTAGCTTCTGCCTGAAGCTCTGCTGTAGACATGGCAAGAGATGGTCCTCCCGCAAGTGACATAAATTTATCTCCTCTAAAAGACATATTGGTTGGTTTGAAAAATAGTTAAGCTTCCGCGGCCTTTCGAGCGTCTAACTGCGCACGAACTTCCTTGGCGTAATTCTCATCTACCTTGTAGTTCCACATCACCGCAATAGCAATAAGCGTACAGATAATTGGAAGACCCGAGAATACCAAACGAAGACCTGTCACAGCTCCTTCAGGCTGTGCCTCTGCACCGCTTTGGTAATTCACTAAGGTCAAAATAAGACCACTTAGCGCTCCTGCAAAGGCAAATCCAAGCTTCACCATCCACCAATAAATAGCGCCAAAGACACCCTCACGGCGCTTGCCGGTATTAAGCTCGTCAATATCTAAAACATCAGAGGTCATGGACATCATAATGGTAAATAGTCCACCAATACCAAAGGAGTGGAACGGCAATGCAAAAAGGAACATGTACGGCTTGCCAGGTATCATCAAGAACCAAAGCAGGGTGTAACCAATAATGGAAATAGACTGCGACAAAATAAACGCACGCTTCTTACCCATAGTCTTTGCCATGCGAGCGACAATAGGAATGACAATAAAAGTGGTTACGATAGCTCCTACAGAACCGAACAGGGTCGGCCATACGCCAGGGGCAGCACCATTAAAGAGGTGCGAACGAATAACAAAATAAGTAAAGCTGGCTACGGTATTAAAGCCATTGAAAATTAAGAAGGTCGCAATACACAACTTTCTAAACGGTGGAGACGAAAAGGCTTCTACGAAGTTCTTCGCAATCTTATTGATACTGCCCAGAATTCCTCTAAAGTCTAAAGGCTCATAATCACTCCTATCTTTTGTGCTTTCTCCTTTGATAAATACCGCCGGCGCAATGGCACAAAGCGTAAACACCACAGCTACCCAAATAGACAACGAACGCGTTGCTTCATCCGCAGACGGGAACCAGGCCGGATCGTACATGATTACCCAGAACCACGGTGCGATCACCCAAGCCCATTGGCCGATCCACTGAGAGATGGCCATCACGTTGGTTCGTTCGTGATAATCGTCGCTCATCTCGTAGCCCATACTTACATAAGGAACACCGAATATGGTTAGGCCTAAATAGAAAACAAAGGACCACACCATCACATAGGTGAAGTTATATGCCACGCTGTTTTCACGGTACAACTGCCACAGCATGGCAAATGCAAAACCCATCAGCAAGGCGCCCCAAAAAACGTATTGACGACGGCGACCCCATGTACTTCTTGTATTGTCAGAAATGAAGCCCATGATAGGGTCCATAATGCTATCAAAAGCGCGAGGTGCGAAGAAAATAACACCCCACATCCAACCTGGAAAACCTAAATCTTGGACCAATACTACCATGAAAATACTCATGGCTGCAGGGAACATTTGATTGGCTAACATGCCAATACCAAAGGCTATTTTTTGCCCCATAGGGACTGTATTCGTTGCACTCATCTACGCTTCAGATTTAGGTGTTTTAATTATGGTTTGAAGCGCTTGTGCCTCAATAGAAATCGTAGTGATTTCACCACTTATCTCTAGGTCAAAGCTTCTGGCTTGCGCTCCTTCGTTGAAGACTACTACAACAAGCGATCCGTCGGTATTTTCTGCAGCAGCAACCATTAATTCTTCATCACTACAAGTAGCCTCAACCACATTTGCACCTGGACGAATAAACTTGCTGAAATGCTGTAGGACATAGAACATCGGTGTGTAGTAAATCTCGTCGTTCTCTGTATCCACAATAACCGGTGCAATACACCAATTATTTGCCCAGTTCGGACCTCCTTGACGGTCAAGCACCATATTCCAATCGACCCAGCCTTGTACCCAATGGTTCAAACAACCTATGATATCACGGGCATAGCGGTTGACCGGTGCATATTTCGGATGCAAATGACGGTTGGCCTCCTCACGCCAGTAATAGCCCCAGTCTGTAGCTTCTTTCTCCCAATACCAATGGTCATTTTTCCATTCAGGAACTTGATTATCAATACAAGCTTCCGTTTGGAGCAAGAGCATTTCTGGAGCACTATTGTAGGCGTATTCCAATTCTTCTGGGAAATAATCGTAGGTACTTTCGTACCAGTGAACTGCCATACCGTCGTAGTATTTCTTAGACTCTTCGTCCTTGTACATTACATCAGCCCATTCTTGTATTCCTTGACGGTTCTGATCGTAGCCTAAAATGATCAAATCTCCTTTGCCGTCTGCTTCAAGTTGGGGACCTAAATGCTCATTTACGAATCGAGTCATTTCTTCAGGTGAGTAATGCATACTCTCCCAATTACCACCGTTGCCGTGCGGCTCGTTTTCTACAGTGAAGCCCCATAAATCAATACCCTCTGCGGTATATGCATCCACATACTTGCTGAAGAACAACGCCCACGTTGGGTAATATTCTTCCTTGAGTTTGCCGGCACGCCATTCGTTGTTATCCTTCATCCAAGGTGCTGCGGACCATGGTGAAGCAAAGAGTTTAAAACCCTCTGCACTAATGTTCTGCGCATCCTTAATCATTGGAATGAGGTCGTCACGGTCTTCTTCGATGCTGAAATGTTCCAGGTTAACATCACCTTCCACAGGTGTGTACGAGTAATTACTCACCGAAAAATCACAAGAATTCATGTGTGTACGTGTTAAACTGTACGCAGAGCCTTCCTTAGAAAAATAGGATTGAAGTACCTCCATGCGATTTTCTGGACTTAGCTGGTTCAAGTTGTAGGCCGAAGATTCTGTAAAAGCACCCCCGAAACCAATAATTTCTTGACGCTTGACCTCGGTATTTACCGAAATAGAAGAATGGTTATCTGTCTTTTCAAAAGCACTTACCTGTTCTAAATTCTTCCCGGATGCTGAAGTTTCAAATACGTTCACTTTCATAGTTGATTCTGGGCTACAAGCCTGAATTATCAGGCCTAAGGTTAGGACGGGTATGAGCTTCGTTTTCATCATTCTTTCTTAAATCGGTCTCTAACAGCAGTAAAGACCTCCTTTTTCGTTCTGTCAATATTGACGATTCCCCAAAACTCCTCATTGGGTGAGCCGTCGTATGGAACACCGCTGCTGTTCGGCGCCCAACCTCCAATATCCTGAATTTCCGGATTACCCGCTTTCCACCAACCGTCGGTAAATGAAAATAGCGTCATTCCTTCAAATTCATGAGCGTGAGGTTCTAATTCGTCTATGATATGACTCACTGCAACTGCCTGAGCACGCTCGTTCACGCCTTGCTCAAGGGAGTCTTTTTCGATAGTCATGTAACTGTCTGCGCCCAATTCTGAGAAGTAAAAGGGCTTATCGCTTTTCGATCGCCAATCGGCAACAAATGAAGCAGGTAGATCCCAACGATAAACATTGAAACCCCACATGTCCAAATGACGACCATGGAACATGGCGGTTGAATCCGGAACTTCGCCGTGGGCTGTCGTTACCTGATGAACGCTATCTACAGTATGAATGGCATCTACTGCTTTTTCTAACGTCGTGTACCAATTCATTAAATCACCGTCAAACCATTCCGGGTGGTAGTTGTATTCGTTGCCCAGCTCCCATAAATAAATGGCAGGGTGGTTCTTGTACTTGTTAACGTAATCTATATAGGTACCAGAATACAAATCAAAAACACTGTCTTGGTTGTAACCAAAACTGGTAATAACCTTCATTCCGCGCTCGGCAAGTTTATCTAGAACAATTTCATCCGTAATAGGCATGTATACACGAACGACCGAAATTCCAGCCTCTTGCATAAGGTCCAAATCTTGGTCGATATTCTCCCAACTACGCTCGGTATTTCCAACGTTTACAGGGTGGTAACATATGGCTTTGAAATACTCCGCAGGTTCCTGTTGTTCCTCTACAACTGGGTGTTGTTCGCTGCTACAAGCAGCTAGTAAAACTATCGCAAAAAGAGCTACAAATTTCTTCATTCTAACGTCTTCTTTTTGGTGCGCTAACAGTCTGTAAAAGCGCAGTAGTATCTCCTTCAAAAGTCTTCGTAATCTCTTGACCACCTCTAGACAGTCCTTCGAAAACGCCTTCATCTACCAAATCCCATAAGCCGTATTTAGCTTGTCCATCCAAGGTGATCAAACCAAAGTGATTTTCAGAACCTTCTGGATGATTAGGGTCTTTCCATTGCTCATCAAAAGCTTCAAAATAGAAGCAACTTATCCTTTCTGCATCGGTCCATTCACGCATGGCATTGTGGTAAATGGATTGTTTGTATTCGTCAGCTGCAAATGAGCCGTTGTTCCCGTAAAAACCAACGCTAACACTTGACCAGCCCGTTTCACCGATATGAATAGGCTTATCTGGTGCAATACCATGCACATAGGCCTTCACACTTTCGTATTGGCCTTGTGCATAGAATGCCGCACGTTGCATTGCCATTAAAACACGGTCGTGATCAGAAAATCCATTGGCTTCATCCGCTGGACTTTCCCAAAACGCGCTGTTGTAATGGGTATCATGGAAAGGATAGGTGTGCATACTCACATAATCAACCGCCTTGATAAGCTCTTCCAACTCGCTCAAATGATAAGCTTCTTCCCCGCCGCCCCATGAGGCAAAATTATCGGAGGAAGTCACCCATAGGTCTGCCGGCAATTTGCCCATACGCTTCAACTCCTGGAGGTAATTCACATACTTCAAGATGACGGAAGGATGGACAAAATAACTTGCCGCCCAATGCACCATGGCTTCATTACCCACAGCAATGATCTTTACTATATCAGGGTACTCGTTGGCATAGCGCACTGCCTTTTGAATCTCGCTGGTGTTGTTCTCCTCACTTTCCTTGGTGTGATCTGGCGCTTCAGAAGTCCAAGCACCTTGACAATCAATCCAAGCCCCGAGCATAACGTACATTTCAAAGGAAGGATCTTCCTCTTTGAGCGCCTTTATGGCCTTGAGCACATTAGGAGCGTGTGGAAGCTGTAGGTTGTACGTCCGAAGCAATCGAACTCCCATAGCTGACATGATCTTTAGATCTTCTTTCAGCTCTTCGATAGAAGGTTGCTCGTCCCTGTTCTTACCTCGATATCCTCCGTATGAAATTGCTCGGTACTCTGGGTTCCCAAGTATTTCTTTTGCACTCTTACTCATTGCCATAGGCTCATTCGTAGCAGTACAAGAACTCAACATCAGTAAAGCTACCAATGCGCCAAAGCCAAGAATTCTTCTACCTGCTCCTTTCATTCAATCTTATTTCACAACAGATACGGTGATCTGTTTTACGTTGTTCGTTCTACGGAACAATTCAGAAGTCACATCAGCACTCAATGTACTTCCTGCTACTTCTTCTACTCCTGCCTCAGTATGCACGACAACTTTCGCCGCTTCAGCACGCTGGTAAACTACAGGGACCTGACAGTATGTGAAGGCCAATCCACCGCTTGGAACCGCAACCTTCGCCACTTCATTATCTAAATTCACGTACTCGAATTCGCTTGCAGACTCCAAGAATTCTTCTGCGCGAAGAATCTTAGGCACAAAGCTCAACTGGCCGTTTTTAACCGATACCCCAAGCTCGCCGAATCGGCTGATCAAATCCTCTTTCACCTGACCGGTCATTCCTGGCTGCTGCGCACCTTTACCACCCGGAGTGTGCGAATATGGATCCGTTGGGAAGGCACCGTATAACTCCGGACTCTTGTGCGCTCCAATACCCGCCAAGATTTCGAAATAGTGATCATACATACGTCCAATCAATGTTCCGTCTTCGGTCTGTAAGGCAGCGTTCGTGTTTTCGTATGCCGCCAATAGCAGCTTACTAACCATGTGCCAGTATATGGACCCCAAACCTTCGTATCCGAAGAATGTACCCGAGCGACCTGTAAACGACTTGTGGTCGAACACCTCTTCAAAAATTGCTGCCAGGAGACCTCGGTCGGCTGCCACTAGCTCTGCATATTTCGCAGGCAATGCATCTAAAGCAGCATGCAAACTGTTCACGTTGTTGAACATGCCGTTGAAGTGGTATACACCATTTCTATCCTTAAGCACAACTGTTTTATCACCTGCCTCAAGAAGTGCTGCCACTAATGTTGAAGCTTCAGCACGAGCCGCAGGAATGCAGTTTTTCGCTGTGAATCTAGGTAGGTCTTTGTTTGGATATAGAATGTAGCTGTACTGGTCTTCACGGAATAATGCGCTCGCTTTCAAAGCATCCAATACATCCGCGCTTTGCGCTGCCGATAAATACTTTGAGCTCAATACTGCAACCTGACCTTCTAGCATTTCTGCGAGGTAGCTCACCTTCACAGCATCGCCATCGACAGTCATCAAATTGTAAGCGTGGTACAACCCTTCCTCACGCTTGTTCGCGCGAATACTTTGTTCCATATAAGCTTTGGCCAATGCTGCAAAGCTGCGAATCTCTTCCGCGCCTATGGTTTCAAAAGCACCCGAGAAGCCATTTTCATAAATAGCCAAGCGGTAGGCACTTGCTGGTTCGCCTAAAGCATCTAATACTGCTTTGCGTTGAACATCATCAAAGCCCGTTTCGATCAATCCTTCATTGGCCTTCAGTGCAGCTACTACGCCACGGAAGAAGGTAGCTAGCTCAGCACTTAGCTTCACATCACCGTTCTCTCCTTCGAGCATACCCTCGAAGAAATCCAAGAATCTGCGTAGGTAATATAGTGTAACCATACTCACCCCATTACCTACAAGTGCATTGTTGGCATCGTTCCATTCCGGACGTTGAGTATTCATCCAAATACCGCCTTCTGGGATAAAGTTGCTCACCTTAGCAAGGACTGTAGCAAGAATCTTCTCAATGAAATTCACCTTGTGAATCTCAGATTTACCGTTCAATAATAAGGCACCATCTACCCCTATAGAAGCGCGACGCTCTTGGATAGCCTCTTCTTCCTTATGGTCGAAATCGATGGTGTTCTTTGGATCCTTGAGAAGGTCGTGGTATTCCTTGATACGGTAAGGAACGTTTGCATACACAAAGTGCTCCTGTCCAAAATACTCTTTCAAAGTTCCTGGGTAATAGGCTTCAATGAATTCCAAGAATTTCAACAAATAGATGATCTGGTGATCGCCCCAGTACCCAATGTACGACCATGGGTTGTCCGGCTCAATCGTTTCCCAATCAAAACCGTCTTTTACCACGCGGTATGGGTTATATCCATCAAACGTCGTGGCGTTCAAGAATTTATGAATCATACCCTCCATAAATTCAGGATATGAATGTGCCAATGCCTCCCAATTCTGGAAGATATCACGCCAGTTTCCTTGATAATCCAGGATTTTTTCACCCGTCACCTCATCACGAGTGTTGATCGAGAACTTGTTCCAAGGACGTGAAGGATCTCCATGACGACGGCTAAACTTCAACGGCAAGTATTCTAAGGCAAGGCGCTTGAAGTCCTCGTCTGGGGTAGCTTCAGCCAATGCTTTTAACGTTTGAAGATCAAATACATCCTCAAGACCATCAATCAACTTGGCAGTACGCGCATACACCTCTTTGTTGGCCTTCGCCATGTACTTATCAAAATCGGCCTTCTCGATATTGTAGTTGTCGTCGAAAATCCCTCCACGCATGATATTAAACATGGTATTGGCAAAGTGACGGATATTAAGGAGTCTATCATTTGTAAGCTGCAAACCGTCCGAGGCAGCAACTAACTCGACCAAATGCTGAGTTCCTTCTTGAACATCAGCCAAAAGCTCTGCCTTAAGCGTTTGTGGGTCGCTCAAGGCCGCCATAAGGTCGGCAACCTCCACAGGTCCTTTATTTACGTCAGCTACAATGCTCCATGCTTCAGAGGCATCTGCTGCGAGGCTCACCTCATCACATACGAAAAAGGCACTACGCTCTGCTTTGACATCAATCTCTTGTGTCGGCACCGCCCCTTTACGGAAAGCATCTAGCTGCTTCGAACACAATAGTTTGGTTGAATGTGGACGGTCGAGGGACCAAGCCACATTTACGCGCAATGCCTCGCTTGGCTCAGCCTTATCTACAATAACTGCACTTAAAGAGAACAAGCCAAGACCACTTTCCTTCTCTAACTCACACTTTTTATATGCATCAACAAGGTTCGATGAGGCCTGCTGTAAAGCCGTCTCAACGCCGTAAGGCATCAAATTCTGTAGCCCGTCTGCAAATCGAACACGTGCAGCATCAACGCCTAGATTGGTTAGCTCAGATTTACGAACGTATCCGTATTTATCGCTAGAGTTCCAGTCGTAGGTAAATGATAAGCCCAGATCATGGTTAATTTCTTCAAAGCGAATTTTATTACCGTAGGCATTCTTGTATAGATTTCTACTAACCTTGTACACCCCGTCGTACTTCGACGAAAACGGCTCCCAAAGGCTTACTTTTCCACCTCGCTCTACTAAACAAACCGTCTTTGATCCCGTAAATTCTGCGCTTTCCGTAATCTTATCATCGGTGTAGTATGGAAACAATGCGAATTCGCTGTTCTTTCTACCTGCAGATAATCCACCAGTGCTCGAAAGGAACATCCAATGATTTGAATTACTTACGATGCTCATGAAGAATGGACGCATGGCATCGTAGTTGGAAATTTTATAGTAAGATTCAGCGTCAATTTTGACTTCCTCTCCTTTGACCACAACATCGTGGCCTTGCATCAGTTGATCGCCTAGAAAAATAATTTTCTCTTCTTTCATAGTGTTTGTTGTACCCCCTATTTCAGGACATGTTTCATTTTAACGGGTTAGTGATACACTTAATCGGGCTTAGGTTTAGCATCTTTTCTGGGCCAATTCAATTTAAGGCATCCTCACAGCCTTTTGAGCCCTAAACGCCAGTATTTTCAGCATGTCAAGGCATAATTTTCCCTCAAAATTTGCTAAAACAAGTATAAAAACTAGAATTGACCTGCAATCCGGACAATTGCAGGACAAAACAAATTTCCACATATTATGCTCCAAGGTGCCCTTTAATACTACCTAGACTAGTGTATCTTCACCTATATCAACACCTTGAACCATGAACAGCGCCCTACGCTTTATTATTCTTATCGCTTTTTCCTACCTAGTGCCGCTGAATATCAGCGCACAATGCGGTCAAAATTATGATCGCGACGTACGTCGGATTGTAAAGGCATCCGAGAAGCTGCCTCACGAAAAATCAAGGATTGTTTTCGCCGGAAGTTCCACCTTTCGACTCTGGGATAACATGGCTGTATGGTTCCCGGAATACGAAGTGGTCAATGCCGGCATCGGAGGCTCGTGTTTCGACGATCTTTACCGTTACAAGGAGCAACTCATTTCAGGCACCGAACCAGATATCCTCGTTATCTATGAAGGGGATAATGATATTGTGCATGTAGAGGAAGACGGAAACCAAAGAAAAGTATTTGATATTCAATCAGACGCTTGGAAACTTATGAATTGGATCCAGCATACGCACCCTGACCTTCCCGTATTTCTTCTTTCACCAAAACCTTCGCCTTCTCGATGGGATCACCTCGCGAGGTATAAAGCGGTCAACAGTCAACTCGAGGAATTGGCCCAGGCATACAACTACCACTTCATGGATTGCTGGCCTTGGCTGACGGATAACAATGGACAAGTGGATCCAGCGTTGTTCATATTCGATGAACTGCACTTGAACAAGGAAGGTAACAATCGACTAGGTCATTACATAGCGGAAGCAATACGTAATGCGTACCCCGAGGAACAAACTCTTGATGCATTCCTAGACAAATGGCACTTGGCTGCCGCTACTGCAGATTCGGCTATTTATTTCGGAGCCTTTTATAATGACAAAAGCGTCTTCCAAGGTACCGACGGTGGCGAGTATTGGACCGCCGGAGAATTTAGTGCGTGGGCTGCCCCATATTTCCGAAGAGAAAGCGCATGGACCTTCGAGGCTTTCGAACGCCATTGGTATAGAAATGGAAACACTTTTTGGTTCAACGAGCGTCTGAATTCACCGCACATGGGCAAATGCCGTGGCGTTGGTGTTGTGCGTGCAACAAGAGATGGTTTGAAAATAGACCACTACAGCTTGAGCTTTGAAGTGCCTAATGAAGTTGTAGGCGACTTGGTTCCTTTAGCTACACCGGAACGAATAGAGGTATTGAAGTACCAACAGGAATTGGACGATTTTTATACCGATTCTGCGACGAGTCCTCTCAAACCTGCGGAGCGCGCAGCCTTCCACGGACATGACTTCTTCAGTTATAATCCGGAGATGGCTGTTGAGGCGCAAATTCTGGTGCTCGAAAATGAACCGTGGTTCAACATGTCCACCAGTTCTGGTGTAAGCCGAGAATACCGCCGTTATGCCAAGGCGACCTTTGAACTGCGTGGACAAACTTTAGAGTTGTTCCTCTACCAAAGCAAGCGATTGATGGCAATGGAAGAATACAAGGACCACCTGTTCCTTCCTTTCATGGACAAAACAACGGGAGTAAGCACCTACGGCACCGGCCGGTTCATGGACATCACCAAGCCTGAAGGAAACACGATGGTATTGGACTTTAACTATGCCTATAATCCCTATTGCGCCTATACAGACGGTTATTCCTGTCCCATCACACCTCAAGAAAACTTTATCGACATTGAATTGAACGCAGGGATTAAGGGACCACAGGGGCATTAAAAGGATAGGCACTTATTTAACCTATTGATAACCATTGTTTTGAGATTTTCTCTAACTTCAACAGGAACATAAAAAATCAAAACCATGAAACGATTACTATTCATGGGATTAGGCCTGTTAGCCTGGTCCTGTGCCGCCCCAACCGAATCTACAACCGAAGAAGATACTGGATTACCCAATGGAGCCTATTCTCTTGAAGCGGCAACTTGGACCTATTCAGAAGATTCTGTAGTGGAAGTTTACCCTAATCAAATTAAAATCTACGCAGCAGGCAAATACATGTATGCTACCATGAATCCATTAGACGGTTCTGTGAGCAGTGGTGCAGGAAATATGAGTCAGGAAGGATCGGTAATTACAGAAACTCCTGTATTCAGTGCTTCAGGTGCCGTTGAAGAAGGCACGGCCTACTCGCTAAACATTACTGAAACAGAGGGGGGATTTGAGCAAACCATAGATCAAGTACAGTTTCCTGACCAATCAACTGTAGATCTTAATGAGTCTTGGAAACGACTGTCCGACGGCTCAGGAGACTTTGATGGTCTTTGGAAGCTAACTTCTCGAAATGAAATTGATGGAGTGAATGACTTCCAAGAAATCAAAATGATTGGTGGAGGATATTTTGTTTGGTACCATACTTGGAGTGATTCCACCGAACACAAGGACTTTGGCTACGGAGAATTTGTAGAGCACGGTGAAGGTGCTGTTACTGAAGTAGCACAAGTGGGTTCTATTGAGGATTACGCTGGTGAATGGAATATAACTTATCAGCTCATCGACAACGATCACTTACAACAGATCTATATTTCACCCGATTCTGTCGAAGTCGTACAAAACTTCGAACGACTTTAAATGTCCATCACGAATGAAAGCCCAACACCTTTTAGTGTTGGGCTTTTTTTGTCTAGTAGATGTCCATTTTATATTCGTTGTATGCTTCTTAAATTCGAACAAACATCAGAACCCCATGAAGCACATTCTAACACTCCTTTTTTGCTTAGGAATATATTCAGCGCAGGCTCAAGTATACGACACCCTTATCTGGGCTGACGAATTTAACGTTGACGGTTCCTTGGATACTGCAAAATGGTGGCACCAGACCATACTTCCGAACAATGGGCAAAGTTGGTGGAACAACGAGATACAACACTATACCAATAGAGACACGAACTCCTATTGTGATAGCGGCTTCATGTACCTCACAGCAAGAAAGGAAACATTCACCGATCAGAATGTCACCAAAGATTACACCTCAGCTCGACTCAATTCAAAGTTTGCATTCACCTATGGAAGGGTTGAAGTCCGCGCTCAAATGCCCACGGGTGTAGGTACTTGGCCAGCCATTTGGATGCTTGGACAAAACATTTATGAAATTGGTGCGTATTGGGATGTTCAAGGCTATGCTACTACCGGATGGCCAGCCTGTGGTGAAATAGATATCATGGAACACTGGGGTACGAATCAGGATTATATCCAAAGTGCGATGCATACGCCCACAAGCTTCGGAAATACTTCCAATAAAGGGGGACGACTCATTCCTGGTGTGAGCAACAACATGCACATATACGCCTTAGAATGGACACCAACTAAAATGGTCTTCAGCGTAGATAGTATCGTACACTACACGTATGAACCAGCGACAAGAACACAGAACTCTTGGCCGTTTGATGATCCACAATACATCTTAATGAATATTGCCATTCAGGGGAGTATAGATACCGCATTTACATCGAGCCCTATGATTGTAGATTACATTCGAGTGTATCAAAGTAGCAGTCTATCCAACGAAGAAATGGAGCAAGGAAGTATTGAGATATACCCAAATCCTACCCAAGACCTTATTCATATTCGTCAACCGTGGAACTCCGCCAAAATACAGCTGTTCGACATCAGCGGTGCCTTAATTCAAGAAAAAGCTGTTGAATTTGGGAACTCGCAATTAGACATCACTAATCTTTCGAACGGCACCTATACATGTAGGGTATT
>OBNQ01000057.1_pt1 | contig 14633 bp, 9 predicted proteins | sample 1494201 | NCBI WGS metagenome assembly OBNQ01 (sample SAMEA3275557, study PRJEB22092) | marine metagenome | biome: ENVO 01000043; feature: ENVO 00000569; material: ENVO 00002150 | collected 2014-06-21T11:00:00+00 | depth 2 m
TTGCGTCTGGCACATCTGCGCTTGGTGAGGTGCAGGAAGTCGCCGAAGATGAGAAAGCAGATGGCGGGTGGAACAAGGCAACGCCCTTTCCAATTATCCAAGGCACAGATTGTTATAGTCTGCTTCACTTTGGAGGTCTTCACACGGTCCTTTACAATTCCCAATATGGTACTCAAGACACAGTTTAAACTTTCCTTTCTCAATGTTTTCCTCACTCAGAAGATACTTGCAGGTACGCGTGGGGTACATCTGCTTGATCAGCTCGAGTACCGCTTTCATTGCTTTTACCGACGGGTAGGGACCGTAGTACTCACTGCCGTCGCGTTTGATGTTGCGCAGTCCATAGATTCTTGGAAAGCGCTCTTTTCGGATGGTAATGTAAGGATAGCTCTTATCGTCCTTTAGGTTGATGTTGTACCGCGGTTGGTGCTCCTTGATGAGGTTGTTTTCAAGCAACAAGGCATCTCCTTCGGAATCTGTAATGATGGTTCGGATGTCGGCGACCTTCTTTACCATAACTGCTATACGAGCACTGGTCACGCTCTTGGTAAAATAGCTGCTAACGCGCTTTTTCAGGTCTTTGGCCTTCCCGATATATAGGATGTTCCCGTCCTTATCAACGTGCTGGTAGACCCCCGGTTTGTGCGGCAGGGTCTTTAGCAGATTTTGAATGTGTACGGGTGCGTAGGCCATTGGGGTAAAGATAAAAAAACCCGGCTCCCTGTGAGGGAGCCGGGCTGTGTTCGCGTGTTAAGCGAGTGGGGACATTTTAGCGGGCATCCATAATGGTGACCGTACCGTTGATGACGTATTGATACTCATCGGCGGCGTTGATTAACTCAATGGTGTAGAAGTATACTCCATCGGCTAATTTTACATTGTTTTGGTTGGTTCCTCTCCATGGGTTTGAGTTGTCGTAGAGCGGTTCACTTTGCCATACACGATCACCCCATCTGTTGAAAATAGTGACCTGACTAAGATCTTCATAATCTTCTACGTATTGAAGGATAAACTCATCGTTAACATTATCGCCGTTTGGCGTAATAAAGTTTGGTACCACTACAGTATCTGGTACTGGAGGCGTAGTCACGATGATTGGCAAACAGTTTGAGTAGGCGGTGTATACTGTATCGCCAGGGTTGGTCGTACGAACACATACGCGGTATTCACCTGGAACGAGTTCGACGAACATTTCATACGTAGTATCAGGTGCTACTACAGGGTTTTGTGGTGAGCTTACGTGATCGTGTACAAACTCCTGCATCCAAGTGCCGTTTACTTTTTCTTGCAGTACAACAGTGTAGCTGTCTACCGGCCAAGCATTGTAGGTATTCCAGATTAGATTGATCGCATTGGTATCAGGATCAACGATTGGTACTATACCATTGTCTCTTTGTAAGAGGATGCTGTGCGCATCGCCCGTAGGACCTTGCATATCGTCGTTCAACTTCATATCGACGCGATAGTCGTAGCTGTCTTGATCGACCTTGATAAAACCGATTTGGTTGTCTTTAAAGTCGTATTTGTACTGGTTGAATACTGTACCCACCTTGTTCCATTGTGTCTGGCCAGGATCCTTGCGGAAGATTTGCCATTCTTGGAAGAGGTAGTTCGGGTACGACGAGGTATCAGCGCTCCATTCGATAACTGGGTTCTTATCGTCTTCAATAGTTACGTTTTCTAACTGGTAGTCGGCGTTGAAACAGCCTTCTACATTTAACTGGATGGTATCAAATTCGTTCATTGGGAAACCACACTTATTCAAGAGCGTGTTACCATCGTTACCCACCTTTGAGTACAAGAAGTATTTACCATTTTTGGTAAGTGGCTTGAACAGCTTGACGGTCATTTGAGAAGCCTCAAAGTTGTTATCACAGTTCGCAGAGATGGACTCAATAGCTAACGGTTGACCGTCAGGCTTTGTCAAACGGAAGTCCGTACCGTCAGGCGATATAGAACTACAATCCAACTTTACAGCGAACTTCAAAGTCACTGAAGAATCCAAACAATTGTAATCTACCGTTGGTAGACCATTTACTGGATCTTGGTACATGCCTGGTGCTTGGTAATCTAGCTGTACACCGGCCTGAGCCAACGGCGTACAGGCAGAGGCAATAGCAATCTGCATATCACGGTTGACCTCACCAATCTTGCGCCATACATACAAGGTAGAGTCATAGCGGTACTCATCTACGGTTACTGCCATTACGTCAATCTCAATAGCAGACGGTTTGAACGTAATCAAACCAGTAGAAGGGTTCATGTACAATGAGTTCGCTGGGTTCGTAGTGATCGGTTGATCGTACGTCCAACCTGCAGCGTAAGGAATATTCGTTGGAGAACAAGAACCTGAAGCACCCGCTTTTACGTGTGAAATACGGTAGTAAATGGAATCACCGTCGGGTTCAACAACACTCTGCTTCCAGTTAAATGTACGACCTGTACAGAATGCACGTACTGGCTCACTAACAAATTCCGGGCTGTTGTTTTGACCAATCTGGTTGTTCAGCTTAGCTTCAATGTAGAAACCTTGTGAAGAAGAGTTGGTGATGTTGTCTACCGCAGGGTTACGACAACAAGTACTAAATGCAAATGTCCAATCCGGCGCATTACCTGGGAGGGTGATTTCACCTTCGTAAAGCATTACGTTGATGGTTACCCCGGCATTCGTGCTACTCACACAGTCGAAAAGTGTTGGAGCTACTACCCCTGAACCACCTGTAGTACCTACTTCTGAGAGCGTAGCACTTACAGTGGCAAAGTTTGCAGAACAAGCGTACACTGTTGCAGAAGCCGGCAGGTTGATACCTGTCGCATCGCGGTAGAGACGCATCGTAATTTTGTATTTGTGCGAGTTACCTGTCGAGCTGATGTATTCGTATTGAATATCACCACCAGCATTGTGCGAGGCCTCAGCGACTGTTGACATTCCTAGAAATGCAAACGCTAGAATAAAGAGACGAATGACGTTTTTCATGAGGTTGTTCTTCTTGTACATTTTTCAGTAGTATAAATATCTACATAAAATTCCGCGAGGACAAGAAGAATGAGTAAACGAATCGATTTACCGAGAAAGAAGTACGTATATACTCAAAAAGCCCAACACTGCGCCGCTAAACAGCTCTCTGAGGGTGTGACGTTTTAGTGCAACGCGTGCCCAAGCCATGGCCCCACAAAGGCCTGCAAGTACAAGCATGGTGTTTAGGTTTCCGGCGTTGTATTTTTCGAAAAGGGCGAGATACAAACCTGCAAATCCAGCTATTCCAGCCATGTGTGCACTGCTCTTGAAAAAGGGGATGAGTACCGAACTGACCACTAGAATAAAAGCGCTCGCAAGAGTACTGTAAATTATTTCACGAGGTGCAGCCATGTTCATCAGAATACGAGAGGTTAAGATGGCACTAAATGCAGCTACTACATAGGGGTATATGCGGTCTTGCTTTTTGATGAGGTGTATACTTTCAATAATGCCCACTACGGTGAGTATATAGATGACAAGCATGGGGATGAGATACGTACCTGTGAACACGACAAACAGCACACGGGCAATACTTTCAACGGCGAAAACATCAGGGTGTACAAACAAGATGTAGAATGCTCCGGCGGTAGGAAGAATCCCAGGGTGCAATGTGTAGCTCAAGAGCTGAGCAAGAATATGTTTAAGGCTGTAGCGCACTAAAGTTCTTTTCGCATTCGGGCTACTGGGATGTCTAGTTGCTCGCGGTATTTAGCAACGGTTCTACGCGCTATCGGGTAGCCTTTTTCCTTGAGAATTGTGGCCAAAGCTTCGTCGGTTAAAGGCTTGCGCTTGTTCTCTTCAGCAACCACATCCTCTAAAATCTTTTTGATTTCTCTAGTGCTCACCTCTTCCCCGTCGGCGTTGGTCATAGACTCTGAGAAAAATCGCTTGATTAAGAAAGTCCCGTAAGGCGTTTGAATGTATTTGTTGGAAGCAACGCGACTAACCGTTGAGATGTCCATTTCAATTTTCTCTGCAATGTCCTTGAGAATCATTGGCTTGAGTTTGCGTTCGTCGCCGGTCAAAAAATATTCACGTTGGTATTCAAGGATGGCCTCCATAGTAAACATGAGTGTTTGCTGACGCTGCACGATGGCTTCGATAAACCATTTAGCGCTATCTAGCTTCTGCTTCACAAAAAGCTGTGCTTCTTTTTCCGATTTGTTTTTCTGTCCGCTGGCCTTGTAATGCTCCAACATTTCTCGGTATTTCGGACTTAGGCTGAGCTCTGGAGCATTCCTTCCATTGAGGGTCAATTCCAGTTCGTCGTCAACAATCTTAAGGTTGTAATCCGGAATAACATTTTCAGTTGGTCTGCTAAGGTTTGAGGAGCCGCCGGGTTTGGGGTTTAATCGGCCAATTTCTTCAATGGCTTCCTTCAGCTCATCCTCTTGAACACCTAAGCGGTCCATCATTTTTTGATAATGGCGCTTCACAAAAATATCAAAGTAATCCTCGAGGATACTTAAGGCGAGGTTGACGCGCAATGAGGGAGTTTTACGTTCTAGTTGAAGGACCAAACATTCCTGCAAATCGCGACCGCCAACGCCTGCAGGGTCTAAGTCCTGGATGATCATTAGCAAGCGCTCCAGCTCCTTTTCATCTGTGAACACTCCTTGTGAGAAGGCGAGATCATCAACAATATCTTCCATTGAACGGCGAAGAATACCGTCGTCATCAATGGTACCCACTAAGTAAATGGCCAATTCTAAATCCTCTTCGCTCAGGTTGCGCAACCGCAGTTGACTGATGAGACTTTCATGAAAACTTTCACTGACAATCACTGGTGCTTCGTACAATTCGTCGTCCACACTAAAGTTGTTGGCTCTGGTGCGGTATTCTGGGACATCATCGTCGCGGAGATAGTCGTCCCAGTTGATCTCTTCCATGCTGTCGCGAACTTCGCGGTCGTCGGAATTATCATTTTCGAAGTTGTCCTCTTGCTTTTCCCTACCCTCATTTAGAGCTGGATTCTCTTCCAACTCCTGTTTGATGCGCGCTTCAAGACTTTGGGTCGGTAGCTGCACCAACTTCATGAGCTGAATCTGTTGAGGACTCAGCTTCTGTTGAAGTTTCTGTGATAAGGTTTGCTTTAACATAGGTTAGGGGTGGGAGGTCGTTTAAAAGTTGGCGCTCTTTGGCGCACGTGGGAACGGGATAACATCACGGATGTTACCCATGCCTGTTGCGAACAAGACCAAGCGCTCAAAGCCTAATCCAAATCCGCTGTGGACACATGTCCCAAACTTGCGGGTCTCCAGATACCACCATAGTTCTTCTTCAGGGATACCGACATCTGCGACTTTTTGCTTGAGGACATCGTAGCGCTCCTCACGCTGTGAACCGCCGACAATCTCGCCGATGCCTGGGAATAAAATGTCCATAGCACGAACGGTCTTCTCGTCTTCGTTCAAGCGCATATAGAAAGCCTTAATATTGGCTGGGTAATCAAACAATACCACTGGTGCTTTGAAGTGCTTTTCAACAAGGTAGCGCTCGTGCTCACTTTGTAAATCTGCACCCCATTCGTTAATGAGGTATTTGAATTTCTTCTTCTTGTTAGGCTTACAGTTGCGCAGGATTTCGATAGCTTCAGTGTAGCTCAAGCGCACGAAGTCGTTGCTTACTACGAATTCGAGCTTTTCGATAAGCCCTTGTTCTGAGCGTTCGTTCTGCGGTTTTGTTTTCTGTTCGTCTGCAAAACGCTTGTCGAGGAACTCGAGGTCGGCGCGACAGTTGTCTAAGACGTGCTGAATGGTGTATTTCAAGAAGTCCTCTGCCAGATCCATGTTCATTTCCAGATCGAAGAATGCCATTTCAGGTTCGATCATCCAGAATTCCGCAAGGTGACGCGTTGTATTTGAGTTTTCAGCACGGAATGTAGGGCCGAAGGTGTAGATTTTTCCTAATCCCATTGCGCCAAGCTCACCTTCGAGCTGGCCACTCACGGTGAGGTGTGTTTCTTTTCCGAAGAAGTCTTCACTGCTTTCTTGGTCTGTGCCATTTGTTAGCGTAGTAACACGGAACATTTCGCCTGCACCTTCTGCATCTGATCCAGTAATGATAGGGCTGTGCCAGTTAAAGAATCCTTCTTTATTGAAGTAGTTGTGGATCGCAAACGACAGGGCGTGACGAATGCGGAATACGGCGCCAAAGGTGTTCGTACGAGGACGCAGGTGTGCGATCTCACGCAAGAATTCAAGGCTGTGTTTTTTCGGTTGTAGTGGGTATTCCTCTACAGGAGCATCACCTAAAACCTCAAAAGACTGTACGTTGATTTCAACGCTCTGACCTTTTCCTTGGCTCTCCACAAGTTCACCAGTAACTGCCAAACAAGCACCTGTGGTGATGCGCTTGAGCTGGTTTTCATCTTCATTCTCGAAGTCTACCACACATTGTAGGTTGGCCAATGCAGACCCGTCGTTAAGGGCGATGAATCTATTGCTTCTAAAGCTGCGTACCCATCCTTTAACTGTAATGACACTGCCTAATGTCGGCTCTTGTAAGATTTTCGAAATGCTCATTCTTCGTGTTGTTTGCTACAAATATGCACTAAGTAGCTCATTTAAAATACGATTTTTCTGTAAAAATCAACACTTACTCAACATTATGGCATAAAAATTGTTGCAAGAGGGGAAACCCAGGAAACGATTTATGGATATTTCGTTTCCGACATGAAGTGAAACGGCCTCCGTACCTACCCTAACGACGAATGAGCATTACTGCAGACGCTGTAAAAATTTTTGCCACTGGATTCGAGCTTTTTAAAAAGTTTGGAATCAAGGCAGTTACTATGGAACAAATTTCCAATGCCTGTGGAATTTCACAAAAGACGCTCTACAAATTCGTGTCGAACAAATCCGATTTTCTCTTTCAATCGTTCAGCTTTTTTGCCCAAAGCACGGAAGGTGTCTTATATGAAGTTCTCGAGAAAAACGGGGGCAACGCCATTGATGACCTCTTTGCTATTGAGCGCTTTGCTGAGAAGCATATGCGTGGCGATGAGGATCGATTCATAGGACAACTGGAGCAGTACTATCCGGAATTGGCTCTGCGATTAAAGAAGAAGCGCGAGGAGCTCGTATTCAAGATCACTCAAGACAATTTGAGAAAGGGGATGAAAGAAGGGTTGTATCGCCAAGACATTGCGGTAGACCACATCACTATCCTGTATTACGGCCACATTTTGGCGACCCACGAAAACAACATAGCGGAGCGTCCGGCAGACCTTGACGAGTTACGTCAAACAAGCCTCAGGTACCACATTAGAGGGATAGCCTCCGACAAAGGAATTCAATATTTAAATCAAATTATAAACAACGAAGAATGAGAAAATTAGGATTGCTCTTTCTGTCTTTGTGCTTGTCTAGCACCGTAAGTGCCCAAGAGAAATTCACCTTGGCTTTGGCCCAGGAGTATGCGCTTGACCATGCCTATGGTGTACAGATTGCCAAGCTTGAGATAGAGCGTGCCAAACAAATTTACCGTCAGAACCTCGCTTACGGTTTGCCTCAGGCATCGGCCAGTGGACAATACATCTACAATGTCGAGCTTGGTGCTTTGGTGACAGATTTTAACGGCGATGGTGTTTTGGACGAGTTGGTATTCGGAACGGACTACCAAGCACAGGCCGGTTTAGCAGTGAACCAGTTGATTTTCGACGGATCCTATGTCGTTGGACTTATGGCAGCGAAAGTTCTCAAAGACGGCGCTTCTATCGGTATGGAGCAGAGCAAAGCCGAACTTAAAAGAGAAGTGGCGAAGGCCTACCATCTGGCGTTGTTGAGCGAGGAGAGCATTGGCGTATTGAAGGCGAACGAAGGCTATTTGCAAGATCTGGCATTTGAAATGCAAAAAATGAACGAGGCGGGTTTAGTGTCTAAAGCGGATGCTGATCAAATGATGCTCAACTACAACAACATCAAGAATGCTGTTCGCTATGCGGAAGGTCAAGCTAAAGTGGCGAAGATGCTTCTAAAGCTACAGATGGGCTTTCCAGTTCAGCAGGAGATTCTTTTGGCAGACAACATGGAAGCTTTAGTAGTAGATGCAGCAGCAGCCTCAGCAATGGCCGATATAGCTTTTGACCCTACGAAAACCGTTGACTACTTGGGTATGGAAAACCAGGTAGAGGGTGCAGAACTTCAATTACTCAATCAGAAATTGGGGTATCTGCCTTCTATAGGTGTGAGCTACCAGAACAACATCCAATACATGAGTGGTGAGGCCAATATTTTCGGAGATGACGCAGTAGATATTCCGAGCAGCTTAGTGGCTGGGAATATCAGCATCCCATTATTCACCTCGGGCAACGGACGCGCCAAGGTGCAGGAAGCAAAGATTCAGCGCGATCAAGCAAAGATTGGATTGCAGCAAATGGAAGACGGTTTGGTGATGCAGCATGCAGCGTTAGTGAACGACTTTTACCAAGGTATTGCAGATTACCTCGCCCAGAAAGAAAGCGCAGCATTGGCAAAGCGCATCCGCGATCAGAGAAGGTTGGAATACAAAGAGGGAATGACATCTTCGATGGAATTGACCCAGAGTGAAGCGCAATACCAAGAGGCTTTGCAGGCCAAATTTATGGCTGCCCAGAATGCCTTGGACAAGAAGTCCGAACTGGAATATTTGATGACTAAACAAACACAGAAATAAGAACAGGACATGAAAAAAGTAGTATTCATTTTAAGCAGTATTGCACTTGTAGCATGTGGGGCGCCAGAGGAGATGGGCACCACGGATGAGCTGAAAGCGAAGAAAGAGGCATTGGTTTCTTCACGTGATAGCATCAGTGCTCTTATTTCTGAAGTTGAGCTGCAATTGGCAGCACTCGATACTAACAAAGTATACGACGTAGTGACTTCGAAGTCGGTAGAGCCAAGTATGTTCTTGCATTACTTCGACGTCTTCGGTATGGTTGAGGCAGATAAGAGCATCAATTTATACACGACAGCCAGCGGTACTGTCAAGAAGATTTACGTGAAGAACGGACAGTCTGTGAAGAAGGGCCAATTGCTATTGTCTCTAGATACAGATATCATGATGTCTTCATTGGCAGAGTTGCAGACTGGATTGGAATTGGCCAAGACGGTATTTGAAAAACAGCAACGCCTTTGGATGGACCAGCAGATTGGATCCGAAATTCAATACTTGCAAGCCAAGAACAACTATGACGGTTTGGTGCAGAAGGTGAAAACCTTAAGAGAGCAGATTGAGCTGAGCGAAATTCGTGCGCCTTTTGCTGGGTCTATCGACAATATCTTCGCAAAAGAAGGTCAGTTGGCGGGTCCACAGATGCCGGCCATTCGTTTGGTGAATACATCGGGGGTATATGTAAAAGCCGATGTTCCTGAAAGCTACGCGAATCGCGTGCACGTAGGAACTCCTGCGAGTGTAGCCTTTACTTCTATGGACTACGAAGTGGTCGCTGAGGTACTACAGGTGGGCCAATTCATTCAAGAAGGCAACCGCACATTCTCCATCAATGTAAGCTTACCTGAGGCGAACGGTGTGAAGCCAAACCAGATGGTTCATGTTGCACTTCAGGATTACAGAAACGACGAAGCGTTGACCGTTCCAGCGAGCCTAGTGCAACAGGATGTCGAAGGCAATGACTTCATCTACACTTTGAAAAATATTGAAGGAACAGACCGTTACCAGGTCGTGAAAACGTGGGTAACTACAGGTCTGACATTTGACGATCAAACGGAAATCGTTTCAGGCCTAGAGGCAGGAATGCTTGTGGTAGAAAAAGGATCGCGTAGCGTTCGTACAGGTCAAGAAGTAGTATTGGGTTAATCCCTAAATCCATCCAAACAACATGGAAGAGAAAAAGAGTTTAATCAAGCAGTTCGGACCCTCCACCTTTTCGGTGAAGAACCGAATGACGGTGTACGTACTAACCGTAATCATTTTCGCGGCTGGTATCTTTAGCTACACCTCTATGCCTTCTGAGGCATTCCCTGAAATTGTGACGCCAGAAATCTACGTCGGCACGCCTTACCCTGGAAACTCTCCGGTGGATATTGAGAAGTTGATTTCCCGTCCTTTGGAAAAGGAAATTAACGGTATCTCTGGCGTTGATGAGATCAATTCTACTTCGGTAGAGGGCTACTCAACTATCCAAGTTAAATTCAACTTTGACGTCACTCCTGAGGATGCCCTTAGAAAGGTGAAAGACAAGGTAGATGCGGCCATGGGCCAGCCAGACTTCCCTACAGATTTGCCGGCAGATCCTAACGTATTTGAGCTGAACTTCTCGGAATTGATGCCGATTATGAACATCAATATGTCAGGAGAATTTTCCCTTGACCAACTCAAGGACTATGGCGAATACCTCGAGGAGCGCATTGAAGATCTGACCGAAATTTCTAAAGTAGATATCCGTGGTATCGACGACAAGGAAGTGCGTGTCTTGGTGGATACTAAAAAGTTAGAGAGCCTAGAGCTGAGCTTCCGCGATATCGCCGGTGCGATCCAAAACGAGAACATGACCATTTCAGGGGGTAACCTTTTGGTCGACGGCTACCGCCGCAACGTTCGCGTGGTTGGTGAGATTCGTGAGCTTGACGAGTTGCGCAATGTCATTATCAAGAGCGAGAAGATGCAGCTTGTACGCCTCGCAGATGTTGCTACTATTGAATTTGATGAGGTAGAGCGCGAGTCCTACGCACGTCAGTACGGTGCTTCAGTAGTCATGCTTGATGTATTCAAGCGCTCGGGTGAAAACCAGATTATCGTAAGTGAAAAAATCGCCAACCTCCTAGAGGAGGCGAAGGACGATTACTTCCCAGACAACTTGAGTATTTCGGTTACCAATGACACGTCTGAGCAAACTAAAACGCAGGTGGCTGATCTAGAAAACTCCATCATCTTCGGGATGTTGCTCGTAGTGTTGGTATTGATGTTCTTCCTAGGGTTGCGCAATGCACTTTTCGTAGGTATTGCCATTCCTATGTCTATGCTCATGAGCTTCGTGATACTGAACGCGATGGGCATCACATTGAATACTATTGTACTTTTCGCCCTCGTCTTGGCCTTGGGTATGCTAGTCGATAACGGTATTGTAGTCGTTGAAAACATCTACCGATTCATGGACGAAGGATATTCGCGCATCGAAGCCGCGAAACTGGGTGCCGGAGAGGTAGCCTTACCGATCATTGCTTCTACAGCAACTACATTGGCAGCCTTTCTGCCACTGGCCTTCTGGCCAGGTCTCTTCGGCGAATTCATGAAGTATTTGCCGCTGACATTGATCACTGTACTCTCTTCTTCGCTGTTCGTTGCCTTAGTCATCAACCCTGGACTTACTTCAGCGCTGATGAAAGTTGAGGAAGCGCCATTGAACAAGAAAAGATTAAACATGATTTCGCTTGCAGCTATAGTATTAGGTGCGTTCATTGCCTATGGCGCAGGAGCCATGGCCTTCGGAAACTTGTTTATCTACAGCGGCGTATTTGCCCTTATCTATGCTTACCTGGTAGTTCCTGCCACTGCGTGGTTCCAAGGCAAAGCGCTTCCCGCATTGGAAGGTGGCTATAAAGGCGTGTTGAATTACGCCTTAAATGGAAGAAAACCCATGGTATTCTTCATAGGAACCTTTGTGCTTCTTGTGTTCTCAGGTATGCTCTTAGGTGCATTCCCACCAAAGACGTTGTTCTTCCCGGAAAACATGCCGAACCAGGCTATGGTATATATCCAGATGCCTATTGGAACGGACATCGAGGAAACCAATGCCGTGGCTTTGGAGCTCGAGAAAGAGGTGATGGCCATTGTGAACGAGTTCAATTTTACCGACGAGAACGGCGACCTTCAGAACTACATGGTAGAGTCTGTGATTGCCCAAGTGGGCGAAGGAACTTCGGATCCAAATGCTGGTCCTTCGATGGCACAGACGCCAAACAAAGCGAAGATCACAGTGCAGTTCCACCCGTTTGCCGAGCGTTTAGATACAGAGGGCAATCGCGTGAATAGTGCAGATGTACTTAATAAGATTCGTGCCACACTGAGCAACTACCCGGGTGTCGTCGTGAGTGTTGCAAAAGACAGCAATGGGCCGCCAACAGGTCCTCCAGTGAACATTGAGATCGCAGGAGACGACTACTTTGAATTGGTCCAAACGGCCGATGAGATTCGTACGTTCATTAACTCCAAGGGTATTGCTGGTATCGAGGAGTTGAAGCTCGATGTTGAAACGGGTAAACCTGAAATGCCGATCGAAGTAGATCGTATTAAAGCGCGTGCGCTGGGCTTGAGCTCTGCACAGATTGGTGATGCGATGCGAACGGCACTTTTCGGTAAAGAAGTAAGCCGATTCAAAGACGGTGAGGACGATTATCCAATCAACGTTCGTATGACGGACGAGTACCGCTACAATGTGGAAGATTTGATGAACCAAAAAATCACCTTCCGCGACCAAGCAACCGGCCGCATTAAACAGGTGCCTATCTCCGCAGTAGCAAAGGCGAAGAAAACTTCGACCTTCTCTTCGGTGAAGCGTATTGATCTCAAGCGCGTGATCTCCGTGCAATCCAATGTGCTCGAAGGTGCCAATCCAACCGAAGTGGTTAACGCAATCAAAGAGGTGATGAACAATTATGAATTGCCGCGTGGAATTAAGGTAGACTTTACGGGAGAGCAAGAGGAGCAGGCGAAGGAATTAAGCTTCCTATCAGGTGCCCTGCTCATCGCAGTATTCTTGATATTCCTTATCCTTGTGAGCCAATTCAACTCTGCTTCAACACCATTCATCATCCTTGTGACCGTAGTCTTCTCACTCATTGGTGTATTCCTTGGTTTGGTCATCTTCCGCATGGAGTTTGTCATCATGATGACGATGATTGGTATCATTTCACTTGCGGGTATTGTGGTAAACAATGCCATCGTTTTGATCGATTTCATCAAGCAGTTGACCGCACGTAAAAAGGAAGCGTTAGGAATGGAGGAAAGCGACAAGCTCGCCAATCCTGAGCTTATCGAGGTAATAGTTGAGGCGGGCCGTACGCGTTTACGTCCAGTACTGTTGACAGCCATCACAACCATCCTTGGTTTGATCCCACTGGCTACCGGTATGAACATCAACTTCTACACGCTCTTCAGCGAGAACGATCCGAACATCTTCTTTGGAGGTGATAACGTAGTGTTCTGGGGACCAATGTCATGGACGGTCATCTTTGGCCTGACTTTTGCAACTTTCTTAACACTCGTGATTGTACCAGTGATGTACTTCTTGTTTGAAAGAATGCAGCGCTTCTTTGCGAGATTAATAGCGTGAAAATATCCAACCTAAGCTCAAGATTAAGCTACAATTCCAGCGGCGCCGTGCGCCGCTGGAATTTTTATTTTTCACCCGATTTTTTGCGCTAATTTTATCCAATGATTGAGCGCTTGCGCAACATAGAACCTGTCGACTTAACCACCTTCACCAACGAACTCAAAGAAGAGATCGTAGCACGTGTATCGGATAAGATTCCTCACTTAGAATCTTCCCTTGCTGTGGCGGAATTAACGGTGGCATTGCATTACCTATTGAACACTCCTGAAGACTTGCTCATTTGGGATGTCGGCCACCAAGGTTATATCCATAAGGCCCTTACAGGACGTATGGAAGCCTTAGGCACGCAACGCACCAAAGACGGAATAAGTGGGTTCTTAAAGCGGGATGAAAGTCCCTACGATTTCTTCGGGGCTGGACACGCATCTACCTCATTAAGCGTGCTTACCGGAGCGTGTATTGCCGATGCTGCATCGGGCCACGAGCGCAAGCGCGTGGCGGTGATTGGAGACGGTTCCATGACAGGCGGTCAGAGTTTTGAGGCATTGAATCATTTAGCCACTCTAGCAGGAGATGCGGTGGTAATTCTCAACGACAACGACGGCAGCATAGACCCGACGGTAGGCGCATTGCACGAGAGTAACCGCTACAGCAGTTATATCCAAAGTCTAGGCTGGGAATACAGCTACCTTGCTGAGGGCAATGATGTCTTGGCACTACTTAAGTCCTTGAAGTCGGTCATTGACCGTGGCGGAAAACAGGTGCTCCATATTCGTACCACAAAGCCGCATTTAAGCAAGAGTAAATCCTACCAACCAGGAACGACCTTCCAGTGGTGGGCTGCGGAGCGAATGCGTTCGATATTAAAGTCGAACGACAAGCTGCGGGTATTCTCTCCGGCGATGTTTGCAAGCAGCGGGTTTGGTCCATTGCGTGCGGAATTTCCGGAGCAGTTTATTGATACAGGAATTAACGAGCCCCATACAGTGACTGCTGCGGCTGGTATGGCCGCTGCCGGTGGACGAGCTTGGGTACACATCTACAGTACCTTTTTACAGCGAGCTATGGACCAAGTCATTCACGATATAGCGCTTCAAAACTTATCGGTCATCTTCTTGGTGGATAGAGCGGGTTTGGTCGGTGCCGACGGTCCTACACACCACGGTGTATTTGATGCAGGTTTTCTAGCGGATGTACCGAATGTAACCGTTTGGAATCCGCGCAATGGCGATGAACTTCAAGCCATGATGGCAGAAGCCTATTCGAGGCAAGATTTGCTGGAAGGGCCTTTATTTATTCGCTATCCAAAAGCCAAAACGGTTTGTGGCACAGTGGAGAAAT
>OBNQ01000058.1_pt1 | contig 14508 bp, 12 predicted proteins | sample 1494201 | NCBI WGS metagenome assembly OBNQ01 (sample SAMEA3275557, study PRJEB22092) | marine metagenome | biome: ENVO 01000043; feature: ENVO 00000569; material: ENVO 00002150 | collected 2014-06-21T11:00:00+00 | depth 2 m
CCATCACCTCATCCCTTCTTGCGCGCCGCCTTAATGCGACTGGTCAATATCGTGAGAGGAAACACCGCCATTAAACGCTTTCAAGCCACAGATACGCAAAGATTTAATTTGTCGCGGGTCACCGTCAAGCACTTCAAATTCAACACCAGAGGGATGTGTTATGACCTCACCACGCGCTGGCACATGGCCCGCAAGCGAGAGCACAAGCCCGCCGATTGTATCAATTTCATCTTCCTCATCCTTATCCATCAGCGGCCCTGTTAGAATCTCAAGAGCGCCAATTTCAAGGCGTGCCTCTGCGATAGCGGTGCCATCATCAAAGACTTCAAATTGCGGCAAGGTGCTATCATCATGTTCATCTTCAATTTCGCCGACAATTTCTTCGACCAAATCTTCGATGGTGATAAGCCCATCTACGCCGCCAAATTCATCCACCACAAGCGCCAAATGCTGGCGTTTCAGGCGCATTTCATGCAGCAAATCAAGCAATCTGATAGAGGGCGAGACAAATAGAACAGGGCGCAACAAAGGCGTTAAATCAAAATCCTTATCTGCCTGAAACTCACCTGAGGCAATACGCTCCATCAGATCTTTCATATGCAAAAAGCCAACCACCTTATCCATACTTTCTTGGAACGCCGGCACACGGCTATGTTGGGCAGAGACGATTTTCTGGAAATTTTCCTGACTAGCATCAGAGAGATCAACCGCCTTAATATCAGCGCGCGGCACCATCACATCCTCAGCCGTAATATCACGCAAGCCAAGCATATTTTGCAACAGCGCGCTTTCATGATTATCAAAGGCAACCGTCTCTTTCAAAGAGGTCTCAATCAAATCTGTTAGCTCTTCTCTATCAGAAACAGATTTGCCGAAAAACGGTAGAAATTTGGACAAAGAACGCACCATCATAGCAAGGCCCCCTGATAGGGATTAGACACACCGATCACGCTCAAAGCGGCCATTTCCAGCCCTTCCATTTCCTCAGCATCTTCTTCATTTTCATGATCACAGCCAATTAAATGCAACAGCCCATGAATGATTAAATGGCGCATATGATCGCCGATTTTAATCTCCATATCTTCTGCCTCTGCTTCCATCGTCTCATAGCCAAAGGCTAAATCGCCGAGATACAGACCTGCCTCATCACCAGCTATAGCGTCCATAGGCTCATGCGGGAACGACAACACATTTGTGGCTTTATCCTTATCTCTAAACTGGGCGTTTAGCGCTTTCATTTCGCTGTCATTTGTCCAGCGCAAAGCGGCGGTAAAGCCATCACCTTCAATCAGCTCTGAGACAAATCTTACAAGCTGGCTGACATCGGCTTTCAGCGCCTCATCAAAATAGGGGGACCATCTATCATCAGCGATAATAATATCAAGCTGATGCGTGGCATCAAAAACCCATGGTATATCATCATCAGGGTTGGCGTCTGCTGTTATATCAGCGGGGTGCGGTTTGTCTGTTGGCATGCTCGTTTTCATCTAATGCGTCATATCACCTCTCTACTATGAGAGAGATTTATAACTCTTGTCTAGTCTTGTATTATCTTCAACCATTTTGAAACGCCTCTCAAAGGCATATCTTTGGCTATTTTGTCTCATAGGCCTTTAGAATCCGCGCAACCACAGGGTGTCTTACAACATCCTCTCCTGTTAGCTCGCTAATCCCGATGCCTTTGACATTGCGCAGGCGGCCAACCGCATCTGCCAGACCTGATTGCTGGCCAGAGGGCAGGTCAACCTGTGACATATCACCTGTAATCACCATACGCGAATCTTGGCCAAGGCGTGTTAGCACCATCTTCATCTGGACAGGCGTTGTATTTTGCGCCTCATCAATAATCACAAACGCATCTGATAGGGTACGGCCACGCATGAACGCCAAAGGCGCGATTTCAATCTCACCAGAGGCAAGCATCTTATCCACCTTATCAGCTGGCATCATATCATAGAGCGCGTCATATAAGGGGCGCAGATACGGATCAACCTTCTCTTTCATATCGCCCGGCAAAAAGCCCAAACGCTCACCAGCTTCAACCGCCGGGCGTGATAGCACAATGCGTTCAACCAGCCGCTTTTTCAGCGCATCAACCGCCATCGCAACCGCCATATAGGTCTTGCCAGTACCAGCAGGGCCAAGGCCAAAGACCACTTCATTTTGGTATAATGTCTCAAAATAAAGGCGCTGGTTTGGCGTGCGTGCGACGATCTTTTTCTTCCACGTAACCGCCATCGGGCCGCCGGCCTCATCAACAGGCTCATCCTTGGTGCCAAATTCAGCTTGGCGCATCATATCGGCGATAAAATCAGTCACCACACGCTCATCAGCCACATCACTTTTGGCCAGCTTTTTATACAAGGCTTGAATCGCCTTGGCCGCATGGTTAATCGCGTCTTTTTGGCCTTTTAGGGTAATCTCATTACCAAAACTATCCGCTCTGATATCAAGCGCTTGTTCTAATTTGGCGAGGGTTTGATTATGTTGTCCACAAATCACGGTGAATAAAGTGGCATCTTCAAATGACAGAACGAGGCTTTTTTCCTCTTGCTCACCTTGTGTGCGCTGGGCGCTATTTTCATTTTTTGCCACTTAGCAGGGATCCTTTTTTAATCGGGCTTTAATCGGGCGCCTTAATTGGCCGCAATAATCTCAGCCGCCAATGAATTTTGGCGACCTTCTGTGATGCGCATTGGCAGTATTTGGCCAATTTGATCTTCACGACCTTCAAAATAGACCGATTGCATGAAAGGGGAACGGCCTGTCATCTGGCCATCACGTCCGCCCTTGCGCTCAACCAGCACAGACATCTCGCTCTTTTCGCACTGTTTGTTAAAGGCCATCTGCTGGGCATCAAGCAATTGTTGCAATGAGGCAAGACGCTCTGATTTCACATCCTCATCTACCTGATTGGCTGCATTCGCCGCCGGTGTGCCCGGACGTTCAGAATATTTAAAGCTATAGGCAGAGGCATATTTGACCTCGTCCACCAAGCGCAAAGTATCGGCAAAATCTTGATCACTTTCACCGGGGAAGCCCACGATAAAATCACCTGATAGCGCCAAATTTGGCACCACATCTCGCATGCGGCCAATAATCCGCTTATAATCATCTGCCGTATGGCGGCGGTTCATCGCCGATAACACATGGTCAGAGCCTGCCTGTACAGGCAAATGCAAATAAGGCATCAGGGCAGGGATATCACGATGGGCAAAAATTAACTCATCATCCATATCCAACGGGTGAGAGGTCGTATAGCGCAAGCGGTCAACACCCTCAATCTCGGCCAAATGATGCAGTAAGCGGCCAAGGCCCCATGTCTTGCCATCAGGCCCCTCGCCGTGAAACGCGTTCACATTTTGGCCAAGTAACGTGATTTCTTTGGTGCCATTCGCGACCAGCTTTTTAGTCTCATCCACAATCTGTGCGACGGTACGCGAAAACTCAGCGCCTCTTGTATAAGGGACAACGCAAAAGGCACAGAATTTATCACAGCCCTCTTGCACAGACAAAAAGGCGGCAGGCCCTCTATGCGCCACTTCTTCTGGCAGGAAGTCAAATTTCACTTCCTCTGGCATATCTGTATCAATCACATTATTACGCGCACCGGGGTCAAGCTTCGCAATCAATTCTGGCAGACGGTGATAGCTTTGCGGCCCAACAACCATATCAACCCAAGGCGCTCTTTTGGTGATCTCAGCCCCTTCAGCTTGGGCAACACATCCAGCGACTGTGATCATCATATCGCGGCCAATTTGGTCACGCGCACGCTCTTTTAATTGGCGCAGACGGCCTAATTCTGAAAAGACTTTCTCAGAGGCTTTTTCGCGAATATGGCACGTGTTCAAAATCACCATATCAGCCTCTTCGGGCGCATGGTGCGGGACATAACCAAGAGGCGCAAGCACGTCGGTCATACGGTCAGAATCATATACATTCATCTGACAGCCATATGTTTTAATAAAAAGTTTTTTCATGAGAGGTCTGTTCTGAAAAGCCGTTTTGAATATCTCTTATCCACAATATAGCATGCAATCATGCCTTTGACAGCCATAATTCCATGATGATGGCATCGATTTTTTGCCCCTTATCCGAAGGGTCTTGTGCCTTATCATAACCAGTATAATAATTAGGGCGCCGCCCTGTAATCGCAAAGCCGCAACGCTGGTAAAGCTGGCAGGCGGGCTGATTATCTTCGGCGACTTCCAAAATCAGCCGCTCAACATCTTTTATGCGCAAATGCGCCGCTAGCGCGCCTATCATTTTGCGCCCCACACCTTGTTGTCGATAGGCCGCATCGACCGCGATCTCAATAATTTCAGCCTCATCAGCTGCAATGCGGTATAACAGCCCGCCTTGTATTTCATCCTCGCGTGCCTGAATAAGGCCATAGCTTTGATGAGAAAATTGCTGGGCAAAACCCTCTGGCGCAAAACTGCCATAGCCCCATTTGGCAAAAAACGCGCCAAAATCAGCAAAGCCCGCATCATCGGGGCACATAGGATGAAGGGCGAGATCCGCGCGCATCATTTATCCTTTTGGCATCTGGTTTGGCATCTTCTTTGAGGGCCCTAATTTTGGCTCAGCGACATAGAGCGCATCAAGCGGCAATAGCCGTGCGCCGTCTCTGATATCTCTATCAGCCAGCAAGCCAATATGACGCGCACTCATCTCTGCCAAGAACGCTGTCTCAATCAAATTGCCCACAAATGACGGGAACAGCACAGTGCGACCATCAGCAAAGCTGATTATCTCTTCTTGCGTGCCTTCTTTAATCTCATCAAGCGCTGTCAGGCTTTCATCATAGCTTTGGTAAAAATACACACCGCGCCTTGTATCCGCGCATGCGATAAGCACGCCCTTAGCCCCTTGTTCTTGACCGGCCAAGGCGCCGGCGCGTAACCCATGCACGCCTATACCGACAAGATCGCCTGCCAGCACAAATCCTTTGGCCGCCGATAGGCACACACGAAGCCCCGTAAAAGACCCCGGCCCAATACCCGCCGCCACATGGCTGATATCGGCAAAGCCAAGGCCCGCCTCTTTGAGGCAATCATGGGCAAGGGTGACAAAATTGCTGGCATGGCCATGGGCTTGGTCAAGGCGCATTTCTGCTAAGACTGTGCCATCTTGGATAACCGCCGCACTCGCATGCGCGCCGCTAGCCTCTAGCGCCAAAATAAGGGGGCCAAAATTACCCGTTTCATTAGCAGTGTCATTTTCAGTCTGATTTTTAGTGTCATTATGGGTCGTCATCATGGTTATTGATGTAACTCTCCTTGCATCTTTGGTCAAAATAATATTATTTTAACGCACGTTAATAAGGGATGATTGGGCGAGTTATTTGTCATGAAATTTATCAATATGTTACGCCAATTTATGCTTATGTTTGCCGCGCTACTGACGCTTGGCGGCGGCACGTTTAGCACAGCCCTGCACGCGCAAGAAGCAGACGGCGTCTCGCATGCCAGCGTGATTATGTATCACCGCTTTGATGAAGGCCGCTATCCTTCCACTAACACAACCCTAGAACAGCTTGAGGCGCATATCGCCTATTTGCAAGAAGGCGGGTTTAATGTGATGGCCTTGCCAGACATCATTTACCGCTTTCAATCAGGGCAAACAGTCCCTGATAGAACCGTCGCCATTTCAATTGATGATGCCTATTTATCTGTCTATGAAAAAGGCTGGCCACGCTTTAAAGAGGCTGGTTTTCCAATCACTTTATTTGTTGCCACAGGCCCGATTGACCGCAATTTGCGCGGCTATATGAGCTGGGATCAATTGCGTGAATTACAGGCACAAGGCGTGACGATGGGCTCGCAAACAAACAGCCATCCGCACATGCACCGCATCTCATCTGAGGCGGTAAGAGACGAGCTATCATCATCTAATGAGCGCTTTATCACAGAGCTTGGCCTGCGCCCTGAATTATTCGCCTACCCGTATGGTGAATATAATTTAGACGTTATCGAAGCTGTCAAAGAGGCCGGCTTTATTGCCGCCTTTGGCCAAAATTCAGGCATCATGCATAAGGATGATTTGACCTTTGAGCTGCCACGTTTTGCGTTTAATGAGGCCTATGGTGATCTCAACCGCTTGGCGCTTGCGACCAATGGCCTGCCTTTGGTGGTCACACAAATCACACCGCAAGATATGGTGATTACGCAAAACCCGCCCTTTTATGGCTTCACCCTATCAGAGGATATGGAGCCGAAGAATCAGTTGCGTTGTTTCTCGTCAAAATATGGCAAGCTTGAGGTTTCACTTTTGGGCAAACGCGCTGAGGTGAGATTGCCGGGGCCATTAGATGGGCCACGTTTCAGGATTAACTGCACCATGCCAGCACAAGATGGCAGATGGCGCTGGTTCGGCAGGCAGTTTTTAACGCGCTAGCTCTTCAGCTGATAGCGTTCATAAATATCAAAGCGGTTATGCAAAATCATCGCCTGCAATGTGTAGACATATTTCTCACCTAGCTCAGCATAGGCGGTCAAATAACGCGCCAATGACAGGCCGCTTGGCACCTTGCCATCTGCCAATGATTGCGCGCGCACATCGCGGAAATCTTGATAGGCAAAATGCGTGTTCAAATTATGCATATAGGCAAAAACAGAATCATAAAGCGTGGCAAAAGACCGAATAACCGCGCGCGAGTTTGACGCATCTAGCGGCTTGATACCAGCATCCGCCGTCCATGCCCATTGCCCGAATAGCGCATTACCTTCTTTGGCAAATCGTGATTGTCCCCAACCTGATTCAACCGCCGCTTGCGCAAGCGCTAATGAATTTGGCACAGGGGCGATACGGTTCAACAGCAGCTCATGAAGCGCGCCCGCATCACCTTCGAACTTTGCAAGCCCATATAATTTGGCCAGCCGCGCAATAACCGCCTCATCGCCCGCCTCAATCGCTTGCAAAAGCGCATCACGGCGCCCTGCGATGACATCATTTGCTTGAATAATCAGCGGCAATAACAGCTTAATAAACGTCTCTTTGCGAGCTTTTACATCAAGCGTATCAAGGTCTTTTGGCAACACAGTGATATTATGTTGCGGCACCAGCCTATCATCAAAGGCGATAACCGGACTGCCCGGATTTGGCAGGCGGCGATTTTGATAGACGATATCTTTATCAGCCGTATCCGCCTTATCCGCCAAATCTTGTGCATCTGCTTCTTTTTCAAGGCCGGCATTTAATTCAGCTATCTTTTGCTCAAGCGCTTCAATCTCTGCCAATGTTTGATTGGCAAGCCGGCTTTGTGATTGAGCATTTGCCAATGCTTTGCTGGCTTCTTGCTGTAATTGTTCTGCCTCTTGGAGGGCTAATTGCGCGATTTTTTCTTTCTCACTCGCAAGCTTTAGCGCCGCACGTGCTTGCTGTTCGGTCATCCGCGCATAGGCAAGCGCTTGCTTTGCTTCCTTATCTTTCAGGTCAGCTTCATCAAACGCATCATTGGCAAGGCGCGCTTGGTCTTGCGCATCATCAAACGCTTCTTGGGCGTCTTTTGATTTTTCAACCGCCAATTCTTGGGCTTTTTCAGATAATTTATTGCGTGCCACAAGCATCGCTAGCCGCTCATTCAGCGTCACGATCTCTTCGCGCAAAGCTTGGGCTTCTAATTCTTTGATTTGCAGCGGGCTCAACGCATCTTTGGGCGTCAGGCGCGGTGATTTAAACCCAAGCAATGTCGGGCCAGCATAGCTAAGCGCCACCGCTAGCACCAACAGCAAAATATAATGGTGGTTTTTGATACGAGACTTCTCTTGTGCCATAACACTCACCTTATTTTGCTGGAACGACTATTCAAAAAGAGCCTGCATAGAGAATTTTCGGTAACAAGCCACCCTTTAGGCAGGGCGTACTTCTTTGACCTCAGGGATATAGTGACGAAGCATATTTTCAATGCCCATCTTCAAAGTCGCCGTAGAGCTTGGACAGCCTGAACATGCGCCTTGCATTGATAGGGTCACAATCCCATCTTCGAAATCATGGAAGACGATATCGCCGCCATCCATCGCCACCGCTGGGCGCACTCTGGTATCAAGCAAATGTTTGATTTGCTTCACCAGCTCATCATCTTCTTCGCCCTCATCGCTATCAGCGTTGCTTTGGGCCTCAACCACAGGCAGGCCAGAGGCGTAATGCTCCATAATGCCGGCAAGAATCGATGGCTTTAGGGTGAACCATTCTTGGTCATCCCCTTTTGTGACTGTCACAAAATCAGACCCAAGAAAGACCGCGTCAATGCCATCAATTTGGAAAAGACGACGCGCAAGAGGCGATGTGCCGGCGCTTTGTTTATCCGGAAAATCAGCCGTCCCTTGACCCATAACATCCGTGCCAGGGATAAATTTCAATGTCGCTGGATTTGGTGTATCTTCTGTTTGAATAAACATGAGCCTGTCACCCTTTATCAAAAATTGTGATTGACCCCTAATATAGGGGATCATAGCTAAGATTTAAATAGGTCGCCGCCTGAAAAGAGATAATCGGCCCTCAATTGTGTCTTTTAGGACACAAAACCCACAATCTCTTTAACGTCTTCCAAAATCGGCTCAGCGATGGCTTGGGCACGGCGCGCGCCTTTTGCCAGCTGGTTATCAATCTCAGCCACATCACCCAGCAAGCGTCTCATCTCAGCGCTAATAGGCGCGATGACATCAATCGCAAGCTCTGCCAAAGCTGGCTTAAAAGCCCCAAAGCCTTGGCCTGCAAATTCAGCTAGCACATCTTCTTGGCTACGTGATGACAGGCCGGCATAAATACCAAGCAAATTGCGTGCCTCAGGACGCCCGTCAAGGCCGGCAAGCTCAGATGGCAAAACATCAGCATCTGATTTTGCTTTTTTAATCTTTTGCGCGATCATATCCACATCATCTGTCAGATTAATGCGCGTCATATCTGATTCAGCCGATTTACTCATCTTCGCACTACCATCGCGCAAAGACATCACACGTGCGGCGGTTGTTTCAATCTTTGGCTCAGGCAACGGGAAGCAATCCACATCAAACATTGAATTAAAGGCGGTTGCGATGTCTCTTGTCAGCTCAAGATGCTGTTTTTGATCCTCACCCACAGGCACTAAAGTTGCCTTATAGGCCAGAATATCGGCGGCCATCAACACAGGGTAGCCATAAAGACCAACGGTGGCATTTTCGCGATTCTTACCAGCTTTTTCTTTGAATTGCGTCATCCGGTTCAGCCAGCCAAGACGCGCCACACAATTAAAAATCCATGATAATTCCGCATGACAGGTCACTTGTGACTGGTTAAACAGAATCGATTCTTCAATATCAATCCCAGAGGCGATAAGGCTTGCCGCAACCTCTCTTGTTGATTGGCGCAAAGCGGCCGGGTCTTGCGGTACGGTGATCGCATGCAAATCAACCACACAAAAGATCGATTCATAGGAATTCTGATAGGCAACCCAATTACGAATCGCACCCAAATAATTGCCGAGATGCAAATTCCCTGTTGGTTGAACACCTGAAAAAATACGCCCTAATTTTTCACTCATGACCTATCGCCTTATTTTTCGCCATTTCAATATGTGGCAAGATATCAAAAACTGCCAGATAACGGGCTGAATTGACCTTTTTTTGCCCCAAAAATCAAGTTTTTAAAATCACGATGGGCGCCGACCACGAAGCTTGCGGAATAAAAAGGGCGGTATGGTGCCAAGCATCGAGGATGCCGCGAAATAGCTGGCAAGGCCTGTTATCACAATGCCCACCAGCAATAATAACGGCCCAAACGCCACCTCAGCCATATAAAGCGCGCCTGCATAATGGATGCCGGCTATCACCACCCCCATCAAGACAGAGGCAAGGCCAATCGGTAAAAGCGGGCGAAAAGCGCGGGCTTTGAGGCGGCCTTCTCTCAGCAATAAAACGCCCATCACCAAAACACCGACCCATGAGGCAATCGCGGTCGCAAGCGCAAGGCCAACATGTCCTAAATAAGGCATCATCAAAAGCGAGCCTGCGATATTTATCGCCACCGTCAGCAGGGATATCCGCAAAGCCAACCCGCCTCTATTAGAGGCAAAAAGCGCTGGCTGAAAGACCTTATTGACAACAAACGCAACCAGCCCCACCCCATAGGCTGAAAGCGCGGATGCGGCCATTTGGCTATCGCTTGCCGCAAAGGCACCATAGCCAAAAAGACCTTCAATAATTGGCCCGCAAGCCAAAATCACAGCCACTGTCGCAGGCAGGGCAAAGAACACAGCGATTTGCAAAGAATGCGCCAGACGATTAGCCACCTCATGGATATCTTTTTCAGATTCCAATTTCGATAATTGCGGCAACAAGGCGGTGCCAAGCGCGATACCGATAATGCCCAGCGGCAATTGCACAATCCTGTCGGCATAATAAAGCCATGAGATAGCGCCGACCTGTACAAGCGAGGCAAGCACCATATCAATCAGCAAATTTAATTGCAGACCCCCTGCACCCAAAGCGGCGGGCAGGAAGGCACGCCACATTTTCTTTGAATTATCAGAAATAGCAAACCGCGCCAGAGGCAAGCGCGCATCAATCTTTGCCAACATACGTTGCATTAAAAGTATCTGCGCCGTGCCAGCGATCAGAACAGCGATACAAATCGGCAAAGCGAGACGAAAGATGGTCGGGCTATCAGGGGCAGAGGCCATCTCGATAAAGGGAATCATCAAGGCGCCGCCAATCAGGCAGATATTCAAAATCACAGGCGCCGCCGCGCCGCCAAAAAACCGGTTATGCGCGTTCGTCACAGCCGCCCATAAAGCGACCAGAGATATCATCGGCAAATAAGGCAAGGTCACACGTGCCAAGGCTATGGCCGAATCATAAAGGGCCGCATCATCAACAAAGCCAGGCGCCAATAGAGCGATGATAGTCGGCATAAAAATCTCGCCCAAAATCACAATGCCTATGAGGGTCAAGAATAACATGGTCTGCACTTCAACCGCCAAAACCAAGGCGGCTTGCCTGCCTTGTGATTGGCGCACAGAGGCAAATACGGGCAAAAACGCATTTGTCATCGCCCCATCTGCGGTCAGGCGGCGAAATAGGTTCGGCAATTTAAACGCCACCAAAAACGCATCAGCCGCCGCCCCTGCCCCGATAAATTGGGCAAGACAAATATCACGCACAAAGCCAAGCAGGCGCGAGAGCGCGGTTAGCCCGCCTATCTGGCGAAAATTGCGGTCAAAATCTTCATCTTTGCGCAATTGGTCAGCTGAGCTGTTTTTGACAATATCTTTTGATTTCGCCATTACACTGAACTACTTCCCAAACTGCCCTCTACGAGATCCCGCAAAGTTGCTTTGATCTTATCAACCACCTTGTCTGAGCGAATTTGCAGACCAAAAATATCTCTTACATAAAACACATCCACCGCCTTCTCGCCATAGGTCGAAACAGAGGCCGAATTAATCTGTAGCCCCATCTGCGCAATATGATAGGTCAGCTGGTACAAAAGCCCCGGCCTATCGCGGCCATTCACCTCAATCACCGTATGCGTCTTAGAGCGTTTATTGGTGACAATCACGCGCGGCGGCACAGACATGGCCCGCAAGCGTGCTGGCTGGCTATTCCATCTCTTCTCCAGCGCGACATGCAAATTCATCTCACCACGCAAAGCGCCAGCTATCCGTGCTTCAAGATTTGCCAGCAATTTTTGATCGCTCACCGCTTGCCTATTTTCATCTTGCAGGCGGAAGCTATCAAGGATAGCGCCATCTTTTCTTGTGTTAATGCGTGCGCCGACAATCGTCAAATGCGACAGCGCCACAGCCCCCGCAATTCGCGAAAACAGACCCGGGTGATCTTGGGCAATCACCGTCATGATGGTCGTGTTATTCTTGACGTCTTTTTCAAAAGAAATGCCAAGCGGGCTATCATCAAATGAAAACCCATCAACAAGCGCCGCCTGTTTGATCAGCCTGTCTGTTGAAAAGCTTGTCCAGTAAGAGGGGTAAAATTGTGACTGATAGGCCGCAATACGCGCCTCATCCCAGCCTTTTTCGCCCGCCAGTCGCTCTGTGACCGCATATAGCGCCTCAGCAGAGGCCATATTGGCCGCCTCAGCAGGGGCGGTGCCGCCAATAACCGCCTCAGCACGCCGATACAGATCACGCATCAAGCTTGCCTTCCAGCCATTCCAAATATCAGGCCCCACGGCTCTGATATCTGCGACCGTCAAAATCAGCAAAAGCTTCAGACGCTCTGGTGATTGCACATCTGCGACAAAATCTATGATCGTCTTGGGGTCATGCAAATCATAGCGGAAGGCAATTTTACTCATCAAAAGATGCTGTCTTATAAGCCAGCACACAGTCTCTGTTTCTTCTTCATCAAGCCCTAATTCAGGGCATAGGCTTTCTGCGACCTCAGCGCCTAGAATAGAATGATCGCCGCCCCTGCCTTTGGCAATATCATGAAGCAAAATCGCCACATAAAGCGCGCGCCGTGAGCTAATCTTAGAGAACAGATCGCACGCCAAAGGTGCCTCATCAGCCACCTCACCTTGCTCAATCGCATGCATAATCCCCACCGCTTTGAGCGTATGCTCATCGACCGTATAGCTGTGATACATATCAAATTGCATCATCCCGACAATGCGCCCAAAATCAGGCATATATTTCGACAGGAACCCTGATTCATTCATCAGACGAAGGACGCGCTCACAACTTGTCTCATGGCCCAGAATTGCCAGAAATATCTTATGAAAATCAGCTTGCCATAAATCTTGGTGACTAAGGCGGTTGGTGCCTCTTGTCAGGCGTTTAAAGCTATCAGGGTGGATATCAAGATTGTATTTTTGCGCATACCAAAAAATCTCAATCAGCCGCAACGGGGCTTTGTGAAACATCATATCAGGCGGCAAATGAAGGCGGCCATTGCGCAAAGTAAAGGGCGCGATCGCAAGGCTAAAACGCGCCAGACCATCTTGGAATAAGCGCGAGAGGCTGCGGCTTGTTTTGGCATCAAATTCATCTTCAATCGCGGCACAAAAAATACGCGTCAAATTACCGACATGACGCGCCGCCAGATAATAGCGCTTCATAAATCGTTCGACATCGCGCATACCGCCTTTTGAGACAAACCCCATTTGCGGCGCGATATCAACCTGCGCATCAAAGGCAAGCATATCATCGCCGCGCTTTGAACGCAGATGCAGAAAACAGCGCACAGTCCATAAAAACCGCTGCGAGGCGGCAAAGGAACGCGCCTCAGAAATGCGGATAATGCCTTTTTCAAAAATCTCCATAATATCCGCAGAACGATAGGCAAATTTGGCAATCCAAAACAGCGTATGAAGGTCGCGCAAGCCACCCTTGCCCTCTTTGATTTGTGGTTCAACCACATAGCGTGTCGCGCCATGTTGTTTGTGACGCAAATCACGTTCTGCCAATTTATCTGTCACAAATTCCAGCGGGTTACGCCGTTGAATCGCGCCATTAATCGCCTCATCAAGCTGGCCTGCCAGCCCCTCATCACCACAGATAAAGCGTGTCTCAAGCAAGCTTGTCATAATCGTCAAATCAGTTTTCGCCGCGCTGATATTCTGGCGCACAGAGCGTGTCGCATGACCAATTTTCAGGCCCAAATCCCACAGCAAATATAAGATGATTTCAATGTCTTTTTGGCTTTGCTCATCAGAGGCTTTTTCTTGCAAGAATAACAGATCAACATCACTGAAAGGGGCCATCTCCCCTCTGCCATAACCGCCTGTCGCCAAAATAGCGAAGCGGCCCGCATGGGTGTTAGACGTGTTAAGTGTGTTAGGCGTATTATCCGGATCATTCGCCGCATTGTTGCTAAGCTTGCCAGCGACATGGTTAGCGATAATCTCAATCAGATGATCCATAGACAGCGCATGCGCGCCCACATAGCGCGCGCCATCTTGGCTTTGCTCAAGCTCAGCGCGCAGGCATTCACGCATCTCTGTCAAAGCACCCTTTAGGCGGGCAAGCGCATGGGTGCGAAAAGCCTCTTTTTCGTGGGTCTTTGAGAGCGCGGATAAATCTTCAACCAGCCGCGCCCTATCAAAAGCGATAGCGCCTCTTGCCCTTGCCGCCTCAAACGGATTAAGCCAGCCACGCCAAAGGCTTGCCGCCGTTTGATAATTATCCCCCTCACCAGAAGACGCATCAGACGGCGCGGTTAATTGCGCCTCAATGGGCAGGGTGACATCTGCTAATTGATTACCGCCCAAATGATTATCGGCCAAATGATTATCGGGGTGATTATCGGCCAATTGATTATCGGGGTGATTATCAGGATTATTTGTCATCACTCTTTATCCTTTTACCGCGCGCTCTTTAGCAAGGCTGATAATTCATATAATTTATCAAGCGCTTGGCGCGGCGACAGCTCATCGACCATAATCTCTTCCAGCGCCTCTACCACAGCGTGCGATTGCGGGGCCGCCTTTGGCATAGCCATCGCCGCATCAAATAATGGCAAAGCATCTAGCTTGGCACCTGCTGAGGCCTTTTGCCCCGATATTTGTTGA
>OBNQ01000059.1_pt1 | contig 14389 bp, 10 predicted proteins | sample 1494201 | NCBI WGS metagenome assembly OBNQ01 (sample SAMEA3275557, study PRJEB22092) | marine metagenome | biome: ENVO 01000043; feature: ENVO 00000569; material: ENVO 00002150 | collected 2014-06-21T11:00:00+00 | depth 2 m
GATTGAGCGTGTGCCGCGTGAAGAATTCTTGCCACGTGCCTTGCGCGCGCATGCCTATGAGAACGCGTCATTGCCAATTGCCTTTGGCCAGACCATCAGCCAGCCTTTTGTCATTGCGACCTCGCTTGTTGCGCTTGATATACAGCCATCTAACCGGGTGCTAGAGATAGGCACAGGCACGGGGTATCAGGCATGTGTTCTATCGTATCTTGCGCGCCGTGTTTATTCAGCCGAACGATTGCGGCCTCTGTTTGTCGATGCTGAAATGCGGATAAAATCCCTGCGTATCACCAATATCACCTTGCGTCATTCTGATGGCAGTAAGGGCTGGCCAGAGGCGGCGCCCTTTGACCGTATTATCACCGCCTGCCAAAGCGAAGATGTCCCAACATATCTGTTAGACCAGCTAAAAGAAGGGGGCATTTTTGTGGGCCCCATTGGTAAAGCAGGCCAAGAGCAATTAATGCGGATAAAAAAACTTGCAACAGGCTATGAGCAAGATACCATAATGGATGTAAGGTTTGTCCCCATGCTTGAAGGAACCACATTATAATGCTTAGAAACTCTGCGTTTATTGTGATCATCATGGCGACCTTAACAGGGTGCCAGACACCTGATTTTAGCGTCCCTGATATCGAATTGCCAAAATTATCGCTGACAAGAGAGACGCCGGCGCCTGTTGAGATTGGTAAAGGCCGTATTCAGCGCGTGGCTATTCCTGTGTCTCGGAAGATAAATGTTGCGGCGGGTGATACGATTTATGTGCTTGCGACACGCTATGGTGTCACACCGCAATCTCTTATAGCTGATAATGATATTGCGCCACCTTTTAGCATTCGTGCGGGGCAGGTGCTTACCATTACCCCGCCAAGAGAGCATATTGTGCAAATCACAGATAGCATCTTTAGCATCTCGCAACGCTATGCGGTTAGCCAATATCATATCGCTGAGTTAAACGGCCTATCTGAGCCTTATCAGCTTGTGGAGGGCCAAGCGCTTCTTATCCCTGATACGCATGATTTCACCGTGCTAGAAGGTGGTAAGGGCGTTAACACAACCCTTGCAAAGCCCGCACCCCAAGCAAGCACAAGTGTTGCCAGAGCCAATAGCACCATCGTAGATGTGCCTAAATCAAATGCACCGCGCAAGAATTTCGTCGCCCCTTCATTTACCGCCAGCGATAGCTTTACATGGCCTGTTGAAGGCGAGATCATCAAAGATTTTGGCCCCGCGGCAAAAGGCGTTCATAATGACGGCGTCAATATCGCCGCAAGCGGTGGCACAAATGTGCAAGCATCAGCGCCAGGCACTGTTGCCTATATTGGGCGTAATTTGAAATCATTTGGCACGATGGTGCTGGTAAAACATGATGGCGGCTATATCACCGCCTATGCGCATCTCGATGAAATCATTGTCGCTGAAGGGGATGTTTTGGGCCGCGGCCAAGTGCTTGGCACAGTTGGTAATACGGGCCGCGTTGATAGCCCGCAATTGCATTTTGAAGTCCGCCAGTCACGCCAGCCAATCAACCCACACGATATTATAAAATCATAATATTTCAGAGTCTTATGATTCAATATTAACATTTAGCTTGGCGGCTAAATGGATAATATATTGAAAGGCTGTACGCCCCGAACGGTGGCCGCGTTCCATCGCCCATTGAAGTGCTTCAAGGCGCACCTCATCGGCGCTGACAGGCAGATTATAATGCGTAATATAAGACGCAATAATCGCCAAATAGCCGTCTTGATCAATGGCATGAAAGCCAATCCATAGACCAAAGCGATCAGACAGTGAAATTTTCTCTTCTATCGCTTCGGACGGGTTAATAGCAGAAGAGCGTTCATTATCAATCATCTGACGTGCCATTAAATGACGGCGATTAGACGAGGCATAGAAGACGATATTCGTTGGCTTCCCAGCAAGCCCCCCTTCAAGGGCGGCTTTTAGCGCTTTATAGCTTGATTCTGCGCCTTCAAAGGCAAGGTCATCACAGAACACAACATAGCGACCCTCTTGCTTGCCAAGATAATTCATCAAAACAGGCAGATCGGCGATATCTTCGCGGGCAATCTCAACAATTGACAGATTATGCCCTTCTTTTTGTAATGTTTCATGCACAGCCTTAATCACAGATGATTTGCCCGTGCCTCTTGCGCCCCATAAGAGGGCATTATTGGCGATATGACCCTGCGCAAACGAGCGTGTGTTTTCCAATAAGCGGTCAATTTGCGTATCAATCCCGCGCAATGCACCAAGTGGCATGCGGCTAATGCGTTCCACGACATCACAGCGCCCTGAATGGCTGTTCCAGACATAGGCCTCTGCAGGGGGCAGGGGCGCGTCATGAATGGCAGGCGGGGCAAGACGCTCAAGCGCATCCGCAATACGGGTCAATAAGACTGTGGTATCTGGCACAGAGGCAAATGTTTTCGTCATTTTCTACGCTATCCTTTGGTTATCTTCACACAAATTTGCGGCCATCATGCGGCATCATTATTATAACTTTATCATCATAATCACTATTCACACAGGCACAAGCCAGAGCGTTGCTTCATATAACAACGCTTATTCGTGAAAAGCGTTAAATTGACGTTGAAACCCCTAGGCAGGCAAGTTATTGTGAGACACTGTTTATAAACAAAATCACTTAAAAGCCTCGCTTTGTTTTATCAAAAGGCTTTTCACACTTGGAGTATCCCGATGTTCATCAGTCCCGCATATGCACAAGCCGCCGGTGGCGCGTCATTGACAGCCCAGCTTTTGCCATTCGTTCTTATCTTTGCGATCTTCTATTTCTTTTTGATTCGCCCACAGCAAAAGCGTGCGAAGGCGCATCGTGAATTGGTGATGAGCGCGGCAAAAGGCGATAAGGTCACAACATCAGGCGGTCTTCGTGGCAAGGTTGTGAAAGCTGTTGCTGATAATGACTATGTCGAAGTTGAAATCGCCAAAGACGTGAAGGTTGAGGTTGTCCGCAGCATGATCGCATCCGTCGAGAAAAAAGGCGAATAATCAGTAAAAAAGGGCCTCTCTCAAAAGGGGCCCTTATAAATTCAAGAAGAGGTCGCCCTATGTGGCCTCTTTATTGGCACGACTTGTTAAGGTGGATTGATAGAAATGTTGCAATTTGAAGGCTGGAAAAAAGCACTCGTTGCTTTGGTTTGTTTGGCAGGCCTTGTATATGCCGCACCAAATTTGATTGGTGGGCGCGACACAGGCGGCTTTTTGCCGGGCAAAAGCATTAATCTCGGTCTTGATTTGCAAGGCGGCTCTCACTTGCTGTTGCAGGTTGATAGTGAGGCAGTTCAAACAGAACGTCTTGAAAGCATTGCTGAATCCCTGCGCCTTGAGTTTCGTGAAAAGCGCGTTCGTTTCAAAAAGCTTGATGTCAGTGACAGAGCGCTGTCTTTTGCCCTGCGCAATGATGAGGGCATCGCTGTGCGTGATGAGGCATTTGCCGCGCTTGGTGAAGATTATGTGATTGCGACAGACGGTCTTGAAAGCCGTATCAGCTTTAGCGAGCAGGGGGTCTTGAACCTGCAAACAAGCACGGTTGAGCAATCGATTGAAATTATCCGCCGCCGCCTGGATCCAGATGGCACAAAAGAGCCTGTTATTCAAAGGCAAGGCGCAAGCCGTGTCTTGGTACAATTGCCGGGCGTTGATAATCCAGAAGAAATTAAGCGCCTGCTTGGTCGTACGGCCAAGCTGACATTCCAGCTCGTTGATTTGCGCACAACCGCCTCAGAGGCCCGTTCATCAGGTCGTGTGCCACCAGGGGCTGTGTTGATGGAATCGCAAAATGGCGATGGGACTTATTATGTGGTCGAAAAGCGCGTTTTGGTTAGTGGTGAGACGCTAGAGACAGCGACAGCTGGCTTTGATCAAAATAGCCGTCCAGCTGTTAATTTTGCCTTGAACGCCGAGGGTGCACGTAAATTTGGCCGCGCGACGGGTGAGAATATTGGTCGCCCATTCGCTATTGTCCTTGATGGGCAAGTGGTATCTGCGCCAACCATCCAATCGCAGATTTTTGGCTCAGGCCAGATCACAGGCAGCTTTACCGTACAAGAAACCAATGAACTTGCATTGATTCTGCGCGCAGGTGCTCTGCCAGCGCCGCTTGTGGTGCTTGAAGAACGCTCCATTGGCCCAGGTCTTGGCGCCGATTCAATTGCCGCTGGCCAGATTGCCTCGATTGTCGGCCTCATCCTTGTTATGGGCTATATGATCGCCTCCTACGGTTTGTTTGGCGTCTTTGCCGTCACAGCGCTTTTGGTCAATATCATCCTTATCCTAGGCGCTCTGTCAGCCATCCAAGCGACACTCACCTTGCCGGGGATTGCAGGTATTGTTTTGACCATGGGTATGGCGGTTGATGCGAATGTGCTGATTTTTGAGCGTATCAGAGAAGAAATGCGACGTGGTCGCTCTATCACAGCCGCTATTGAAGCTGGTTATGGCCGCGCTATCTCGACCATTATTGACTCTAACCTCACCACCTTATTTGCCGCTCTGTTCCTCTATATCTTTGGGTCAGGGCCGATTAAAGGGTTCTCCGTGACGTTAGCCATTGGTATTTTGACCTCTATGTTCACCGCCATCATGGTGACGCGCCTTATCATCATCTTGTGGCTTTCAAAAAGTCGCGCAAAATCAATCGCACTATAGGGGCTAGCATTTATCATGGCATTTCGTTTAAAAATTGTTCCAGAAAATACAGCGGTTGATTTTCAAGCTAAGAATAAGATTGCGGCGCTTTTCTCGGCCTTCTTAATCCTAGGCTCTTTTGGCATATTTATGTTGCAGGGGCTCAATCTTGGGATTGATTTCAAGGGCGGGATTTTGCTTGAAGCAAGAACCAGTCAGCAACAAGCCGATGTAGCGGCGTTGCGTCGTGACCTTGGTGGTCTTGGCCTTGGTGAGGTCTCTATTCAAAGCTTTGGCGCACCGCAGGATGTTTTGATCCGTGTCCAAAGGCAAGAAGGTGATGAGAAGGCGCAAATTGCGGCACTTGAAAAGATCACAGCCACGCTTGGCGCTGATTTTGATGTGCGTCGTACCGAATTTGTTGGCCCAACCGTTGGCGCTGAATTGCAAGAAAAGGGCATATTGGCCGTTTTATGCGCGCTTTTGGCGATTATGGTTTATATCTGGTTCCGTTTTGAATGGCAGTTTTCAATCGCCGCCATCCTTGCGCTAAGCCATGATATTATCTCAACCATTGGCCTGTTTGCCTTCACATCATTTGAATTCAACCTTGCCACAGTCGCCGCTATTTTAACCATCGCGGGTTATTCGATTAATGATACCGTGGTTGTGTTTGACCGTGTGCGTGAGAATTTGCGCCGCTATAAGTCACAAGAACAGCGCGAGATTTTGAACATCTCTTTGAATGAAACCTTGTCGCGTACGGTTATGACGTCTGTTACCACAGCCTTGGCTTTGCTTGCCATCATCTTCTTTGGTGGTGCGGTGTTGCGTGATTTCGCGATTGCGTTGCTATGGGGTGTTGCCATTGGTACTTACTCTTCTATCTTTGTCGCAGTGGGCTTTATTTCACGCTTTGATTTGAAAGCCGCCGCCGAAGAAGCAGAAGAACATGGGCTTACAAATAATGAGTGAAGATACACGCAATGGCGACAAGCTGCCAGCTGGTGCCTCGTCGATTGTTGATATCAGAGAGCTAGAGGGTGATGGACAGCTAACCATCGTGCACAGCTATCGTAATCATGGGTTTCGTATTGCGAAGCAAGGCTATGAAGGCTCTCAGATCCTATTGCCACGTGCGCGATTTGACTGGAATCCGCCAGAGTGGGACAAAATCACAATAGATGACCTTGCGCCTATCTTTGTTGATCCTGTGCCGCCTCTATTGATTTTGGGCCTAGGCGAAGCGCCGATGGGGCTGTTGCCTGAATTGCAGGTCGCCTTGCATGAAAAAGGCGTCTCGCTTGAGATTATGTCAACGCCAGCCGCTTGCCGCACATGGAATGTACTCCTCAGTGAAGGGCGCCATGCAGCCGTTGCGTTGCTGGCTGTTGCCTAATGTCTGAAGCTTATCGCGCCCTGAGAGGCGATGCGAGAGCCTTGGCGCTTGCGACTATCTTTGACAAGCCAGAGCAAAGAGACATCACCTGCGATCTGTTGCAACTTGGCCTTGAGCTTGAAAAGATCATTGAGATAGCCTCAGAGCCGATGTTGGCGATGATCCGCATGCAATGGTGGGTGGATCTGTATGATGCAACGACCATCCAAGCAGAGGCCCCTGATTTTGCCAAACGCCTGCATGCCCATCAAGCAATAGCGAAAGCTGATTTACTTCAGATTGTCCACATGACCCAAGATAGCCTGCAGTCACCAAGCCCGGCAGTGGCTTGGGAGGCGGTGTTTTATGCGATAGCCGCGGCGAATGGCTGGTCGATTGATAAGATAGTGCTCACACGTCTCGGGCGCAATTTCAGCAGTCTTTATAGAACAGAAGACGAGGCGGATTACCAGCCAATTGCCGATAGCGCTATTAAACAAGCGTCAAAAGGAAATTATGGTTTTATGCGGCTTGTTAATTTACTAACAACGCGCCAAATATCTGGTAAGCCAAATCAAGATTTCTTGCTTGTTTTCAGATATTTATTGCGCGTTCTTTTCTGATTTTACTTTATGAATTAAGCCAGCTATTCGTGTCATCTAGCGCACGTGCCGCATAGGCGTTTTTGCGATCTCTGCCACGTAGTTTCTTATTTGTTTCCATTGGCGGAAACAGGCCAAAATTCACATTCATAGGCTGAAAAGTCTCAGCAACCGCGCCGCCAGTAATATGGCTTAATAGCGCCCCATGTGCTGTGGTATTTGGCGGCGATACCCATGTCTCGCCCTTTAATTCTGCGGCAAGCATACGGCCAGCAAGACCACCTGTTGCGGCAGATTCAACATAACCTTCAACACCTGTGATTTGCCCAGCAAAACGAATATGTTTTTGTGATTTAAGACGAAGCTGTTCATCCAGCAGGCGTGGTGAATTGATAAATGTGTTACGATGCAAACCGCCCAGACGGGCAAATTCAGCATTTTCAAGCCCCGGTATTGTGCGGAAAACACTGACCTGCTCGCCATATTTCAGCTTTGTCTGGAAGCCCACCATATTAAACAGCGTCGCAAGCTGGTTATCTTGGCGCAATTGCACCACCGCATAAGGGCGCGACATATCATGCTGGTTGGTGAGGCCAACAGGCTTCATCGGGCCAAAACGCAAGGTTTGCGGGCCACGTTCTGCCATAATCTCAATCGGCATGCAGCCATCAAAATAGGGGGTGTTTTCCTCAAATTCCTTAAAGGACATTTTTTCACCCACGCAAAGCGCTTCGATAAAGCCTTCATATTGCTCTTGGGTCATGGGGCAATTGATATAATCCTTGCCTGTGCCTTTATCATAGCGTGACTGGAACCACGCCACATCCATATTAATGCTGTCAAAATGGACAATTGGCGCAATCGCATCAAAAAAGGCAAGGTCTTCTTCCTGCGTCTCAGCCAAGATACTGGCGGCAAGTGAATCAGACGTCAAAGGCCCAGAGGCGATGATAACAGGCCCATCTTCTGGTGCGGGCAGGGCTGTGACTTCATCGCGAATGATGGTGATATTCGGATGCGCCTCAAGCGCTTGTTCTACACCGCCAGAGAAATGATCACGGTCAACCGCCAAAGCACCGCCGGCAGGGACCGCATGAATATCAGCCTGTGTCATAATCACAGAATTCATCATGCGCATTTCTTCATGCAACACGCCCACGGCATTGGCTGTCTTATCATCAGAGCGGAAAGAGTTAGAACAGACCAATTCAGCCAGACCATGCGTCTGATGCACATCTGTTTTGCGCACAGGGCGCATTTCATGCAATGTGACTTCAATGCCCGCTTGTGCCAATTGCCAAGCCGCTTCACTGCCTGCAAGGCCGCCGCCAATTACCTGCGCTTTTTTATCCGTCATAATGGCCTCTATCACCTTTATTTAAATATCATAGGCTTCAAATAACGACCTGTGTGCGAGGCGTCAACCAATGCTATCTCTTCAGGGGTGCCTTGTGCGACCAATTGACCGCCGCCATCGCCGCCTTCAGGGCCCATATCAATGACATGATCCGCTGTTTTGACGACATCAAGATTATGTTCGATGACAATCACACTATTGCCCGCATCTACTAACTCATGCAGAACCTCTAGCAATTTTGCGATATCGGCAAAATGCAGACCTGTGGTTGGCTCATCCAAAATATAGATGGTTTTGCCTGTGGCACGTTTTGATAATTCTTTTGAGAGCTTTACACGTTGCGCCTCACCGCCTGATAGGGTTGTCGCCTGCTGGCCAATGCGCACATAGCCAAGGCCAACACGAAGCATAGTCTGCAATTTATCTCGAATAGACGGGACAGCTTGGAAATAGTCAACGCCTTCTTCGACCGTCATATCAAGCACATCAGCGATTGATTTGCCGCGCCATTTAATATCAAGCGTCTCACGATTATAGCGCTTACCCTTGCAGGTATCACATGTGACATACACGTCTGGTAAAAAGTGCATTTCAATCTTTATGACGCCGTCACCTTGGCACGCTTCGCAGCGACCGCCTTTGACATTAAAGGAAAAACGACCCGGCGCATAACCGCGCGCCTTGGCCTCTGGCAAGCCGGCAAACCATTCACGAATAGGCGTAAAAGCACCTGTATAGGTCGCAGGATTAGAGCGCGGTGTGCGGCCAATCGGTGACTGGTCAATATCGACAACCTTATCAAGCAATTCAATGCCCTCAATTGTCTTATGCGGGGCAGGGATCTCTCTTGCACGGTGCAATGTACGTGCCAGTGATTTCCACAACGTCTCAAGTACCAAGGTCGATTTACCACCACCAGAAACACCTGTCACGCACGTCATAATCCCAAGCGGGAAGGCGACATTTACATTCTGCAGATTATTGCCCGTCGCGCCCTTGACCGTAATTTGACGGCCCTTTTTGGCTTTGCGCCTTTTGGCAGGAATGGCTATCTCTTTCTTGCCAGACAAATATTGGCCGGTCAGAGAGTTTTCATTCTTCATAATCTCTTCAGCCGTACCTTCAGCAACCACCATGCCGCCATGCACCCCTGCACCAGGGCCCATATCAACCACGTGGTCAGCAATGCGGATGGCATCTTCATCATGCTCAACTACAAGCACCGTGTTGCCAAGGTCACGCAAGCGCGTCAATGTCGCAAGCAAGCGGTCATTATCGCGCTGATGAAGGCCAATAGACGGCTCATCAAGCACATAGAGAACACCTGTCAGGCCAGAGCCAATTTGTGACGCAAGACGAATACGCTGTGACTCGCCCCCTGAGAGCGTGCCTGAATTTCGTGATAGGTTCAGATAATTTAAGCCCACATTTGCGAGGAACCCTAGACGCTCATTAATCTCTTTCAAGATGCGCGTCGCAATCTCAGCTCTTTGCGGATCAAGCTTTTTTTCCAATGACTTAAACCAGTCAAGCGCATCAGCAATTGAAAGCGAGCTAATGTCTGAGATATCTTTTGCTTCTACTTTTACGGCCAATGATTCAGGCTTTAGGCGCTTGCCTTCGCACGTATCGCACGGGTGATTGGCACGGAACTTATCCAGCTCTTCTCTGACCCAATTAGAATCTGTTTCACGGTACCGGCGCGTCAGGTTCGGGATGATACCCTCAAAAGGCTTTTGCGTGCGGTAAGAGCGCAACCCATCATCATAGGTCATGACAACCGCCTCTTTGCCAGAGCCCATCAAAATGACCTGTTGCACCTTATCAGCTAATTTGCTGAAGGGCTTATCAAGTGAAAATTCATAGTGACGCGCGAGTGATTCGAGCGTTTGCATATAATATTTTGACGAGCTATTAGCCCATGGTGCCAAGGCCCCTGCGCGTAAGGTTGCGCCTTTATTTGGCACAATCAATTCTGCATCAAAATGACTAGCTGTGCCCAAACCATCACAACGCGGACAGGCGCCAAACGGATTATTGAAAGAAAACAGGCGTGGTTCCACCTCATCAATCGTAAACCCTGATACAGGACAAGCAAATCTGGCTGAGAAGACAGTGCGCGCGCCAGTTTTTGCTTCATCCGCAAAGACAAGGCCATCTGCCAATGAGAGGGCGGTCTCAAAACTATCGGCTAATCTTGTTGCCAGCTCTTCTGATTCATGGCGCACGACAATACGGTCAACCACAATTTCGATATCATGTTTCTTCTTTTTATCTAGCGCAGGTGTATCATCAAGGTCATAAAACTCACCATCAATGCGCACACGGCTAAAGCCTTTTTGCATAAATTCAGCAAGCTCTTTGCGATATTCACCTTTTCTGCCACGCACCACAGGTGCCAGAAGATAAAGGCGCGTGCCATCTTCCATCGCAAGGATGATATCAACCATCTGGCTGACTGTCTGAGAGGTGATAGGCAGGCCTGTAGCAGGCGAGTAAGGAATACCAACACGCGCCCATAATAGACGCATATAATCATAAATCTCCGTGACCGTGCCAACGGTTGAGCGTGGATTCTTCGATGTGGTCTTCTGCTCAATCGAAATCGCCGGTGACAGCCCTTCGATAAGCTCGACATCAGGCTTTTGCATCATCTCCAAGAATTGACGCGCATAGGCCGACAGTGATTCTACGTATCGACGCTGTCCTTCGGCGTAAATCGTATCAAAGGCGAGACTGGATTTACCAGACCCAGATAGGCCGGTTAACACCACCAATTTGTCACGCGGTAAATCAACATTCACATTGCGCAGATTATGTTCTTTTGCGCCTCGTACGGAAATTTGGCGATTTAGCATGTCATTGGTCACGAGTGGTTTCCTACTAATTGATCACGAACGTCTAATGGTTATATAGCCTCATACGATCAAATTAAAATATCATCGCAAAGTTTTTACAAAAATGATGTTTTTTTCTGTGAAATTGGCTAGGATAAAACTTCACTGATATGCGTGTTGGCGTTATTGCCTTTCGCATAGATTCAGATCCATTTTCACCCATGAGGGGGCTATCATGGCAGGCAGCATAAACAAAGTGATTCTCGTTGGCAATTTGGGTCGCGACCCAGAAGTGCGTTCAACGCAAGATGGCGGCAAGATTGTTAACCTATCTATCGCAACATCTGAGCGTTGGAAAGACAGAAACTCAGGCGAGCAAAGAGAGCGCACTGAATGGCACCGCGTTGTGATTTTCAATGAAAACCTTGCGCGTGTTGCAGAGCAATATCTGCGCAAAGGCTCAACCGTCTATCTTGAAGGCCAGCTGCAAACACGCAAATGGACAGACCAGCAAGGTGTTGAAAAATACACAACAGAGGTCGTTCTAGCGCGTTACCGCGGTGAGTTAACCATGCTTGGTGGCCGTGATGGCGGCGGCATGTCTGCGCCAATGTCAGATGGCGGTTATGACCAAAGCGCGCCGGCACAACCAGCCAGCAAACCAGCTGAACCACCAATGGCATCATCAGGCGGTATTGACGACGAAATTCCTTTCTAAGGAATGGGCGTTAAGCGCTTGTTTTTAAAATAAAATATTTAGATATTAAAAGCTGTCCTTGAGGCAGCTTTTTTTATGGCCTCAGGCGTGTTTTTTACCGTTATTTATTAGGGATAAACAGGCATTTATGCTAATCTTGGACAAGGAACGAAAACCCTTCACGATGCACGTAAATGGAGCATGATTTTGACTGATACAGATCGCCAAGATAGTACGATAATATCAATCGCAGATGAGATGAAGAGCTCTTATCTCGATTATGCGATGAGTGTGATTGTCTCAAGAGCATTGCCAGATGTAAGAGACGGGTTAAAGCCTGTTCACCGCCGCATTCTCTATGCGATGATCGAAGGCGGCTATGATTGGTCAAAGCCCCCGCGTAAATCGGCGCGTATCGTTGGTGACGTGATGGGTAATTATCACCCGCATGGTGACAGCTCTATTTATGAATCAATGGTTCGTATGGCGCAATCTTTCTCGATGCGCGTGCCATTGGTCGATGGTCAGGGTAATTTTGGCTCAGTTGACGGCGATCCTGCGGCTGCGATGCGTTACACAGAATCACGTCTTGCCAAATCAGCTGAGTTTTTGCTTCGTGATATTGATAATAAGACGGTCGATTTCATCCCTAACTATGATGAAACACAGCTAGAACCATCTGTATTGCCAGCTGAATATCCAAACCTGCTCGTTAATGGGGCAGGTGGTATTGCGGTTGGTATGGCAACCAATGTGCCGCCGCATAACCCGTTTGAGGTCATCTCAGCCTGTCAGGCGGTCATGCGTGACCCTGAAATTTCTATCGATGAGCTTATCGAGATTGTACCGGGGCCAGATTTCCCAACAGGTGCCATGATTATGGGCCGTGCGGGCATCAGAGACGCTTACACCACAGGTCGTGGCTCTGTCATGATGCGTGCAAAGGCGGAGGTCGTCACTGATTCGCGTGACAGAGAGACCATTATCATCACCGAAATCCCCTATCAGGTGAATAAAGCGCAATTGCTTGAGCGCGTCGGTGAGCTTGTCAATGAGAAGACCATTGAGGGCGTCAGCGATATCAGAGATGAATCTGATAGAACAGGCATGCGCATTGTCATCGAAATTAAGCGTGATGGCTCTGGCGATGTGATTTTGAACCAGCTTTATCGCCACACACGTCTGCAAACCAGCTTCGCGGTCAATATGCTAGCCATGAATGGCGGTAGACCACAGCAAATGGGCCTCAAAGATGTGCTTGTCGCTTTCTGTGACTTCCGCAAAGAAGTTGTCGTCAGACGCACAGAATTCTTACTAGGCAAAGCACGCGATAGAGCCCATATCTTGGCAGGCTTGCTTGTCGCGCTCTCGTCGATTGATGAGGTGATTGAGCTGATTAAAGCCGCACCTGATACAGAAACTGCGCGCAATAGCTTGATGAACACTGCATGGAAAGCGGCAGATGTCGAAGATTTCATCGGTCTGATTGATGATCCGGGCCATGAAGTGAAAGATGGCGTCTATTACCTGTCTGAGACACAAGCGCGTGCGATTCTTGAATTACGCTTGCAACGCCTAACAGGCATGGAGCGTGATAAGCTTGTCGCTGAAACACGTGAATTGGCTGATAAAATCACTGATTATCTTGATATTCTCTCAAATAAAGAGCGTTTGGTGAATGTCATTTTGAGTGAGTTTGATGAAGCTAAATTGCGCCTTGGTGATGAGCGTCGCACATTCATTTCAGATGCGGCGGCTGATCAAGATGATGAAGACTTAATCCAGCAAGAAGATATGGTCGTCACGGTCTCGCATCGCGGCTATATTAAGCGTGTGCCTTTGTCTGTCTATCGTGCGCAACGCCGTGGTGGCAAAGGGCGTGCCGGCATGAAAACCAGAGATGAGGATTTCGTCACACGGCTATTTGTGACAAACACGCATGTGCCTATCCTATTTTTCACCTCTACAGGGATGGTTTATCAGCTGAAATGTTACAAATTACCCGTGGCAACGCCGCAATCACAAGGCAAGGCGATGGTGAATTTGCTGCCAATCGCGCCTGATGAGACGATTCAAACTGTGATGGCTATGCCAGCAGATGAAGAAAGCTGGCCAAATCTGAACATTGTTTTTGCCACAGCTTCGGGCAATATCCGCCGTAATAAGCTCTCAGACTTCACCAATATCAAGCGTAATGGCAAGATTGCGATGAAGCTTGATGAAGGCGATATGCTGGTGGGTGTCGCGCCATGTTCTGAGGATAGCGATATCCTGCTTGCCTCGAAGGCTGGTAAGGCCATTCGCTTTGCCACCAATGCCGTGCGCGTGTTCGCAGGGCGTGGCTCAACGGGCGTCAGGGGTATCAGACTGCTAGGCGATGATAAGGTCGTCTCTATGTCGATTATCGCGGATGAAAACCTTGAATATGTGCTGTCAGTCACTGAAAATGGCTTTGGTAAGCGCACCTTGGTTAATGATTACCGCCGGTCAGGTCGTGGCGGCCAAGGTGTCGCCAATATTGAGACAACCGAGCGCAATGGCCCGGTTGTATCCTCCTTCACGGTGATGAATGAAGATCAGCTGATGCTTGTGACTGATGCGGGTAAAATCATTCGTATCCGTGTTGATGGCGGTGAGGGTGATTCGATACGTGTCGCAGGTCGCAAAACACAAGGTGTACGCCTGTTTGAGATTGATAATGAAGAGACCATCATGTCTGTCGGCGTTATCAAAGACGCAGATGATGAAGATGATGATGCAGAGGCACCAGAAGGTGGCGTTGTGGCCGGTGAAGTCATTGCCGGTGAGGCTACAGAGGCTTCAGTAGATGCATCCACTGACGAAGCCCCGTCAGATCAACCACCG
>OBNQ01000060.1_pt1 | contig 14047 bp, 12 predicted proteins | sample 1494201 | NCBI WGS metagenome assembly OBNQ01 (sample SAMEA3275557, study PRJEB22092) | marine metagenome | biome: ENVO 01000043; feature: ENVO 00000569; material: ENVO 00002150 | collected 2014-06-21T11:00:00+00 | depth 2 m
GCTTACATATCAATTGGTTACACATGATGTGATAAGAGAAATGGTGCGGCTGAGAAGACTCGAACTTCCACGGGGTATTAACCCCACAGCGACCTCAACGCTGCGCGTCTACCAATTCCGCCACAGCCGCACAAAATGCATCTAGCCGCGCCTTGGCGCTTGCTAGCTGGTCACCTGCCAACCAAATCGGAAGGTGGTTTGACCGTATCCTTTCTTAAAAGGCCTGCCACATAGTTGCAAGCTTTTATCTCACAACCCGCTCGATAATTTTTGCGTGCCCCAAACCCACCTATCAGAGACCTAACTATGAGGCACCTATTTATGAGGTACTTGTAGCGTGCCTTTTAACAAATGACGCTCTCTCATAAAGGAATAGATACCAGCGGCGGTGACAATGATGGAACCGATCATCGTGAACTGGTCAATATGCTCACCCAAAAACAGCACCCCTGCCCCCATGCCGAACACAATCTTCACATAGCGGAAAGGGCTCACCACAGAGACATCCCCAAGGCGCATCGCAACTGTGATAAAATAAGCGCCTGCCGCACCGCCAAAAATCATGACCACAACATAGAGCCATGTCAGGCCCGTTGGCATCACAAAAGCGTCCGCATGAACAGCCATCCCCGCACCCACAATCGCAAAGCCGAAGGCCCCATAAAAGGCCAAAACAAGACTAGGGATATTTTGCGGCACCATGCGCGATCCGACATCACGCATCGTCATGCCAATAACCCCCATGATAACCAGCAGCACATAAATATTGAAATCACCCATGCCCGGGCGAATGATAAATAAGACCCCAACAAGCCCGGCGATAACCGCGCTAAACCGTCTGATGCCGACCTTCTCGCCCAGGAATAGCGCGCCTGAGGCTGTCACCAATAAGGGCTGTGATTGCATGACGGCTGTGACCGTCGCCAATGAGACAAGTGCCAAGGCGGTCACGATGCCTATGCCAGCAATAATCTCGCCGCCTGTTCTGATCGCCACAGTCCAATGCATATAATCAGACCGATAGGCATCGATGCCCTGCCAGCGCAAAGCGGCATAGAATACCAAAGCTGTCCCTGCACCCATAAAGACCAGCACCATCTCTGTCGGCAATTCATAAGAAGATAGCTTCACAAAGAGATCGGCGACTGTGAAAAAGAACATGGACAAAACCATCAACAAGATGGCGCGCATAATATCAGGCATAAAGACTCTTATCATTCCAGAGGGCGGTCATTCCAAAGGGCGGCAGGTCAGACTATCACACTTTATGCGATTGACGAAAATTTATGGGCGTCTGGCCCGTATCTTTTGAGAAAACTTCATAAAAGCGAGATAGCGAGCCAAAGCCGCTATCCATCGCGATTGTCAAAATCTTCTCATGGCTTTCAACCAAGGCTGACTTGGCGTGATAGAGACGCAATTTGGTCAAATAAGACGTAATAGACATGCCGAGCGTCTTTTGAAACAGCCCCATCCCATAGCCATCAGACACCCCGCCCGCGGCGGCGATATCAGCGACAGAAATCGGCTGTGTATATTGTTCTGCCATATAGCGGATCATCTTTTGCACATGCGCCATCTGCTTGCCAGATATGGCCGCAGAGCTTGATGGCGAGATCTCATCTTGGGTCGTCATCAAACGCCAGCCATGCAGGTTTTGGCGCCGCAGACGACATTGCAATTCGGTACGTGCCAACGCCATTTGTGTGGCGTGGCGCGATTCATAATCAGCAACCCACCCTTCAAATAACAGCGCATCTGTCATCGTCTGTGATTGCGCGCTGACAAGCTGGCCCGATAACAAAGATTCAATCGCTTCATCTGTCATGCCAAGCGTCAGGATTTCTTGCAGGGGCAAATTCGCAATATAGATATGCCCATCACCCTCCACCTCAGTGACACGGTGCGGCAATTGCCCCCATAACAAGCATAGTTCAGTGTCATTCGCCACCGCTTGGCCGGCATGGGTGGCATAATGTATTGCACATCGCACAGGCAATATCACCTCAACATGATTATGCGTGTGCGTCTTATTCATCACCACAGGCACATGCTTTTGCATAAAGAACCCATCTGGGAACAGATTCACATTGTGGATAAAATCAAATGACGCATTCAGGGCTTCCATAAGATGAAAATACCATGATTTTCGGAAGCAGAGAAACAAAAATATGAGAATTCCGGAAACTTTGTTTTAAAAGGCGGAGGCAGAGCCGTTTCGAATCAACTCATACTCAAATTTCTAGACATGTGGCTTGGGGGAGCCTCTGGCTTTCCTCACCTACATGATTATTTGCCGGTTAACGGTGAAATTTTTGGGAGGATCCTATGAAAAAAACATTCGCCGCGCTAGCGACGGTTGCTTCTATCGGTCTGACATCTGTTGCAAGTGCAGGTACACTTGTCATTAACACAGATACATCAGATCCAGCGCCAAAAGCTGCGTTTCAATATGCTATCGATAAATTCCAAGCTGAAAATCCAGATGTGACAGTTGAATGGAACCTGTTTGACCATGAAGGTTACAAGCAGTCTATCCGTAACTTCTTGAACACAAACGCACCTGACGTTGCGAACTGGTATGCTGGTAACCGCATGCGTCCATTCGTTAAAGCTGGTCTTTTCGAAGACGTCTCAGACATCTGGTCTGATACAGGTTGGCAAGATGGTGAAATCAACAACTCAATGGCCCACGCAAAGAAGTCTATGACAATTGCTGGTCGCCAATGGGGTGTGCCTTACACATATTACCAGTGGGGCGTTTATTACCGCAAAGACATCTTTGAGCAGATGGGTATCGCTGTACCAAAGACGTTTGATGAGTTCGTCGAAGCTTGTGCAAAGCTAAAGGCAAATGGGGTAACACCTATCACAATCGGCTCAAAGTACCTTTGGACAACAGCTGGCGTGTTCGATTATTTGAACCTACGCACAAATGGCTATGAGTTCCACATGGACCTAGCGCTTGGTAACGTGCCTTACACAGACCCACGCGTACAAGCCACATTCGATAATTGGGACCGTTTGGTAAAGCCTGGTTACTTCATCGAAAACCACGCCGCCTATAGCTGGCAGGAAGCTTTGACACCAATGGTCAATGGCGAAGCTGCTATGTATGTTATGGGTAACTTTGCTGTGGCACCACTTCGTGAAGCCGGTCTTACAGACGACCAGCTAGGGTTCTTCCAGTTCCCTGAAATCACAGCTGGCATCCCAATGGCTGAAGAAGCACCGACAGATACAATTCACATTCCGTCAAACGCGAAGAACAAAAAAGACGCTAAGCGTTTCTTGATCTTCATGGCTCGCGCCGACGTTCAGACTGAAATGAACAAGATCCTAGGTCAGTTGCCAATTAACTCATCATCATCAGTATCAGACGACAAGTTCTTGAAAGCTGGTAATGAGATGCTGAATAATGCTTATGCAATGGCACAGTTCTATGACCGTGATGCACCAGCTGAAATGGCTTCTGCAGGCATGAAAGGCTTCCAAGAGTATATGGTTAAGCCTGAGCGCCGTGACGCTATCCTAAAGCGTTTGGAAAAAGCACGCCAGCGCGTTTACAAGTAAGCGCTAGCGATTAAATCTATGCTGGCAGGGGCCCTTTTGCTCCTGCCATCTTTTTACCCACTTTCATTCTTTAATCTTACTTATCACTTATTTACCTTATCAATTATCTAGCGGGGGCAAGGGCGAGCGTTATGGCGACACCATCATCATCACAGCAAAGCACACAAATTCGCCGCTCTAGCTGGTGGAAGCGTAATCAGCAAAAAGTCACCCCTTGGTTATTTATGGCACCTGGGCTTATTTTCTTTTCTGTCTATGTGCTTTATCCGATCATCCAATCGCTGATTATCTCGCTCTATGAATGGGATGGCCTATCACCTGCAAGCTATGTTGGCTTTGCCAATTATGTTGAGCTTGTTGATGATGAGGAATTCTACACAGCGCTTTGGAATAATGTGCGCTGGCTTATCTCCTTTATGCTAGCTGTGCCAATTGGTCTGGCGTTGGCGTTGTTTTTGAACCAAACGATTTTTGGCATTCGCCTGATTAAGTCACTTTTCTTCTTTCCTTTTGTGATCTCACAAGCGGTCATCGGCCTTATCTTCACATGGTTTTATGAGCCAAATTACGGCATCATCGCGCCGTTCCTTAACTTTGTCGGCTGGGATGGCTGGGCGATTTTGGCTGATGAAGATTACGCGACTTACGGCATTATTTTTGCGGGCCTCTATCCACAAATTGCCTATTGCATGATTTTATATTTAACAGGGCTAAACAACATCTCATCTGACCAAATCGAAGCTGGTCGCATGGATGGGGCCAAGGGCTGGTCGCTGTTCTGGAACATCATCTTACCGCAATTGCGCCCTGCCACCTTCATCGCTGTGGTGGTGACGGTTATCGGCGCGCTGCGCTCATTTGATATGATTGCGATTATGACACAAGGCGGGCCGTGGGGTTCAACCAATGTGCTTGCTTACTTCATGTTTGAACAGGCGCTTAGTGAATATGGCTATCGTATGGGCTATGGCTCGGCGATTGCCTCTGTCCTATTCGGCATCATGTTAATCTATATTACGTTCTTTATCTGGCGCATGTATCGCGACGAAAAAAGAGGTCTTTAAGATGTTTCCGACACCGATTGAAAAAACCTCTCCTCTTTCGCGTATCAGCTATAAAATTGCTGTGCCTATCGCGCTTATCATTTGGCTTATCCCGCTTTTGGGCGTGATGATGACAGCGATGCGTGGTGCGGCTGATATCACATCTGGCAATTTATGGGGCGCCCCATCTGAGCTTTTATTCGCTGAGAATATGACAGATGTGTTTACCAACACCCCGATGCTGCAATTCATCATCAATAGCTTTAAGATCACCATCCCAACAATGCTAGGCGCCGTCGCGCTTAGCTGTATGACAGGGTTTGCGCTTGCCTCTTACCAATTTAGAGGCAACCTTCTCTTATTCTTCACATTTGTAGCGGGTAACTTTATCCCGTTTCAGATTTTGATGATCCCTGTGCGCGACCTAACCTTCCAAATTGGTCTCTATGATACCGTCACAGGCCTTGTCCTATTCCATGTCGCCTTCCAGACAGGTTTCTGCACCCTATTCATGCGCAATTTCATTCGCGCCCTGCCTTTTGAGCTTATCGAGGCGGCGCGTATTGATGGGGCTAGCGAGTTCAAGATTTTCTGGAGCGTTGTCCTACCACTTATCCGCCCGGCGATTGCCGCCTTGTGCGTCTTGATTTTCACCTTCATCTGGAATGATTATTTCTGGGCGACTGTGCTTATCCAAGGCCAGCATGCGATGCCTGTTACGGCGGGCCTTAAATCCCTAAACGGGCAATGGATTGCCGCCTATCATCTTGTCTCTGCGGGGGCAATTGTGGCCGCCATTCCGCCTGTTCTTATGTTCTTTATCATGCAACGTCACTTTATTGCTGGCCTGACTTTGGGTGCCAGTAAAGGGTAATTAATTAAATGACTAAAATTTCTATTATCGGTGCCGGTAGCACGGTGTTTATGCGCAATATTGTCACGGACATTCTGCTAGAGCCAGTCTTCAAACATTGCGAGATAGCCTTGCAAGATATTGACGAGAAGCGTCTTGCGACCTCAAAAATGGTTGTCGAAAAGATTGTCGCAAAGCTAGATGTCGCGCCGACGCTTACCGCTACCTTGTCACGTGATGAGGCGCTAAAGGGGTCTGATTTTGTTATCTTGATGATCCAAGTTGGCGGCTATAAACCATCGACGGTGATTGATTTTGATATTCCGGCGAAATATGGCCTGCAACAGACGATTGCCGATACGCTTGGCATTGGCGGTATTATGCGCGGCCTGCGCACGGTGCCTGTCCTGACAGACGTAGCGCGTGATATGGAACGTCTTTGCCCTGATGCGCTGATGTTGCAATATGTGAACCCGATGGCGATTAACTGTCTTGCCCTATCGCAAATCGCGCCTGAGCTTAACTATGTCGGCCTATGCCATTCTGTCCAAGGCACAGCCGCAGACCTTGCGCGCGATTTGGGCGAGGATATGGCCCATATCGAATATGATTGTTCTGGCATTAATCACATGGCCTTTTATACAAGGTTTGAAAAGCGTCATGCCGATGGCACGATGGAAGATCTCTATCCGCGCCTGATGAAGGTCGGTGAAGAACAGAGCTTTGGGCCAAATTGGGATGGGTGCACAAATCATGTCCGCTATGAGGTGCTAAAGCGTCTTGGCTATTTTGTCACCGAATCATCTGAGCATTTTGCCGAATATACACCGTGGTTTATTAAATCGCACCAGCCAGATTTGTTGGCCGAATTTAACATTCCTATCAATGAATATATTCGCCGTTGTGAGAGTCAAATCTCAGAATGGGACCAGCAGGAAAAAGAGCTTTTGGCCAATAATAATTTGGTTTGTGAGAAGTCTGTTGAATATGCCGCGCGCATCATCACCTCTATGGTGACAGGCGAGGAAGATGTGATTTATGGCAATGTGGCAAATAACAACCTTGTGCCAGACTTGCCGACAAATTCATGCGTTGAGGTGCCATGCATCACATCACTTGGCAAGCTGACACCGCAAGCTGTCCCTGCCCTGCCGCTTCATTTGAACCGCCTTATCCAAACAAATATTTCAGTTCAGCAACTCACCGTCGAAGCGCTTGTCACAGGCAAAAAAGAGCCGATTTATCATGCCGCCATGCTAGACCCGCACACCGCCGCAGAGCTGAGCCTTGACCAGATTTGGCATATGGTAGATGACCTTCTCGAAGCACATGAGGGCTGGATTCCTAAATTCAGCTAAGATGATGAAAAAATATGAAATAGACCGCGGTGGCGACCGTCTTCTGACACTTTATTCAGAAGCGCCCAAAAATTATACCAGCTTTGACGGTCTACCACCTGTTTCAAGCACGGATGCGCATATGCGCTGGCACCCTTTGCGCCGCGAATGGATTGGCCATGCCTCTGCCCGTCAAGGGCGCACCTTTCTGCCTAATCAAGCAGAGTGCCCTTTATGCGTGATGAGCGATAATGACAGCCCTAGCGATATTCCCGTGGATGATTATGAGGTGGCGATTTTTACCAATCGTTTCTCTGCCCTATCACTTGGCGCAACAACACCGCCAGAGCTTGAGATAGACACGCGCGCAGGTATTGGCTGTTGTGATGTTATCTCTTACAGCGCCGATCATGATGCCAGCCTTGCCACCCTATCTGTTGCGCGTATCGCGTTGTTGATACGCGCCATTGGTGACCGCATTACCAGCCTCTATCGCCATGAGGATATCATCTGGTCATTACCATTTGAGAATCGTGGCCGCGAGATTGGCGTCACATTAGACCATCCGCATGGCCAAATTTACAGCCTCTCCGTCCTGCCAAACGCCATGAAGACACAAGCAGATGCGATGGCAGAAGATGCCCCGCTGACCGGTCTGCATGAGACAATTGATGAGGCGCTTGTCCTAGACAGAGCCAAGACAGCTTTCAGCTATGTGCCGCGTTGGGCACGTTATCCGTTTGAGACATGGGTGATGCCAAACCGTGCCATTGATGGCCCGCACCAGCTTAGTGATGAGGAAGTCAGCGATTTAGCGCAGATGATAAAGGCCGCCGCCATGCGCCTTGATGCGGTCTATGATGCGCCGATGCCTTATACGCTTGCCTGGCAAGTTGCGCCCAAAGGCTATGAAGGGCGCTTCCATTTCCATCTCTCTTTCCAGCCGCTAAAGCGCGCACGTCACAAGCAAAAATATCTTGCCTCTGTTGAACAAATCTCTGGTCTCTTCTTGGTTGATTTACCACCAGAACGCGCCGCTTCTATTTTACGTGGTGAGGAAGCTGGCGATGAGTGAAAGTTTGTTTGAAAACCATTTCGGCATAGCGCCTACCACGATGCGTGCGGCGCATGGGCGTGTAAATCTGATTGGTGAGCATACTGATTATTGTGGTGGCTATGTTATGCCGACCCTTATCAGCCAACGCCTGATTGTTGAGATTGGCGCCCGTGATGATGGTCTAATTAACGGCATATCCTCAGAATTTGGCGCAGAACAAGCAGAGGTCGCCTCCATCAAAGAGGGCAGCTGGCTGTTATTTGTCAAAGGCGCTATGGCGCTGATGAACGAGAGGGGTGCCGGCTTAACAGGCCTGAATGTGGCAACCAGATCAACCATCCCTGCTGGTGCGGGCGTATCCTCTTCTGCGGCGTTTGAAATCGCCCTTTTGCGCGCCCTGTCCGAGATGACATCTATCTCTCTATCGCCTCAAGAAATGGCGATTATGGGCCAGCGCATTGAGCATGAATTCATCGGCACAAAATGCGGTATCATGGATCAAATGGCCATAGCAATGGCTGAAATTGGCCAAGCCCTATTCCTTGATTGTCACACCCTTAAGACAGAGATCCTTGCCATTCCCGAAGATTGTTGCATTGCCATTATCCATTCTGGCAGCAGTCGCAAATTATCCGCTAGCCTGTATAATGAGCGTTTGGCTGAGACCATTGAAGCGGCCAAGCAAATGGGGCTTGCGAGCTTGCGCGATGCCACGATGGATGACCTTGCCAAGCTGAATGATGAGACATTGATGAGACGAAGCCATCATGTCATCTCAGAAAATCAGCGCGTCTTAACCGCCAAAGCTGCCCTTAAGGCAGGGGATGCGGCGGCGTTGGGGCTTGCGATGACAGAGAGCCATATTTCCCTTCGTGAAGATTATGAAGTATCGAGTGACGAGCTTGACCATCTGGTTAGCACAGCCATTGCCCAAGGTGCCTATGGGGCGCGTCTCACAGGGGCTGGATTTGGTGGTTGTATCGTCGCGCTTCTTCATGAGGATAGCGCGGATGAGATGATTGAGGCGATTACCGAATCTTGCGAGAATTCGTGGCTGGTTGACTGTCTATAAGCTCTTACAGCTTTATGATTGTCACATCAGCCTGCTTCATCTGACGGCTACCAAGCAAGACATCACCTTTGATGCTATCAGGTATCGTGACCTCCGCAGGGCCATAATGCGTGAAGATAAGATGGCCGCCTCGTTGCCTGACCCGCAAATAGGCGGGCATATCATGACACGCAATATCAGCCTTTTGCATCGCATCACCCATAATCGCCCGCAGCAATCCTTCATCTGGCCAAGCGCAGAGATAACTGCCTTGATTGCCATGCGATAATAGCGGCAATCCATCCACACATGCCCCATCGGCTTGCCCGGTCATGACGCCTTCTTCACGCCAGACAGACACATGGCCCTGATGTTCTTGGCCGCTTTTATCTTGCCAGCTTGCGGCAATTGGCAAGCGCGCAGGCAGGGCATCTATTCTGGTGGTTCTAAAGCCTGTCATCTCTGATAGGCTCGAAGCGCTTAGGCTTGCTGGTAGCTGGAAATCATCTGTCTTAATACCTGTTCTTGGGCCCGCTAGCAGGCGGGCGCCACTTGCCCTTATCCGTGCCATCAGATCATCTGAGACATGAAGCAAGGACGGCAATAAAATCAACTGATAGCCATCAAGCGCCTCATCAGGGCCGACCACATCAACCGACGCCCCATTTTGACGCGCCGCACGGTACATATCCAAAATCAGGCGCAGATAATAAAAATCTTCGCTCTGCCCATCAAGCTCACTCATCCAATCAGCTTGATAATCATGGATAAGCGCTATCTTTGCTTGGTCTGTTTTATCTAACTTGATACGGCCCAATTCTTCATTGACCTGCTTGGCCTCCGCCATGCCTGGTGCGGGGCTATTATCGCGCAACAACAAGCCTGCATGCATTTGCTCTTGCGCAAAAGGTGCCTGACGCCACCTGAAATAGCTAACCACCTCAGCATCATGCGCGAAAGCCTCCCAAGACCAAAGACGCACCGCGCCCGTCACAGGGATAGGATTATAAGCCGCCCAATTCACGGGCCCCGGCTGTTGCTCCATAATCCACAAACGCGCCATGCCGCGGAAAAGATCATGATGAAACGCTTGGAAATCAGGATCGCCAATCCGCAAGCAATCAGCCTCTAGCTTGGCATCACGACGCGCGACCTTTTGCATATTCTGCAAGAAACCAAGCGGATAGCTATCCCATGTCGCAATGTCTAAATTCTTGGCAACTTTGCGTGCATCAAATTGGTTAAAATCACCCATGAAATTATGCGAGATAGGCCGGTTGGGCGAATGGGCCCGAATGATGTCACATTGCTTCTTATCAAAGCGCGCCACCTCATCACTGGCAAAGCGTCTAAAGTCCATCTGATGCGACGGATTAGCTTCGGTGACGGTCAAATTCGGCAGGTTAATCTCATCAAAATGACGATAGCGCATTGACCAGAATAAATTGCCCCACGCCTGATTAAGCGCCTCTATCGTGCCATAACGGTCGGCAAGCCATAGGCGGAAACGTGCCAAGGCCGAGGCGCACCATGATATCGCTGTGTCATGACAGCCATATTCATTATCCGTCTGCCACGCCTGCACATAGGGATTATCACCATAGCGGCGCGCAACCTCTTCTGTGATACGCGCGGCTTCTGCCAAATAGCCTTGATGCGAAAAGGAATAATGACGCCGAGAGCCATAGCCGCGCACTGTGCCATCCTCCTCGATGGCAAGCATATCTGGCATTTTATCCACCAGCCATTTTGGCGGCGTTGCCGTCGGCGTGCACATGATGATCTTTAAGCCCGCACGGCCAAGCGTCTCAACCGCCTCATCAAGCCATGAGAAATCATAGACGCCGTCTTCAGGTTCCATCAATATCCATGAAAATTCAGCAATACGCACCCAGCTAATGCCTGCCTCGACCATCGCGCTTGCATCATCTGCCCACATATGGCGGGGCCAATGTTCAGGGTAATAACAAACGCCTGTGCATGGTTGCAAACTATCTGGGCTAGACATCTGACTATCTTATAACGCTGCCTGTTTTATCAAACAGGTGCACACGCGCATCATCAAAGGTCAAATGGACAACATCGCCCGTCGCAAGCTCTTCACCATCTTCAAGCTTTGCTGTGAACTCAACACCCGTTTCAAGCGTCAAATAGCCAAGCGTATATTCGCCCAAATGCTCACTATGGCGCACGGTGCCGCTCAATTTTGCTTTGGCTTTGCTTGTGACTTCCATATGTTCAGGGCGGATACCGCATTTATCCACATCAGCCCCTTTCGGTGCCGTCGCAACAGCTTTACCGCCAACCATCACCTTGCCTTTTTCGACATTTGCCTCAAGGATATTCATCTTTGGGCTACCGATAAATTCAGCGACAAACAAATTATCAGGGAAGTTATAAAGCGTCAGCGGGCTGCCAACTTGTTCAATACGGCCCGCGTTTAGCACAACAATTTTATCAGCCAGCGTCATCGCCTCAACCTGATCGTGCGTGACATAGATCATCGTCGCATCAAGCTCTGAATGCAAATTGGCAATCTCAATACGTGTTTGCACACGAAGCGCCGCATCTAGATTTGATAAAGGCTCATCAAATAGGAATACTTTTGGCTCACGGACAATCGCACGGCCAATCGCCACACGCTGGCGCTGACCACCTGAGAGATGCTTTGGCAGACGGTCAAGATATTGGGTGATTTGCAAAGATTGTGCGGCGGCTCTCACGCGCTTATCAATCTCAGCTGGCTGAATCTTTGCTTGCTTTAGACCGAAGGCCATATTGTCAAAAACAGTCATATGCGGGTAGAGCGCATAAGACTGGAAGACCATCGCAACGCCGCGCTCTGCTGGCACGACATCATTGACTATCTCATCTCCGATCATCAATGTACCATCGGTAATCTCTTCAAGACCTGCGACCATTCGCAATAATGTGGATTTACCACAGCCAGAGGGGCCAACAAACACAATAAACTCACCTGAATCGATCGTTAAATCAACACCATGGATCACATCCACCTTGCCGTAAGATTTCTTTATATTCTTCAAGCTTAAATTTGCCACGATAGCTCTCCAGTGACTAATAGATTGACTGCCCTATGACACTAGCAAAATACCGCAGTTTTACAAGCCTCACGGACGTTTATTTCAAGAAAAATCCCTATCTGAAAGGTGGCCTTTTTTGCGCTTTGATAAGGTGCGAGGTTAAAAAGAATTTTACCCTCGATTTTGTCATGTTATCCTAGTGACCAGTTTTAAAAAAAACAGGCGGTGCGCCATGCCACAATGGCAGATTTTTGATGAGATTTTAGACTATGAGCCGACCATCGATAAGATGGGTGCGCATGTGAAAGCGATGCAGGCTGGCACGGCGGATGAGGCTGTGTGGATATTATCTCATAAGGCGGTCTATACAGGCGGCACCTCAGCGACAAATGGCGATATTATTGGCCAGTCTGACATCCCTTTTGTCGAGACAGGGCGCGGTGGCCAGTGGACCTATCATGATCCAGGCATGCGCATTGTCTATCCAATGTTGAATTTGAACAAGCGCAAGACAGATGTGCGCCTTTATGTTCATTGCCTTGAGGCATGGGTGATTGATACGCTTGCCTGTTTTGCCATCAAAGGAGAGAGGCGCGAAGGCTTGCCGGGCGTTTGGGTCAAACGAGACGCCTCACAAGACATCGCGCAATATGACAAGATAGCCGCCCTTGGGGTGCGCGTCTCTAAATGGGTCAGCGCCCACGGCTTTAGCATTAACCTTGCCCCTGACCTTAGCGCCTTTGACACGATTGTCCCCTGCGGTGTCAGCGATGCTGGCACGACAAGCTTCGCCGCTCTTGGCCAAGACGTCTCACAAGCGGAATTAGATATGGCGATTAAAGATTGCTATGGAAATCATTTTGGCCCGCATGGCGCTATGGCGCTAAACGGCTAGTCTTTTTCCAATATAATCAAAAGCGCGGACAGCGCCTTATCAGCCATTTGCGCCAGCGTGCCCTCATCGCTGGGCCTGCCAAGCATACCTTCAACCGGCCCTTCATAATGCACAAGCTGGTTTCTGGTTGAACGAAGCCATTCCAATTTCTTGCGCTCAGCGGCGTTCAAATAATCATAGCCGCCTGCTTCAAAATAGCCGGCCTGATCATAATCATACCCGGCCTCTTCTTCTTGCAAATCGGACAGATCAAAAATCTCATCCTCATGACGCATGACATCGACGATGGTGGCCGAGAGGATGATGACAGACACCCATAAGTTATGACGCGCGGCCATTTGCGCCTCTTGGACAAGGCGCACCGCATGCGGCCCCACCCCCAATTGAGAGGGCAGGAGCGCCTTAAATTTATCAGATGCCGATGCCACTATGCGTTGTCATCCAGTTCTAGCTCGATGATGATATCATCAACATTTAGATTATCGCCAACCGCTGCTTTGAGAGATTTAACCGTGCCGCTTGCCTCTGCAACCAGCATGTTTTCCATCTTCATCGCCTCAATCACTGCCACATTCTGACCCGCGCTTACATGGCCGCCAACCTCAACCATAAGCCTTGTTAGCAAGCCCGGCATTGGTGAGATGATTTTATCAGCCCCCGCACCAGCTACCGCTTGTGGCATATAGGTCAGGTAATCGGCGAGGTGAGATGGCAAAATTTGCAAGCTCTCACGCATCGCGCCTTTTGTGATGGTCACATGATGCTGGTCACGGGTAATTTGCGCCCCGTAATTTGCCCCATTGATTAGGCCCTTATAAAGGCCTTGCAACGGCGCATCTGCCAAATCAAATGACAGATCATAGCTTGTACCATTCACAGATATTGATAAGCCAGCCTCATCTTCTGCTACCTTCACCTGACAGGTTTCAGCCTCATCATGGTCTAGCACAGCGATAAAATCATTCTGCACTTTGCCAAAGCTCATCTTCTTTGCGGCTTGCCACACAGACGCTGTTGCCAATGCTATCATCGCATCAAGATCTGTGCCTTGCGCCTGTTCTGGGGCAAAACCATCCTCATAATAGGCGGCGATAAAGCCTGTGGTGATATCACCTTTGCGATAATTTTCATTCTCTAGCACAGATGAGAGGAATTGACGATTTGACTGAATACCTTTGATCTCATAACGGTCAA
>OBNQ01000062.1_pt1 | contig 13629 bp, 9 predicted proteins | sample 1494201 | NCBI WGS metagenome assembly OBNQ01 (sample SAMEA3275557, study PRJEB22092) | marine metagenome | biome: ENVO 01000043; feature: ENVO 00000569; material: ENVO 00002150 | collected 2014-06-21T11:00:00+00 | depth 2 m
ACTCTCCTTGTTTATAGGCTCGTAATCCTTGCACTCCGTCGCGTTCTAGGTCGACCTCAAAATCGTTAAACATTAACGTATCACGAAGTAGGTTTCCAAAATTCGTGTCGTCTTCAACAAGTAAAATACGCTGCTTAGTCATTGTTTGGGTTTTTTTCTAATACTACTCTGAACGTCGTACCCTCTCCTTCGATACTTTGAACAGAAATGGTTCCTTGGTGCTTTTCTATAATTTCTTTAACGAACGAAAGGCCTAATCCGTGCCCCTTGACATCGTGAATATTGCCTTTAGTCGCACGGTAGAATCGATCGAAGACTTGATTTAAGGTGCCCTCATCCATACCGATACCTCTATCGCGTACTAAAATGGTAAAGGCTTTAGTGGAATGCGTCATTTGAATGCTAATCTTTGGCGTTCCATTGCTATACTTCACCGCATTATCGATAAGATTGGTCAATGCACTTTTGAACTGAATACGGTCACCGAAGTAGGAATAGTCTCCTTCAGTAATGTTCAAATCAATCCACCCCTGCTTCTCTTGAACGGCAAGTTTGAAATGCTGAACAGCCTCAGTCAATACTTCGGAAATATCTATCACCGTCTTATCTAAAGTGAGCTCTTCTTTATCCATCATTGACATCTGAAGCACGCTCTCCATCTGGGCATTCATCCGCTTATTTTCTTTCTTAACGATACTCAAATAGCTCTGCATCTGGTTTGGAGTCATCTTCTCTCCATTTTTCATCAGGGCATCCACCGCTAAATTTATAGTCGCTAGCGGCGTCTTGAATTCGTGAGACATATTATTGATAAAGTCGCTCTTTACGTCTGCCAGCCGCTTCTGCTTACGACCTTGACGTTGCACACCAAAGAATGCCACAAGAATTACCGCAGAAAACAACAGAGAGGCAATCAATGACATGTACACGCGTTTGGCTAAATAAAATTTCTCTGATGGAAAATATAGTAGCAACTGTCTAGTAGGTCCGAAAAAACTTTCAGCCAAGACATAATTAAATGTGGTCAAATTCGGATCAAATTCGGCTGAAGCTAGATTACTGAGATAACCATTTTCAACGATTCCCCATTTCGGTGAAGTTCGCACGCCGTTTTGAAGGAGTTGTGCATTGATAATACTATCAAGTTCAACTTGAGTGACTTGAGCAGACCAAGGCAGTGAGTTCTGAAAATTATCTATCAATCCTTCGAATAAAGAAGAGTCTGCAAATCCCATGGCATTTGGAACCTGTCCTGTATTCCAACGCAATGTTGTCTGTCCCATAGGTGTTGATATGGTAACCGTACTATCAGTACCAGCTCTATTACTCAAAGCCCCTATACTTTTGCGACGAACAAACATTCGTACCCGCTCATTTAAACTCGTTGAAGTGGTCCCTACCTGTTGTTCAAATTGTTGACGCTGCAATTCTAATTGACCAGACAAAAGGTTCAACTGTAGAAATAGCGCACCGATTACAGCCGCTGTTAGTACTGCTGTGATAGAATTTGCCTTTAAATGATCTAGGATGCTTTGGAACATAGGGCGAATGTACTACTCGAACTATTTCAATGTACGAGTTTTAACGCCGTTTAACACCTACAATAACGCATCAATGATGTCATCAGCACTTAAACCCTCAGCCTTGGCCTTGTAATTCACGACAATACGATGTCTTAAAATAGGCTTTGCAACGGATTTTACATGCTCAATCGTTGGAGAGCCTGCACCGTACATAATGGAAACAGCCTTGGCTGCTAGAATGAGATTTTGACTGGCACGAGGTCCTGCACCCCAGTTCAGGTATTCATTTGATTTTGGATGAGCACCCTCAGCCCCTGGTCGAGTTTTACGTACCAGAGAAACCGCATAATCAATAGTCTCATCAACTACAGGTAATCGCTTTAGTGCTGTTTGAAGGTCTATAATTTCTTGTGCGGTAAAGACCTGCTCAATCGTACTATCGTGGCTTATAGTCGTTTGTTTAACGACCTGCTGCTCCTCTTGTTGAGAAGGATATCCAACAGTGATGTTAAATAAAAAGCGGTCGAGTTGCGCCTCCGGTAAAGGATAGGTACCCTCTTGTTCAATGGGGTTTTGAGTTGCCAATACGAAAAACGGTTGCGGCAGATCGTAGGAGACCCCGCCTACACTAACGCGTTTCTCTTGCATTGCTTCCAAAAGTGCCGCCTGCGTTTTAGGCGGTGTTCTATTGATTTCATCTGCTAGTACGACATTGGCGAATACCGGCCCTTTGCGAAATTCAAACGAGCGTTCTTTGGTAAGTACTTCTGTGCCTGTAATGTCCGTTGGCATTAAATCAGGGGTGAACTGGATGCGGGCAAAATCTAATCCTAAGGCTTTGCTCACCGTTGTTACCAGTAAGGTCTTCGCCAACCCAGGAACACCTACCAAAAGACTATGACCACCCACGAGTATACTCTGAGTGATTAAATCAACAGCTTCTTGCTGTCCAACAATGACCTTAGCCACCTCTTTTTTAAAGGCACTAAGTTTCGATGGTGCTTGCTCGAGTGTTGCTATGACCTGATTATCAGTCATCTCTGTTGCTGTTCCAGTTAGCAAGCGTTTGGTCGCATGAGAAATACCCTGCGTTGATTTTCACGAAGGTTTCCACAAGTTTTTCTTCCTTCCACTCCTCTACAATTCTGCTTTGTTTCTCTTGCAATGCAAAACCTTTAATTCGTGTAAAGTCGATGTCTAGATTCGCTTTATGCGGCTCAAAATTCTTGTCAAGGCGCACGATACGGAAAGCCTCTCGCTGGTCCTGACTTTGGAAGTAACCCGTCTCAGAAAGCTCGCCTTGCTCCATTTTGTTCACTACTGCAAATAGACCTCTATCCAACGTGCTTACTTCAAATCGGTTGTTTCCGCTTTGGAAGTTACTCATCTGCCCGCCGTTGAACTTTGTTTGTTCATCCTCAGAATACTTATTTGCTGCCTCTTCAAAGGTCATATCACCGTTATTAATAGCTACAGCGATACTATCTAGGAAGTTCTTAGCCTCCTGCAAGTTCTCTTGAGTCATCTTTGGTTTTATCAGAATATGGCGCAAGTCCAACTCTTCTCCTCGTTTCTCGAGCAGTTGAACAATGTGATAACCGAACTCTGTTTTAAATGGATCACTAATCTGACCGCGCTTCAAATTGAACGCAATGGCCTCGAATTCCTTGACGAAAACACCGCGCTGAATGGCTTTGTATTCTCCACCTTTCTTGTTTGATCCAGGATCTTCACTATACAAGATGGCCATTGAAGAAAAGGACGTCCCGTTTTCGATACGCTCCTTTAATGATTTCAACTTATCTATTACCTCCTGCTCTGCTTCTTTCGAAATCTCAGGATACTTCACGATTTGACTAAGCTCTACCTCTTCATTGATCAAAGGGATGCTGTCCTGCGGAAGGTTCTCGTAATACTCACGAACCTCGGAAGGCGTGACTTCTATACCTTCTACAACCGTCATTTGCATGCGTTGAGCCGTGAGCTGGTCGCGAATGAGGGTTCGCATATCCTCTTTGATTTCTACCACAGACTTCTCGTAAAATTCCTCAAGCTTTTTTTGGTCGCCCATTTGCGCGATGAGCTGCTCAATACGGCGATCCATGTTAGATTCTACTTCTTCTTCACCAACAGTTACCGAATCAATGGCAGCGTGGTGAATAAGTAGTTTTTGGAACAACAACTCTTCGAATACCGCACACTCGCTCAATTCTTCTCCAAAGTTTTGGCGACGCATAATATCGTATTGCTCGTCCACCTCGCTCTTCAAAATAATATCACCTCCCACAATGGCTACGACACCATCTACGGTCTGTGATTGACCTTGAGCCATAAAAATGAACCCGAATACACTAAGGAATAAGTAAGTCGCCTTTTTCAATTGCATTTGCTATTATATTTTCTCCGATGCGCTCAATAAGCTCCAGTCGGCGCTTATTGAGAATCATCTTTCTTATGTTTTCACGCACATATTCTAGTGGCGAATAACTGTTCTCGATCCGTATGTCGTTAACATTGACAAAATACACCATAACTGTGTCCTCACAAGTAAACTTTGGTGTACGTTTTAGATAGCTGTACGGGTTGCTAGATTCCAAAGGGATATCATTGAGGAAGTCGTCCAAAGGAATCCAAGAAGAATCTGTGTATGCACTTTGTTTAGTGGCAAAAACTTCTATCCAATCCAAATACTTGCTCTCCTGGCTTCTGGATTTAAACCAGCGCTTTGCCTCTTTTATTTTCTGCGCCTCAAGCGGTACGGCCGTGTATTGTGCTCGAACAATACTCTCTTTGAGCTCAAAATTGCTTTGATTCTCCTCGTAATAGGCAGCGACTTCTTCGTCACTGACGTTAGTATCGAGGTTCTCGCTTACGTACCGTTCGATATAGGCATGTTTAAGCAAGTCATTTCTGTACTGCCGTACAAGATCTTCAAAATCCCTTAAATCTGCCTTTAGATTGAATTCAGCCGCCTCTACCAATAATTCATTTTTTGCCCAATTTCGAGCAATGGTCTGAACAAGCGCAATACTATCAGCCTCAGCTAAAGTCCCGGCTTTTGGCAACTGATCTTCAATTTCCTCTAGCAAGAGTTCTTTCCCGCCTAGTTGTGCCACTACCTCGTCATTGCGCGTCAAGTTCTGACTACAAGAAATAAGGCTTAGTGCTACTATGACAGGAATAAATCTCATTAGTCAGCAAGCTCTGCGAAGAGTTTCTCTTTCACACTTTCGTTAATAGAAACCTCAAATTTGTCTTGTAAAGTAGCTACCCACTTTTCTTCAAGCTCGTTCTGATAGCTTGCAATCACCAAACCTTTTACTTCGTTCAGTGCTTTGGGGCCTGCAGGTAAGTAATCAATGGTCTGTAGAACAGCGACACCTTCGTTGAAGGCAATTGGACCGTGAACACCTTTAGATGTATTCCATAGGCTCGAGACTTCGGTGCCAATTAAACCCGTACCCGTAATTTCTCGATTCTGAAACACCTCTTCGTCCTTCTGTTGTGCAGTACCTTCTGAAACAGCAACGGCTAAGGCATCGTTCGAAGTCAAGAATTCAGTGAGCTTATCTGTTTTACCCTTGGTTACCCATTTTGCTATTTTCTTGGCGTCCTTCTCGTTCTGTGCTACCCATAGTTTATAGCTGATACGATCGTCCCAAGTAAAGTTGTTTTTGATCTTCTGGTAGTGGTTATAAATGCCCACACTATCCTTCGCTGCTTTATCCCAAACTTCCTCTTGGGTAAGGTCAAACAACAGTATTCCTTCACGGTATTCTCTTACCAAATTTTTAAAATCCGGGTATTTTGCCTCCAACTGACTGTCTTCGTAGGCAATAATGTTGTCATTGCTTACGACATTGAACAATAATCGAAGGTATTCTTCCACACCCTCAGCCGCTTGAGGTTTTTGATTTTTTGCCCAAAATGCGAGTACTGTACTTTGGCGTATCTCAGCATCAGCATAGGTCGCCACAACTCTATCGGTTTTAATGCTAGGAGCTTCCCATTGGCCTGTCGCAAATTTTGCTGCATCGACTAGCCCAACGGTGCGTCTATAGTTTCTTTCATTTACCGTGAAGTTATAATTACGCTTAAGCGTATTCACGAATTTCTTTGCGCCAACTTGACTTCTAGAATCGCGTTTTACCTTCGATTTGATCTCCTTCGCTAAGGACTCGAAATCAGGCAAGGGCTTCTTTTCAATCAATTGGATGACGTGCCAACCAATATTGGTTTGGATAGGTGCCGAGAAGTCACCTGGCTCCTCCAATGCAAAAGCCGCATTTTCAAAGGAAGGCATCATTTTGTTCAATCCGAACTCCGGCATTTCACCGCCGCGGTCTTTCGTTTTTCTATCCTCGCTAAAAGAGACTAACGCCCCGAATTCTTCACCTTTCTGTAAACGAGCATAAATCTCTTGCGCACTGCGCTCAGCACGCTGCTTTTCAGCCAATTTAGCCTTTTCACCTGCTGCGAAAAAGATTTGACGAACACGAACGGTACCGCTTGCTGGACGCTTATCAATGGTTTTAATCAAGTGGTACCCAAATTGCGAACGGATAGGCTTACTTATAGAACCGATCTCTTGGTCATAAGCACCCGATTCGAAAGGATACACCATATTGAAAACAGTGAAATAGCCAAGGTCTCCCCCCTGCTTTGCACTCCAGGTATCCGCACTCTTAGAGCGCGCAGCATCTTCGAAAGAGAGTTTATCGCTCACTATTTCATCGCGCAATTCCATCATAGCCTTGTAAACACGCAGTGTATCTGACGGCAACGCGCTAGAAGCAAGTTCGAACATGATGTGTGCCGCACGTACTTCTTGCGACATACGGCTATATGCTTCCTTGATCAACGCATCTTCAGAGCCTGCATCACTTAAGTAAGGTTTTGCTAATTGAGCTCTATACCCACCAAACTCTTTCACAAATTTGGCTGCAGTATCTCTCTGTTGGTCGAACGCCTCAGCAATTTTTAATTTAAAACGTACGTATAAATCCAAGTACTCTTCAGGAGTTTTTGGATCTATAGCATTTCCTACGCCTTTGTTTTTTTCATAAACGGCTTTGAATTCTTCTGCTGTAACAGTTTGGTTGCCAACTGTAAACAACACTTCTTGAGCCTGAAGTTGTACGCCAAAAAAACAGATGGCGATTAGAATGATTTTCTTCATCATTTATCTTCTACTATAGTTAGGAGCTTCTCTTGTGATACTAACGTTGTGGGGATGACTTTCCTGCATACCCGCAGCAGTTATTTGAATAAAGCGGGCCGATTTTTTCAGCGTCGGTACGTCTTTTGAACCACAGTATCCCATTCCGGCGCGAAGACCGCCGATGAATTGGTACATGACTTCCCCAACTTCTCCTTTATACGGTACGCGGCCTACAATACCTTCTGGCACTAGTTTTTTGACATCGTCCTCCACGTCTTGGAAATATCTGTCTTTAGAACCGTCCGACATGGCTTCTACGGAACCCATACCGCGATAGGTCTTATATTTTCTACCCTCGTAGATTACAGTTTCACCAGGGCTTTCCTTCGTCCCAGCGAACATTGAACCAAGCATTACACAATCTGCACCTGCAGCGAGAGCTTTAACAATATCACCGGTAAAACGAATTCCACCATCAGCAATGACAGGAATGCGCCCGTCAATAGCTTTTGCTACCTCCATTACTGCACTCAATTGCGGGAAACCAACACCAGCAACAATTCTTGTGGTACAGATTGACCCTGGTCCGATTCCAACTTTCACTGCATCAGCGCCTGCCTCCATGAGGTATAAAGCCGCTTCTGGAGTTGCAATATTTCCCACCACTACGTCAAGTTCGGGGAATTTTGCCTTCACGCTTTGCAAAGCAGTCACTACACCTTTAGTGTGTCCATGCGCCGTATCAATAATTACCGCATCAACACCACTTTCATACAAAGCACCTACGCGCTCAACAACGTCACCTGTAACGCCTACAGCCGCGGCAACACGCAAACGTCCATATTTGTCTTTATTCGCGTTCGGTTTAACTCTGTTTTTGGTGATATCACGGTAAGTAATCAACCCTACTAACTGGTTGTTTGTATTGATTACTGGTAATTTCTCAATCTTGTGTTCTTGAAGGATGGATTCTGCCTGTTCCATCGTAGTATCTGGCGATGCAGTAACTAAGTTTTCTTTAGTCATTACTTCATCGATCAGTCTATCATTATCCTTCTCAAAGCGCAAATCACGATTCGTAATGATACCGATAAGGTTTTTAGCTTCATTAATTACCGGAACGCCACCAATCTTAAATTCGGCCATCATAGCCTTTGCATCCGCGACTGTCGCATTTTTCAAAAGCGTAACTGGATCTAAGATCATACCGCTCTCGGCACGTTTTACCTTTCTTACCTCGATCGCTTGTTGCTCGACAGTCATGTTCTTATGAATAACTCCTATACCTCCTTCCTGTGCTATAGCAATAGCCATAGCACTTTCTGTTACCGTATCCATGGCAGCCGAAATGATTGGAGTTTTCAGCTCGATGTTACGAGTCACTTTGGAAGATAAATCCACATCACGTGGAAGAACTTCTGAATAGTTAGGAACGAGGAGTACGTCGTCGTAAGTAAGGCCTAAGCCAATTACTTTGTTCGTTGAATCTGACATTGCAATTCCGATTTGAATTGCGCCCAAAATTAAGCAATTTCTGCGAAATAGCACGGGCGGCACATGGCCGCCCGTGATGTTTTATAAAATCTTAACAATTAATAGAGCAAAGTAAAGTTACCACGCTCTTCAATTGGCACATCTTCAATAGAGCGATACTTCACGTAATACGTGTAAACGCCCATGCCCGCGTCTTTACCGCCAATCTTACCGTCCCATCCTTCAGCGATAGTTGTGGTACGGAACACTTCTTGTCCCCAACGGTCCATGATGAACAGAGTGTAGCTGTCTGGGCGAGCGAAGACACCTTGTGGCTTCCACACTCTGTTTACTACAACGTCTGAATTCGGATTAAATGCAGTTGGGAACCATAGACGCGCTTTGTGAACCGCACAAGCTACGTTTGATCTGGCATTAAACTTCATACCGAACTCATCTCTCCAAGGAATGATACCATCCGCGGCAATTGCTTTGATGTAGTAGCAGAACTTACCCTTAGAGTTAGAATATGGCTTGATATCGTCGATAAATCCTGTGTCTAAAGTAGAGGTTACGTAATTGAATGAATTTCCACCGTCAGAGGAACGATAGATTTCATATTCTTCTACACCTCCATCAAAATCGCGGTAAGGAGTCCAGTTTAATGCACAGGTCAAATTACCTACTGCTTCTACATTCAACAATATGTTGGTCGCCAAATTCGAGATGGTATCCAAAGATCCACACGAATCACGAGAAGAAATACGGTAGTAGTAGCTGCGTGACATCGGGTCAGCCGTGTAATCGACAAACTTCACCTCCCACGGACCTAAGGCCGGTTTAGCAACATTACCGATAGTCAAATACGGTCCAATTTCATCGTCTGCACGTTGAATTTGATAATCGATCACATCAGCATCCTTATCTATGTACGCGTACATATCCACACCGTTCTGGCTGTTTACAGAGGCTCTACCTAAGTAAAGTACACGTGAACCTTGAACCACTGCAGAACTATTACATACACGATTTGAGGTAGACGTAACTGTTCGTGTCGTATCTACAGCTTTCACGTAATAACAATAAGTGTATCCGTTAATGATACCATAGTGGTTAAAGGCTGTATCCAATGTACCTCCTTTGAGCAATACTCCTGAAATGGTACCACCAACAGGGTCAGTGATATCCGCATAAAGATTGTACTCTAGCGGTTGTGTTTGTGTCCAAGTCTTGTACGTACCCCAACGCAATCGAGCGTAGCCGTCGCATGGGTCAATACCAATCTGTAAATGAATAGAACTAGAAGGTACTGTGTTTCCTACAGAGCTTTGATTACCACAACTATCTACGGCAGTTACCACAAAGTTCTCGCTTTGGTTTTCTGCATTACTCAAGTTGTATACCCAAGGCATCGACGTTGCCCAATCCGAAGCAGGGATAGAGTCAATAGGAACAAAGAATCCACTATTATCCTCTCTGTAGATAACGTAGTATACGACATCACTGTCGCTCGATGATTTCCAAGCAAGAGCACTCAGATTACCACCAGCCACTGTTACAGAATCAAAGACTACCGCTGAAGGTGCAGTTTTGTCCGAGAAAAATCCTGAATCTAAAGAACTCTCACAGGTCGAGTTGTAACGTACTTGGTAGTTCAACCATGAACCACAGAAGGCTACTGTATCAATCCAAGTGGTATCTGTCGTTGTACCCAACTGAGTCCATTGACCCGAATTTGCCGGAGCTTCCACCCATATGTCGTACGAAATAGTGGTATCGCTCACTTTCCAACGGTTCCAATCCAAACGTGCAATGCTACTGTTTGGTGGTGGTGGGAAGGCTTGAAGACCAACACGGATGTTCTGTATGGTATCCGTAGGTACTGTCAAAAGTCCACAACCCCCTGCGGTTTGAATGGTGTAGGCATTCTTCGCATTTGGATCTGCTGAAGTGTGTGTGTATGTCTGTGTCGCCCAATCGTAAATGGTATCCACTACTGTTGTGTTACCCATTGTATCAATGTGGTTAATGACGTAATAATCGAAATTGAAACCTGTATCTGCGTCATTCACCCAGTCAAAGGTCACTGCACCCGTCACTGGGTCTTGAGAAATACACGTGTTGTCCACGTTTACATTTCTAGGCATGTAATTGAGCACTTCTACTACTACTTTCTTGTAGGTGAATCGGTTCAAAGGACATTGATCGTCCTGCATTCTCAAGTAGAACGAATATTCCGATTTTAACGTTCCACACTGATATTCTTGATAGAACAAATGGTTACAGTCAATGTGCCATTCAAATTCAACATCATTAATTCCGGGATAGGTATAAACACCACCTGTATTCAATGAAGTGATTGTTGCACAAGGCGGGTTAAACAAACAGTTGTTCGCATTCCCGTAATTCGATGCAGAACTCAAATTCCCTCCAGAAGCGCTAAACTCAATATTTTGAGAGGAACAGTTCGGGTTTGGGTATGGATCTGACGAAGATATTTTGAATTTTATGGTATCGCCCGGGTACGCATCAGTGTAGTAGTAGATGGTATCTCCGGCTGTATTCGTTACTGGATTTAAAATAGTTGGCGTCTGCTGGTTTGGATCGGGTGTCAAATCCATCGATGGCTCAACATCTACGAAGGCTGACGAACATAGCCCTGAAGGAGGGGTACATGATAGCGTTACGATTGGGATGTCGCGGAAAATTTCTCCGACTTTTTGGCCACAACGCCACTCCTCAATCTTCACACAAGTAGCCCATGAACCCGCAAGTGCGGATTTGAAATTAATCTCACCTGTTTCACCATTGATAGAACCTGGTGTGCTTCCCGTACCACTAGGCAGAGGCGATGAAGCACTGTATCCCGAGGAGAACGTCACAGAGCTGCCTGGCCACGAAGAACCTTGCAACGGTGATGCCCAATCGTAGTACAATGAATCCAAATCTGGATCGTATCCTAGGTTGTTGTAGATAACATCAACGTTGGTACATGAGATTACCTGTGGATCCTCCAAGAAGTTTGGAGAATTATCGAAACATGTTGGGTTACCCGTAGTTCCTGCAGACAATGGCGTAGTAGAGCCTGGGGGAGTGTATGGGAACATGACAGCACGAAGCAAGTAGCCTTGGTTTGAAGGTCCATTTGAGATTGATCCCGGACGACAACAGCTGTTCCAAGTGAAGTACCATCCACCAGCCGGCGGTGTACCTGTCAAAGTAATATCTCCTGAACGGAAAACATACTTCTGCATTCTACCTTGGCCCGAAGTTGCACCTGAACAAGATGTCGTTCCTGTGTAACATGCTGGTACAACATCCGTCGTACTGACGTAGTTACAAGTAATCGATACACCTGCGTTATTTGCTAGGGTCTGGGGTGTGGTTGAAATTGTAATACCACCACAATCGCGATATACCACCAGGGTAAACTGGTATTTTCCGTTGGGTTTACACTTCCAGATAATCTCACCACCTAGAAGGTGTGAAGCATTCGCTTGAAATGCGAAAAGCCCGAGAGCTAGAGTGAGTAATAATTTCTTCATAGTCGTTACGCCATACATATAACCCCGAAAATAACGGATTTATTCCACTTTTCGCACCACAATTGTTGTTGGTTTTCACCGAATGAGGGAACGACTTTAACTACTGATTAACAAGCAGTTGAATGTTGTGACTAACGCTTTGAGATTTTGTTGTGTGAAATGTGACGTTGACGAGAACACTTGTAACGGCCTACTTCAAAGCCTCTTCGTGCGCGATGCTTTGTGCTCCTACCCTGCACTCGAGCACGCCACATACGCCATGAACTGGCCTTCATTTGATGGCGCATTAGTGCTATGGTTTCAGCTTCAGAGTTGCCAAACTGGTCCTTAATCGCATCGAAAGGTGTGCGATCTTCCCAAGCCATCTCGACGATGCGATCCATCTCTCGCTCGGTAAAATTCTTCGCTATTTTGGAACCTTTCATCTGCCGGGTTGTTTTCAAAGTCTATGCACAAAAAACCTCATTTACCCGAAAAAGTTTGCGCCACGTGCGGAAGACCCTTCACATGGCGCAAAAAATGGGAAAAGAATTGGGAGAATGTGAAATATTGCAGCAAACGCTGCAACTCAAATCGACCCAAGTCTTAACGATATAAGTTTCTGGAAATCACAACTTTTTGTATTTCCGAGGTACCCTCGCCAATCGTACAGAGCTTACAATCGCGGTAGAACTTCTCTACCGGATAATCTTTCGTATAACCGTATCCGCCGTAGACTTGAACAGCTTCATTAGCCACTTCTGTAGATATTTCTGAAGCGTACAGCTTACACATCGCGCTTTCTTGAGTCATTGGCTTGCCCTCTTCCTTAAGTGCACCCGCATGGCGCGTCATTAACTCTGCACCGTATACCTTGGTAGACATTTCCGCCAGCTTGAAGCTAACACCCTGAAAAGAGCGGATTTTTCTACCAAACTGCTGGCGCTCATCGGCATATTGAATGGCGGCATTCATCGCTCCGCGTGCGATACCAACCGAAAGAGCGGCAATTGAAATTCTACCACCGTCAAGTATTTTCATGGATTGAATGAAACCTTCACCCACTTGACCGAGCACGTTTTCTTTGGGCACGCGGCAATTGTCAAAGAAGAGACATGCCGTTTCTGAGGCACGCATGCCCAGTTTATTTTCTTTCTGACCAGCGGTGAATCCAGGTGTGCCTTTTTCAACGACAAATGCTGTCATTCCGTGGGAATCGCCCTTCTCGCCTGTTCTCGCGATGACCACCGCAATACTTGAAGAAATAGCGTGCGTAATCCAGTTTTTTGAGCCATTTAGCACAAAGTGATCTCCGTCAAGCACGGCCGTTGTGTCCATCCCGCCAGCATCAGAACCTGTACCGGTTTCTGTTAGGCCCCAAGCACCAATCCATTCTGCAGTGGCCAATTTTGGCAACCATTTGGCTTTCTGTGCTTCAGTACCAAATTGTAAAATATGTCCAGTGCAGAGGCTGTTATGGGCAGCTACCGAAAGACCAATAGAACCACATACTTGGGCAATTTCATCAATGACGGTAATGTATTCTTGGTAACCCATCCCTGCGCCACCGTATTCTTCTGGTACAAGGATTCCCATGAATCCGAGTTGACCGAGTTCTTTAAAAACGTCTACCGGGAAATGTTGACTTTCATCCCACTCCATAACGTGTGGACGAATCTTAGTTTCTGCGAAGTCTTTGGCGGACTGGCGAATTAATTCGAGCGTTTCTAAGCGCTCATCACTCATGGTGATTCTCATAGATATTCTGTTTGTTTTAGGCAATGGGAAGATAACAAGAAAGCCCGCAAATTGGTTTGCGGGCTTCCTAAATTTTACTTGAAATTCTGAAAATCTGTATTTATTTCATCAGTTTCTTGTACTTGAAACGAGTCGGCTCTGTCTTGCCCAATCGCTTCAATTTATTTTGCTCGTATTCTGAGAACGTTCC
>OBNQ01000063.1_pt1 | contig 13624 bp, 15 predicted proteins | sample 1494201 | NCBI WGS metagenome assembly OBNQ01 (sample SAMEA3275557, study PRJEB22092) | marine metagenome | biome: ENVO 01000043; feature: ENVO 00000569; material: ENVO 00002150 | collected 2014-06-21T11:00:00+00 | depth 2 m
GTTCTTGTAAACAAATTGCTGTTTATCAACATGTTACACTCCTTTTGTGTATCTTAAAAGAGAATAAAACCACGTAATATGAAAAGATTTATGATTGTATGTATGACGTTCGCGCTATGCATTGGAGCTTCGGCTCAAGACAATTTTTCCTTTTGGAAAAAAGACCGTGCTTATGCTGAAAATGCATTTAGCATTAACACTGCTGGGCCTATTCCTTCCGTAGGATTTCAGTTTGACCGTCAACTTTCCAAGAAAACAACCCTATCCGTTTTCTACGGGGAGGCTAACCCTGTTGACGTTAGTGAAATTGACATTAATAACGTCTCATACTCCGGCACTTTCGCAGACGAAAGTAGTTGGTCGGGAATGATAATTAATTATCGTCCGATTGAAGCGCTCCAAGCTTTTAGAGTAAGTGCTGGATTAGGGGTAGGCTCTTTGAATGGCTTCTTGGACGATTCTGATGGCAATAGCTATCACTGGGTCGACGGCGGAACATTTACATTCACGGGCATTGGGTATGGTCTGCGCCCTGTTAAAGGTCTACGCCTCGGGGTTGATATTGGTGTCATTAAAACCGGAGGAGGTATAGTGTCTACCAATGGACTCACAATGGATGCTAGCGCCAGAACATTTGATCTTCAAACAGATTTTGCAGGCGGATGGTATCCTAACCTACAGTTTACTGCAGGTTGGGGTTTCTAATCTTTAAAAACAAAGCCCGGCGCGATGCGCCGGGCTTTTTCTTATTCTTTTTTCCAAGCACCTAGGCTGTTACTTCAATCTTATCTGAAATAATCAAGTATATCGCTATCAGCGGCAATACTGCTAAAAGCCCGTGAATATACATGGCAAATTGAGGTATATAGTCCACAGTTGTTGCATAGTAAACAGCAAAACCATTAATCACAGAAAGAGAAGCGTTAATCTTCACCCCTGCACTCTTGGCGAGCTTGCTTCCATCGTACTTAACTTTATTTGGGATAGCGACGATTGCCTGAATCATCCAAAGAGAGGCCATTGCCAGGTTTTCCGCATTGTTTGTTTCAGAGAACAAAGCGAATTGGTCCCAAACAACAACAATACCGAATACAAAATATCCAACATTGTATAGGACACGGTTCTTCGTAAATACTCCATATAAAGTAACCAAGACTCCAAGGAGCACAATTATCATTGTAATCATAATAATCTGTCCTTTTAGTTCTTAAATCTTCCCAATCCAAAGCCACAAGCAGCGCCTAGAACGGCACCCATGACCGCGGAAATTACAGTATCTAAAGCCGCAAAGTTTAAGTCCATGGTGTTGTACATGGTAAGCATCTGTGTGTTGAATGCTAAAAACAGCAATCCCATAAACCATGCACCTGCTTTTGCGCCAGATGCGGGAGTAGAAATACCCATGCGATCAAATGAAATTGTAGTCAACAGTGAGATGACAATCATATTAGCTAATCCCATAGTCATGTCCGGTTCGGCCTTCATTGCATCAGGAAATGCTGCTGCCATTTCTGCCATGGCGTCCATGTAATACAAGGCGCCGCCTACGGAGAACATCACGAACCCCGCAATTACAACCACTAAAGTGGTAAGTACAATTTTTTTCATAGTGTAAAGAGTGTTTATTTGTACGATAAGATACTGATTTTTAGACATTAAGTGTTATGCCAATGTTGTTTTATAGACAGCCACTAAGTTTTCGCGAGTTTGTACCTTAGAGCTCTTAAAAGACAAACGCTATGAAAAGCTTGAATGAAAACTGGTTTGCATTTACCCTGATTGCCGTGATTTTTGGGATTCTAGGATTCTTGTTAGGCCGCACTACGGGTCATCACGGACCTAAAGGAATGCCACACATGATGATGGGCGAAGGACACGTTATGAAAAAGGCGATGTTCATTACCGACGAAGGTGAAGTACACGATTTAATGGGCGATCTTGATATCGATGTGATCGACAAAATTGACGTGGTAAAAGGAGAAAACGGTGAAATCACTGTAACCATTGATAGCCTCGATTTAGAAGGTATGGAAGGCGAGGCTAAGGCCAAAGTTCGTGTCATCACAAAGAAAATATCAAGCGAAAAATAGTGCTCAGCTATTGGGAAAAAACAACATTGCGCCACTTTGATTTAGTGGTTGTAGGGGGCGGTATTGTAGGACACTTTACCGCCTTGTTTTATGCCCAAAGAAACCCCACACACCGCGTTGCCATTCTTGAACGTGGACTCTTCCCTAGCGGGGCGTCGACGAAAAACGCTGGCTTCGCCTGCTTTGGTTCCATCGCTGAACTCGAGCACGACGTCGCATCCATCGGCAAAGAGGCCACAGCAGCACTAGTTATGAAGCGCTACAATGGCCTTAGACTACTTCTAGAAACACTGGGAGATGAAGCCATTGATTACCGCGAAGTTGGTGGATACGAGATGTGCTTCGAGCCGCCCAATCAAGAGCGGATTGACTTTTTTAACGACCTGCTTGAGCCCCACTTAGGCGCCCGACCTTACACCGTAGAGCCGCCGGAAGGCTATGGGTTTTCGACCAAAGTCACTCATTTGATCAAAAACGCTCTCGAGGGCACCGTGGATACAGGCAAAATGATGGCCGCCTTACAGCACAAAGTAGCACAAGCTGGGGTGCTCACATTCACTCAAAGTTCCGTTGAAGAGCTCGAAGATACCAAAGAGGGAAAGATGGTTCATATCCAAACACCCGGTGGTCCAATTGCATTTTTTGCTCATCAAGTTGCCCTCTGTACCAATGCCTTTAGTCGTAAGTTTCTCGCCGACGAAGAACTAGAGCCAGGACGTGGGCTCATCTTAGTGAGCAAGCCACATCCTGCTTTTCATTGGGAAGGATCTTTCCATTACCACGACGGATACAACTACTTTAGGACTATTGATGGTAGATTGCTATTGGGAGGAGGGCGGCACCTTGACAAACCGGGTGAAACCACCCTTGAGCCTGGAATAAATTTCGGTATTGAGAAGGCCCTTAAAGAAGATATAGCCTCACTTATAGCTCCTGGAGTCGCTGTTGAGATCGATTATTTGTGGTCTGGAGTAATGGCTTTTGGTTCGAGTAAGCAGCCTGTGATTAAACGAATAGACAACCACCTCGTTGCCGGCATACGCCTTGGCGGAATGGGCGTGGCAATTGGGGCTCGCCTTGGACAAGATTTAGCAGCCCTGATTAGTTAATAACGCGTTGATAAACAGCACCTTATAAACCAATGGGTAGAGAGCTAGCGCTCATAAATTCGTATCTTTGCAGTACAAACAAACAGGTAATGACTGCATTTAAAACCAACACGGACCAGTTCATTAAACAGCGCATGATGACCTACCTCAAAGAGCAAGGTTATAACTTTTATCAAAGTGCGACGCTGTTAAAATTGACTCAAGCCGAAAGAGAAGAGATGAGCCGCTATTGGGCGGAATAATCTACAGTCTGTAACCTACCGTCATGGTGTGGTAGTGTGGCGAGGACAATGAGAAATTATGCTGGTAGAAATACCCAAAACTCACCTTGCCGCCAAGCATTTTATTGCTGCTTTCCGTGCCTATTCTTAGCCTCCGACTTAAGTTCCCGTTTACTGACCCCAAGTATTCGGAGTAGATGGTTGGGTCCCATTTCCAGTCTTTAATATTTTTGGTGTATGCCCCGCGAATGCGCAAATCCGTTCGGTCTGAGCCCCCTCCTGAGAGCACAGTACGTTGCTGGATTCCATAGCGCATGGAGAATTCGTCACGACCCAGATCATAGTCTTTTGTAGCATTCACCCTGAAGCGAATGCGCTGATTGGTGCCTTGCGTCGCGCCTACATCGTCAAAGATGGCGTAGTGACGAAACTCAGTGGAATAACTGAACGATTTACTCTGCTTTTTGGTCACTTGTACTTCCGTGATCCAACGGTCCATGCCCTCTTCGCCTCCTACGCTTCGGTACAATCCGCTGATGTCTACATCAAGCCCTTTTGCCGGCTCTATTCTATAGGTCAGTTTCGTCCAAACACGATTGTCTGTAACTGTTTGCGCAGTGGCTCCAAATGCAGCCAGGACAAACCCTATGATGAAAAGATTCTTACACTTCATATACCACGATAATTTGAGCCTTTCCTTCAGCGTGGTCAATCTTGGAAATGTGGTGTTTTACAACGACTACTCCCATGTTTTGCGCGAACTCATTTACGCACTCTTCAACGACCTGCTCGGAAAGATTCTCCGAAGGTACAACCAGTGATACCTTCTTAGTCGTGCGTTTAGTCTCACTTGGCTTTTCCAACATGAAGCGTTCAAGTATATAGATACATCCTAATACTGTTCCGTTGATCAGTACAAGTTCAACTAAGGTTATACTTTCAGTACTCAAAGCATTGATAACCGCAACCCCTAACGAAGCAAATAAATACGTCATTTCTTGAGGGCGGAGAGGCTCTGTTCTGTAGCGAACAATGCCGAAAATTGCGAACATACCTATAGCGAGTCCAATCTGCATTTCAAACGTACTCAGCACGTAGGACAGAAAGAACACTACTACTGCGATGATGAAAAAGCTACTCACATTTGTACGGGTGGTTTTGTTGTGTCGACGAACGATACTCATCTGAATAAGGTTGTAAACCACAGTCATGGCAAACTTTAAAAACAGTCCAGAAGTAATGTCCAATTCAGGCATAGGTAGTTGTTTATATCAGCGAATATAAGTTTAATAAAACCAATGTATTTTGGTATTATGCTTAGACGTCTTCCACTGTTTGTGATAATAGCAATGACCCTCGGGTTGAATTCCTGCACCCAAGAATACACTTCTGGTCAATTACCCGTGGTGTATTTAGAAGTCGATGGACCGATTCGGCCGGACGATAAAATAGACGGTACATTCTCCATTGAAGTGGACAATCGGAAGGTGGTCGGTGGTAGTATGGGTGTAGAATACCGCGGCAGCACCTCGTACCGATTAAGCGACAAGAAGTCCTACGGTTTTGAAATACGTACTGCCAACGGCAACGGCACACCAAAGGCGCTTTTAGGGATGCCTGCCGGAAGCGACTGGATCCTAATGGGACACGTGGTTCGTTCAAACGGTCCAGATGAGTTGTATGCCTTCGACCCCACGCTTATGCATCATTACATTGGCTACGAACTTGCCCGGGGAATAGGCCTGTATGCCTCACGTTGCCGCTGGGTAGAGCTCACTATCAATGGTATATACCAAGGTGTTTATGTGCTTATGGAGAAGCCAAAAGCACACCGGATGCGCATCGACGTTGGCACACCGAGTGGAAGAAAAGAACCGGGAATTACGGGTGGATATGTACTCAAGATTGACAAAACAGCCTCTTATGCACCGTCAGGAAGAGAATTGAGTTACTACGACAACAATTGGGGGGATGACGCGAATTATACCGGGTATATGAGCTTTAGAAGCGAGTACGACATCGAAGGAGCGCTGATGGATGTCGAGCCCTTCCGTCCGCCGTACCACGACCAACAATACCGAGAAACCTATTTCTTATTTGAGCACCCCAAGCCTAACGGCCTAAACGGGGAAATGCGCAATTACATCGAAGATTATGTGTTCGATTTTGAAACCGCTCTGCTCAATGATGACCTAAGCTCATCAACACGCACCTATACCGAATACATCGACCTGGCCTCGTTCGCCGATGGATTCATTATGAATGAACTCGCAGGCAACATTGATGCCTACCGCATCAGTACTTTTTTGCATAAACCGAGAGGCGAAAAACTGCGCTTTGGGCCCATATGGGACCTCAACATTGGCTACGGGCGTCAAGGTCGGGTGCCTTGGGAGGATTGGATAGCAAACTACAACGACTACGTCGAAGAAGATGCTTGGATGGTGCCGTTTTGGTGGGACCGCTTGTTGGATGACTCGCAATTCCGAACCCTAGTAAAGAACCGGTGGTCAGCGTACCGAAGTGGTCCTCTTTCTGATGCGGCCATTTTTGGGCTCGTTAATGATACCGAAGACAGACTCTTAAGCACTGGGGCGGCTGAGCGCAACTATGACCTCTGGCGGGCAGAAAATCGCACCATAGACTTCGAGGGAGAGGTAGATTTCTTGCGCTATTACCTCGAGCAACGCCTCGCTTGGATGGACGGGGAGATTTCAAGCTGGTAGACCACGCGGTATTCCACAGAAGTCCACTATTTTGCAGGCTCAAACTAGAGGGCTTTGTCTAACACATTTTTATATATCGGACCAGGGCTTGGCGTAGGCGCAGCAGTATTGATTGTGCTTATACTTATGCTCATTGTGTTTTCCTTTGGCTACCGCCTTTGGTACAGCCTAGTGAAGGCACCGAAACTTGTTGCGGAACCTTCGGGGTCGTCCAATTCTAAGAACTCTTTTTCGTGGGAGTTTTATGCCACCGTAGTTGCGGCCCTCTTAATCATTACCACGTTCAACCCTTCATGGTTGGGAGCGGAAAGCAGTGGTAAGTACAATACTGCGCTTCAAGGCATGCCTTTGTGGGTGAGTATAGTTATCGGAACTCTAGTCCTAGGTTCTCTTGCACTCATAGTTCGTAATAGACATAAATCACATGCTTCAGAGGCGAACGAAACAAAGGTTGCTAGCTTGTCTCTTACTCCATTGAATATCTTTTTAATCTGTGCATTAGTTGCCCGAGCAGTAGTGACCGCGTTAAATGAACCATTGAGTGATGCAATGTTGGTTTTTCAAGGAAACAGCGTTGCTGCTTACTGCCTTGCCGCTTTGGCTGGCCTTCTATTGGGTCAAGCCGTGTTGTGGATGAAGGATTTGTTTTTTGAAACAGCGACCTCGAGTGTTCGTCTTTTGAACGTCCTCTTTGCTCCAAGCGAGGACCCAGAAAAAATGAGCGTCATGAATGCCGCTTCAAGCAAAACTACCGGAGTTCTAGCTCGATTGGTGGCAAGCCTTGTTGTCATAGTAATTACGACCTATGGTCTGGGCTGGGAACTGCCACATTGGTTGCTCGGTAAAGAGTTTTCTGCGAATTGGACCCTTATACTACTTAGTGTGGGGTCGATAGTGCCCTTCTTTTTTACCAGGGATAACGGTAGTGCCTATTCCGACCTCTCCCAGCTCTTTCATCGCTTGGTCTTGGACAATTACTTCTTGGGTAAAAAGCTTCTAGGGTTACAGATTAAAGGCGTTGACGCACAATCAGGCGATCAAGGTAAATATACCAGAGCGCTTGTTACGGGGCTTGCTCGAGCAGGGACCACTGCATTGACAAAATCCCTTGCCGAGCGCGGTTCGTTCGCTTCGTTAGACTACAGCAATATGCCGGTGCTGCTTGCACCTCGATTGTGGAGCAAAATATACAAGCCGAAAGCTAAAGAGGACAAAGAGCGCGCCCACGGAGACGGCGTTAAAGTGGGTTTGGCAAGTGTTGAAGCATTGGAAGAATACTTCTTTAAAGTTTTAAAGAACGATGCCTATATCAAAGAAGATGGGCTTTATGAACACGCGCTTTCTTCTGAAGAAAATGCATTGTACCGCAGGTACCAAAACAGTATTGCCGGCACTGATATTTATTTGGCCAAGAACAACAACGCTATACTGCGGTTGCCTTCTTTGGTTGAGCACAACCCTGATCTAGCCGTTTTTCTTTTAGTGAGAAAGCCACTCCAACACGCCTACAGCTTGATGAAACAGCACGAACATTTCTCCACCCAACAGGAAGAGGATCCATTCATCAAGGAGTATATGGACTGGCTGGGCCACCACGAATTTGGGATGGGCCAAAGACCTTTTATTCTCGATGGAAAGGGCCACCATGAGGGGAATACTAGCGACATCAATTATTGGCTTGAACGTTGGCTCAATTACTACAAAAACGTACCTCAATCTGATCAAATCACGGTCTTGAGCTACGAAGGCTTTCTGGCGGATCCGGAAGGAATGCTTGCGCGTATTGAAGGAGTACTTGATAGCTCTATAGACACCTCCTCGCTGTCTAAATTCGAGAAAAAGCCACAGGTGGTCGAGGGTGCTAACCCAGAGTTGTTAAGCCGCGCAGAAGCGCTTTATACAAGACTAATCAGCTAACACTGATTTTTTTGTTGGGGCAATTAGGACATGGAGAAATGTTCTTATTTTGATGGTCCAATTACACACTGAAGTCATGGCCTTATCTTATTTCGATCACGAAGGGTTTAATACCCTATCACCAGCGCTCAAAGAGCACCTCACAGAACTTGGAGAAGTAGTGGAGTATGAGAAGGGCGACCTCGTCCTTGATTACGGTCTCCATGCGGACTTTATGCCCATCATTCTTGAAGGTAGCGCTCGTGTGATGCGAATTGCCGACGACGATCCAAGTAAGGAGTTGCTGTTGTACTTTTTGACTCCGGGAGAAATCTGCCCGTGTGCCGCCTTTTCTCAGTTGCCCAACGGCAATATGCCAATCACTGTAGAAGCCGAATCGTCGGCGAAGATATTGCACATTCCCCTGGTTGAATTGACCCCTATTACGGAAGCTTTCAGCGAATGGCGCATCTATGAATTAGGGAATTTCCGCCGCAGGTTTGAAGAGCTGCTGAGCTTGGTCGATAATGCGATTTTCAATCAACTCGAAGCACGTTTGCTGGCGTACATCGAAAAACGCTGTCTGCTCAATAACCGCAAAGGAGTGTCGCTGTCAAAAGTGAAAATGGCCTCAGAGCTGGGCACATCAAGAGAGGTTGTCAGCCGATTGCTCAAGAACCTTGAGCATAAGGGCGTGCTCACCCAAGACAAAGAGGGTGTTCACCTTTTAGGCTAATCCGCCTTATTCAATCAACAGACGTTCGTTGTAAACGTTAGAGCCCACTTGGATTTTTAGCACATAAGCTCCCGACGGCAAGTGATGAAGGTCGAGTTCTTCAATGCCGTACAACGCCGCGTTAAATGCGCCGTGGTGTACTGATCTGCCTGTAATGTCGTAAAGTTCATAGTGTACTTCTGTGCCTTCTGCAACATCCACGAGAAGCTCCACGCGTCCATTTGTTGGGTTCGGATATACTGCAACATTACTTGGTGCCAATTCGAGTTCCTCATCACCAATAAAGGCCGCTTTGTTGAGCTTGACGTCCGTGTAAACGTGCCACTCGCCCGGTTGGTAGGTCAATGGCGCCGTTGCATTGGTCACCACGATACTGTCGCCGGTGAAGTAGTCGTACCACGTTCCTGTGTGCTGGAAGTTTGGATACACATCGCCCGAGTTTACTCGGAAATTCCCCACTACAGTTGCATTGGTGTCGGTAACTGAAAGGTTGATGCGCTTCGCACCGCCGTTGAGTGCGTAGGTGAAGTTGTTCGTGTTAAAGACGCCATACTTTCTGCGCATATCTATAAGCGCCGCTGTATAGAAATAGACCTTCTGGCGGTGCTGATTTTCGTAGTAGCTCCATAAAATTGGCTTTTCACAAATACGACAAGGGTTGTTGATGGAGATATCATAAGCCAATTCTTCGAACATGTACATCATCTTCGGACCCGGAATGGTATACAAGAAAGCATGGGTCAAAATCTTGCGATCTGCCAGGGTGGCCAACGTCTTGGTGTCGTAGCTACCGCTGGAGTTCCCGTAGGTCTTCACCTTGTATGCTGCGCGTTCCTCGTCGTGGCTTTCCGTGTAGGTAATCAGGTGCTTATCGTTCCAACCGCGCTCCTTGTAGATACCCCACTTAAAGTCGCTGTTGTTGGTGTATCCCATAGCGGCTTCGTAGTACTGGTGGGCGGCGTTGCCCCAAAGCATCATGCCGTAGTCGCTCAGCTCCTTCTCTTCGTTGTTCGGCCCCCAGTGCTCGAGGATGACGTAAAAGTCTTGATCAACATTCCATAGGGTGTCGGCCATGCGCTTCAATGCCGCGATTCTCGAAGACGAGTAGTTGTCCGCATTTGAATTGTTGGTGAAGCCTTTGGTGAAATCAAATCGGATACCGTCAATCTTAAACTCTTCAATCCAGTACGTATTGATGCGGTCCATGTAATTGCGAGTCGTCTGCACGAAATGATCAAAGTCGTTCCCCCAACAGTTTGGCGGGTGTGGACAATTTTGGTTCATGTACGGATTGTTGGCTGCCGGTCGGTTGTTCGCGCCGTCCCACCACATCTGAGCGATCGGATTCTGCCCGTAGGCGTGGTTGAACACTTGATCGGTAATCACAGCAATGCCTCTAGAGTGACAGCTGTCCACGAACTCTTTGAACTTATCCGGCGTACCGTAATACTTGTCTACAGCCATGTGGAACGAAGGGTTGTAGCCCCACGAAGAGTTGCCTTCAAACTCAGAGTTTGGCATCAATTCAATGGCGTTCACACCCAAACGCGCAATGTAGTCTAGAGTATCAATTACCGTCTGGTAGTTGCGGGTAGTCACAAAGTCGCGAATGAGCAATTCGTAGATGACCAACTCTTCTTGCGGCGGCGCCTGGAAGTTGGTGTTCTTCCATTGGTAAGGCGCCTTCGCGGTTTCATACAAAGAGACGTTACCGGTAGTTTTTCCTGCCGGATAAGCCGGTAAGTTGGGGTAGGTAGACGAAGAAATGTACCCGTCGTTCCAAGGGTCCAAGATTAAGGTAGAGAAAGGATCCGCCACGCGAAGCTGACCGTCGATCAGGTACTGGTAAGTAAACGGCTGGCCTGCTGGCACAGTGAGCTCCTTGAACCACCAAGCGCCTCCTGGCGTTCTGGTCATTGCATTTTCAGGCTCTGGCAAATAGTCGTTCACAGAAGTGAGCACATATACACGGTTCTTGCCCGGTGCGTACAATTTGAAAAATACGGTCGTATCGTTCAGCTCGTTCAGCCCCATTTCCATGCCGCCCGGTAGGCTTGCGACTTGCAGAGGCGGCTCTACAGCGTATTGAATGGTGTCGTAAACAGTTGTTGAGCTGTCGGTTGCTTCAAGAATAACGGTATGCATGCCCGGTACGGTGTCGCTCAGGTAGAATGTTTCTTGCTTCGAGGAATCCTGGAAGACCAAGGTGCCGTTATCATAGACTTTTAAATCACAAAAACGTGAAGCCGCAACGACGGTCTCTAGAGAATCTGTAGGAGAAATCAAGAGCGTGCTTTCGGGCTTCATGAATTGGGCGATAAGGCCTGCGTTGGCTGGATAAATGTCGTAGTAGATGTCCGAACCATCTGCTGCGCGACCCACCACCGTTCCGTTGGCGTTACGGAATACAAAGGCTAGTTTTTGAACGGTTACGTTGCTACCAAAACCGTAATACGTCGGGATGTGGTATTCTAACTTGTGAAGGTTGTTTCCCAAAGAAGTCATCAAAACGTTGGGATCTGCTGTTCCCCAGTTTCCTTGAACATGCTTCCAATCTGTAGGCGTTGTACTTGCGTTGGTTATCAAACCGGCATGTGCATACACAGGTGTGTAGCCCGTCAACGCACCGTTACCCTCAGTTGCGTCGTAGATTACCGTAATGGTATCGTTCTGTGACGGGAATGCAGGAGTAATATTCAGAATCTGTCCTTGGACAAAAAAGGACATCGCAGTAAAGGCTGTAATGGCAAAAGCTCTCATCTCAACTTTTTAGTTTCAGTAGTCGTTTGACGTTGGGTATAAAGTTACGTCTTCTTTGTTTGTGCTACCCCCCGACTTATGACCGGGACTTTCCTTTATTTATCCTTAATAGGTAGGTCAGTTACTCAGTCCGGTGCCTAAAAAATCAATTGCGCAATTGTCAATATCTATAAGAACCCCTTTAGTCAATACGTAGAAGCTATTACATTTGAGGTAAAATAAAGACCTATGAAAATCCCCTTTATCAAGCACTTGGTTGACTTTGTAGAGAAGAACGATGTGGATTACATCCACGAAACCATCGAGGTTTTAGAATCTCTAGCGGATGTGCCTACGTTGAAAGACGAAGAAATGGAAGTCATTGGCGAATTGATCTCTAACCTTTACGGAGCGGTAGAAGTACAGAAGGAAATCGCACAAGGCACTGCTAAAAAAGATGCTTTAAATGGATTTATGAAGCGTGTTTTAGGATCAATTAACTAACTTAATTAAACCAAAAAACATACATCATGATTACCACAACCACCTCCACTGTTCCAGGGAAAGAAATTTCTGAAATCCTAGGCATTGCTCGCGGCTCCACCGTTCGCGCCAGAAACATTGGTCGAGATATTTTCGCCGGCCTAAAGAACATCGTCGGAGGCGAAATAGAGGAATACACAAAGCTTCAAGCCCAAAGTCGTGAACAGGCCATGCAAAGAATGCTGCAAGACGCCGAGCGAGTAGGGGCTGATGCGGTGATAAACGTTCGTTTTGGCACGTCCATGGTTATGCAAGGCGCGGCTGAAATGCTCGCCTACGGCACAGCAGTAAAATTCAAATAATGCCCGCGGCATTAGCAATCAATATCGCTGTGTGGGCCTTTATCCTTATCGCTTGTGTTGTTTTAGGCATTCGTGCCTACAACAAGCGCAGTGAAGAAGATTTCGAACAACGGGATAATTAAGAAATAGGTGTGAGCTGCTGAATACGGTCGCACATGTACCGAATAACATCGGGGTCGTGAGAGATGAAAATCATACTCAGGCCCCGATTCTTTTTGATCCCATTCAGAAGATTAAGCACCTGTGCTTGAACGCTCACGTCTAAAGCGCTAACACTTTCATCACATATCAATACTGTTGGATCTGCCGCCAAGGCTCTTGCAATGCCGATGCGCTGGCGCTGGCCGCCGGAGAAGTCCTTGGGCTTTTTGCTGAGGTCGGAAGGGTGCAAGCCGACTTCTTGCAACAAAGCAGATGCTTTTTCCTTGCGCCCCACAGCGGAGAGCTCTGGCGCGTGGTGAGAAAGGACTTGGTTGAGAATGCGCCCTATGGTATGGCTTCGGTTTAGGGCGGATGAAGGGTCTTGGAAAATGAATTGGACCCTGCCTTCATTGCCTTCAAAATTTCGAATGGAAAAGCTCGATGGAACGAGGTCTACTACTGCCCTTCCAATGCTGCTCTTGCCGCTTCCGGAGGGCCCTATAAGGCCTAGTGTTTCACCTGTGTTCAGCGTTACATCAAGATCTTGTACGACCCATTTTGTCGATTTCTTCCAGCCTTTTCGTACCGTATATCCTATGTTCAGCCCTTCAATGTGTAGGGCCTTAGAATCCGTTTTTGGAACAGCAAGCTCGGTCGCTTTTGGGGCGCCATCACCGTCAAGAAAATCAGATAGAACTGGCAATGGATAGGGACGACCGCTCTTAGGGGGACGACACGCCAGTAGCCCCTTGGTATAGGGATGCTTGGGCGTATTGAACACTTCTTTCGCTGCGCCTTGTTCGACCGTTTTGCCTTTGTACAAGACGACGACACGATCGGAGAATTCAGAGACGACTTCAAGATCGTGAGAAATAAACCAAAGTGCACAACCTTTGTCTTTGACCAAGGTGCTCAGCAGCTCCAAAACGGTAGCTTCCACCTCCTTGTCTAAGGCTGTGGTGGGTTCGTCCGCAATAATGAGTTTGGGTTCCAATAGCATCGCCATGGCAATAACCACACGCTGGCGCTGCCCGCCGCTCATCCCGTGCGGGTATTTCTTAGCGCTTGCCTCGGGATCAGGGATGCTGACCTCTTTCAATGCCTGTTTTACTTTTCTTTTT
>OBNQ01000065.1_pt1 | contig 13561 bp, 9 predicted proteins | sample 1494201 | NCBI WGS metagenome assembly OBNQ01 (sample SAMEA3275557, study PRJEB22092) | marine metagenome | biome: ENVO 01000043; feature: ENVO 00000569; material: ENVO 00002150 | collected 2014-06-21T11:00:00+00 | depth 2 m
GCGCGCTCATCGGCGGTCAATGTCAGCTCAGCTTCTTTGTGAAGGGCTTCTATGATTGCAAAGCTGTCATCTAAATTTAACGCTTGGTTTTGTCCCACCAGACACGCTCCGCTATGTTGCTGTTACTCAAATATAAGGTGACATATCTAAGATTTAGAAATTTCTTAAGTTACATAGTGAACACAATATTTGGTGAAGTCTACCTGTTTTTTACTCTATATTTGGTGTTTATGTATCATTCTATCAGACAAAGATGAGGCCATTTTTCCCAAGCGGGCTATAGGCATAGGCTGGCAAAACTGGTATGAGTTTGAGAGCAGGCATAGTGGCTTTAGGTGCCTGTGCGAATAAAGATAAGGCCATAAGGGGATATCAGTTGAAGATATTAGTGACAGGGGCGGCAGGCTTCATCGGGTACCATCTCACCAAGCGGCTATTGGCTGAGGGGCATGTGGTTATAGGCCTTGATGTGATGAATGACTATTATGAGGTGAGCCTGAAAGAGGCGCGGCTGGCGCAAATTACCTCTGATAACCAGTTTCACTTTATCCAAGCTGATTTGGCAGATAGGCACGCTATTGAAAGGCTGTTTGCTGAGGAGCAATTTGATTGTGTGATTAATTTGGCCGCCCAAGCAGGGGTGCGCTATTCAATGGAAAACCCGCATAGCTATGTTGATAGCAATGTGACAGGCTTTTTGCATATTCTAGAAGGGTGCCGTCATCATGATGTGGGGCATCTGATTTATGCGTCATCTTCGTCTGTCTATGGGCTTGATGAGGCGATGCCATTTAATGAAGGACAGAATGCTGACCATCCGCTGGCGCTTTATGGGGCCACGAAAAAAGCCAATGAGATGATGGCGCATAGCTATTCCAATCTATATGGCTTGCCGACAACGGGTCTGCGCTTTTTTACCGTCTATGGGCCGTGGATGCGCCCTGATATGGCCTTGTTCCTATTCACCAAGGCGATCTTTAAAGGTGAGGCTATTAAGGTTTTCAATAATGGTGAGATGGTGCGTGATTTCACCTATATTGACGATATCGTCGAAGGGATTGTGCGCTTGGTCGATAAGCCTGCGACGCCTGATGAGGCGTTTGATAAGCATCTGCCTGATAGTGGTAAATCAATGATGCCTTATCGTTTGTTTAATATTGGCAATGGTAACCCTGTGCCGTTGATGGATTATATCAACGCCATCGAAGAGGCGACGGGGATTGAGGCGATTAAAGAATTTCTGCCAATGCAACCTGGTGATGCCAAAGTCACGAGCGCCGATACAAGCAGACTGCATGAATGGGTGGGCTTTAAACCTGATACGTCTGTCAAAGACGGCGTGGCAAAATTTGTGGCATGGTATAGGGATTATTATAATGTCTGATAAGATGGTGCGGCTAGGTATCAAGATGGATGCGCTCGCGCAGTGGCATCAGAAGATTGCGTTATTTCCACTGATTGGCCGCCTTGCGCCATCACGTGCTTTTATGCTTATCGCGGTGCTTGTCGGTCTCTTTGCGGCTTTTGCGAATTACGATATTCGCCAGTCGCAATATCAGGTTTGGCAGGCCAATAAACAAATCACCTTTTTGGATGAAACGCCGTTATTCTCAACAACAGATGCCAGCTATTTTGTGGGGCTTGCCCGCCAATATAAACAAACAGGTGATGAGCTTGATTTCCAAAAAAAGCGCCTCTATCCGCATAATGAAATTCAGCTAGCAGAGGCGCCGCCAAAAGATAGCGCGTTTGATTTCCCCCTATTATCGGTCCTTATTGCTAGTTTCTCCGCGGATGATTCAACACAGACTTTATTGAAAACAGCGCACGCGCTTCTTCCTATCCTAGGGTTTATGATGGCGCTTGGTATCTTGCTTGCCTTTGGGGCGTCTGGCTTTTGGCTAGAAGGGGCTGTGGCGGCGATTGGCGCTGGTCTGGCGCCGACATTTTTAATGCGATCATCGGTGGGGCGTATTGATACAGATATCCTCAATCTAGGCTTTTTCTATGCGGTTTTGGGCCTGACGATTTTTGCTGGCCGTGCGGCAAGCCTGCGTGCCGCGATATCTTGGACGCTAGCGGCGGCTGTGATGCTCCAGCTATTTTTCTGGTGGTATGACAAGGCTGAATTTGGCTTTGCTTTCACGATTGGGCTGGTCTGGCTCTCGGCTGTCACAAGCCGGTCTTGGCAAAGGCCGCTTATTCTTGGCGTGCTATTTTTGCTTGTCTCAGGCCTTGCGTTTAAGACGATTGGTATCTCGTCAGATTCATCCTACTTTGTCGATACATCAACAACGGGCGCGCTGATTTTCCCGAATACATTTAAGACGATCACAGAATTGCGTATCATACCTTTTGCGCAAATTATGACAGGGATCACAGCGTTTTATGGCTTAGGTGTGTTTGGTGTTTTGGGGCTGGCCATTTTTGCCTTTCGCCATCCTGTATTGGCCGTGGTTTATGGCCCGGCCTCTTTATTTGCGCTCGCGAATTTTCTTGTTGGTAATCGCGCAGTTTTCTATTCAGCGCCGATGATTTGGTTTGGCGTAGGCTTCCTTGCTATATTGCTTGTGCGCCTTGCTCTTATAAAAGCACCGCAAATCATTGCCAAATTACGCGACGCAGAGATGCTCGCCTCTGGCCTTGTCGTGGCGCTTATTATGGGCAGTGTTTTCAGCTTTCATAAATCAGAAGCCTATGTGCCAAGCCCCTCATTTCCAAAAGAGATTATGCGCGGTTTTGCGGCGGCAAAGGATAATTTGCCAGAGACGGCGGTTATCGCGACATGGTGGGATTATGGCTATGCCAGCATGCTATTTAATGACTATGCCACCTTGCATGATGGGGGCGCGCAATCGACGCCTGTTACGCATTATTTTGCCCGGGCAATCTTGGCTGAATCTCAGCGGGAAACACATGCGATTTTGCGCAATTTGGCGCAGTCAGGCTTAACAGGCATTCAGCAAAATAGTGCTTCATTCGAGGCGGCTGAAGCGCATATTTTGGGGCCGAATTATCAAGATGGGCCGCCTGTTTATTTGGTGCTAACAAAGCAAATGGCCGGCTGGTCAGGCTCTATCTCAAAGCTTGGCCTATGGGATACCAAAACAGGTCAGCCAATTAATGCCGAAGCAAGTGCCAATGGCCCGATATTGGCTTATACCAATCTGCAATGTGAGCCAGGTGAGCGCCCTGACGCGCCTGTCTGTAATGGCTCTGTGTTTGATCTTGCCAAGGGTACGGTCGCTGGCCAGCCGGCATTAAGCGAAGTCACGCAAGCGACAGATGGCAAGATTGAGGGGCGCAATCCCTTGCAAAGACGCGCTTTGAATAGCATTCATATCTCAGAGGTGCGTGATGAAGGTGTCAGTGTCTTGCTGTCGCATAACCGCCTTGCCAATAGCAGCTTCCATGAATTATTTCATCTAAATGAAGTGGAAGATGCGCTGTTCCAGCTTGTCTATGATGATTATCCGCATGTGCGTATTTACGCGCTGAAGTGATTAGCGTGAGCCAAAACCTGTCAGGATGGTCGTCAGGGTACGGGTGATCACCAAGATATCAAGCGTCGGGCCGAAATGCTTTATGTAATAGAGGTCATGCGATAATTTTACGCGTGAGCTGTCCTTGTCATCCGCATAGCCTTGTACCACTTGCGCCCAGCCTGTAATGCCGGGGCGAACAAGCTGGCGTAACTCAAATTGCGGGATTTCTTGGCACAAACTATCAAATAAGGCGCGCTGTTCGGGGCGAGGGCCGATTAATGACATGTCGCCGCGCAACACATTCCACAATTGCGGCAACTCATCAATGCGGCTTTTGCGCAAAAAATTACCGTATTTGATAATGCGCGGATCACCTTTGGTCGCGAATTGCTGGCCTGTTTTTTCAGAATCCAAATGCATGGTTCTAAATTTGAAAATCGTGAAACTCTTGCTATCAAGGCCAACGCGCTCTTGCGAGAAAATCGCCGGACCAGGTGAGGTTAGTTTGATGAGAATGACGGTCGCAACCCAAATTGGCGCTGTCACAATCAACAAGGCAAGCGTAATTAAGAGCTCACTAAATCGCCTAATGGGGCGGTAAAATTGGCTGTCTTTTGCCCCTTGGGTCAGGGCGCCAAGAGATAGGTTTTCAAGACTGCCATGATGGGTTTCAAGAAATCGTTCGGCAATCACAATTTTCTTGCCTGCCGGCGTATCAAACCCAAAGGCATAGCGAAAATAATCTGATGTCATGCTGTCTTGCGAAATAAGCAAAAGGCCGTCGGTTTGATTAATGGCTAGGTCTTTGTGCGACAGAGATGAAAAAGAAAGCGCTTCTTTTTTCAATAGAGTCTCGGCCTTCTCGCCCTTAATGACAAAAAGTGAGGTCTTGTCATTCTTGGCGATTTCATGCTGATGCGAGAGCAGTAACGCCAAAGAGCAAGGCAGTCCAAGCATAAGCACTATGATGGAATAATCGATGCGGGCCGCTAGTAATCCGAATACAGATAATAGGGTGAAGCTGAAAAAGACCCAAATCATTTGGTGATTAGCATGGCGAATGCTGAGCATCTTGAGGCGCAAAAAAACCAATAAGGACGCAATGTGGATGCCGCCAAGGATGAAGTAAGAATTACGTGATGTGTCTGCGTCTGTTGGTAATTGCGCCAGATCAAAACTATGAGATAGGGCGGCTATGATGGTTAAGAGACATAAGGGCGATAGTAAAAGCAATGCTACTTTATTAATAACTAATAATTTCATTCGCAAACCCGTAACAAACGCCAAAATAACATGTTGAGCATGTATTATGTCATTTGCGGCTTATAAAGCAAAAGCTAATTATCGCGATACCCATGAGGGTTTTGAGACTGCCAGCGCCAGACATCTTCACACATCTCATTAATGCCAAATTGGGCGTGCCAGCCAAGTAGTCTTTTGGCCTTGTCACACTCTGCATAAGAGTTGGCAAGATCGCCTTTTCGGCGTGGCTCATAGCGCAAGGGGATAGGTTTACCAGAGGCTTTCTCAAAGGCGGCAACAACTTCTAGCACAGAATAACCGCGCCCTGTGCCAAGGTTAATCGCCTCAAATCCGGTATGTTCGGCGATATAATCAACCGCCGCCACATGGCCAGAGGCGAGGTCATTAATGTGGATATAATCACGCACGCCTGTGCCGTCCTTGGTCTCGTAATCATTGCCAAAGACAGAGAGCGCGTCACGCCTGCCAATGGCAACCTGTGCGATAAAGGGGACAAGATTATTTGGAATCCCTGCCGGGTCTTCGCCAATCATGCCTGATTTATGCGCGCCTACCGGATTGAAATAACGCAAAACCACCGCTGATTTTGCCGGGTCAGTCTTCGTCCAATCATGGATGATTTCTTCGGCGAAATATTTGGTGCGCCCATAGGTGTTAATCGGCGCCGTTGGGTGCGCTTCATCAAAGGGCAAATAATCGGGCAAGCCATAAACAGTCGCAGAAGAGGAGAAGATGATATTCTTGCAGCCGCACCCATCCATCGCGCGAAGCAGGCTGATGGTGCCTTGGATATTCTCTTCATAATAGGTGAGCGGGATGTCTTCTGATTCACCCACCGCCTTTAATCCGGCAAAATGGATCACAGCTTCTGGCTTGAATTGCTGGAACGTCTCGCTCAAAGAGGGCTGGTCGGTAATTGTCTGCTCGCTCATCTCGAAGGTGCGGTTTGATAGGCTCTTCACGCGCGCTAGGGCTTCTGGTGATGAATTGGCGTAATTATCAATCACAAGCGCCTCATGCCCATCACCCAAAATATCAAGAAGCGTGTGAGAGCCGATATAACCGGCACCGCCTGTAATCGCTATGCGCATGAACCTTGTCCCCGTGAAGCGGCATTCCTATAAACGTCAGCTATCAATATCATTTTACAGCGTGATTTGTCATGGCAAAATAATATGCGCATTGTCTTCACGCACCAATTATCCTAGTGTCTGCGCAGTTATTTTATTTATCTCATAGCTATGAGCGTCTTATGACCTATTCACAAGCCATCACCCTAACCGATTATATAAAGCTTATTTGGCAGGATATGAAATCTGCTCTCGCGCCTATGGGGCGGGCTAATCGGGGGTTTCATATCTTCTGGTTGTTGGGGCCGTTTATTTTACTGATTGAACGCTCGCCAGCTGATTTATGGCTGACGGTTTTGGCGCTTGCTTTTGTGGTGCGTGTAATCGCGCTTAAGCAAACAGATTGGTTAAAGGTTTTTTGGGTGCGTGCCGCCTTTGCCTTTTGGGCAGTTATCTTGGTCTCGGGTCTCCTCTCACAAGCGCCTGCCTATGCCGGTGGTGAAGCTTTTATTTGGATACGATTCCCGCTATTTGCGATGGCGACGGTCTTTTGGTTGGGCGCAGATAGGCGGTTATTATATGCGATGATGGCGTCTACGGCTTTGGGTTTGCTCATCATGTGCGGGATCCTATCGGCCGAATTGCTCATCGAAGGGCAAAAGGGCGGGCGTCTATCATGGCCTTATGGTGATTTGGTGCCGGGGAATTATGTCGCCAAGGTCGGCTTGCCTGTATTCACGGTGATGGTGGCGCTGGCGGTTTCTGTGAAGGGGCGCATTGCGGCGATATCTGGCTTTGTGGCGCTGTTTACGATGATGATTTCTATCATGACGGGCGAGCGCATTAACTTTCTTATCCGCGCCTGTAGCGGCATGTTGGCAGGTCTTTTATGGAAGCCGAAATGGAACCGCTATTTGGCGTTGGTCGCAATAGAAGTGCTGGCGGTGGTCATGTTATTCACCGCGGCACCTGATGTTGGTAACCGCTATGTGAATCATTTCATTAGTGAATTACCAACAGGTGACCATTCTGTTTATTATAATACGATGGCACCTGGTATGATGGCGTTTGAACAAGCGCCTATTTTGGGGATTGGGACAGGTAATTTCCGCAATATGTGTCCTGAGATTGTCGGGGATTTGCCAAAGCTTCGGTGCCATCCGCATCCGCATAATTTCTATATCCAGATGTTGGGCGAGACAGGGATTATTGGCTTTATCTTTGGCGTGATATTCCTATGGTCGATTATTTTTACCTGCTTTAAGGCTAGTTGGCGCAACCGTGATAATGTGGTTTTGGCAACCGCTTGGGTGGTGCCATTTGGCCTGTTTTGGCCGATTGCAAGCTCGGCTGATTTCTTTGGGCAATGGAATAATATCTTTATGTGGAGCGCGGTCGCGCTTGCGCTTGGGGCCGTGAATTTAGCCTCTGATAAAAAAGCCTCTTAAGGCCTCCATTACGGCCTCACGCCTTTTCGTGAAAAAAATTGACAAATTTTCACACCCATGAAAATGTAAAATAGATTTTCATGAAAAGGGTCGGCATGCCTGATAGTGTTTTAGATAAATATAGTGATAGTCCGCTTGAGGCCTCCTCTGTTGGGGCTGATATTCGGGCGCTTCGCAAAGGCAGAGGCATGACGCTTGAAGGGCTCGCAGAAGAGCTTGGTAAGTCGGTGGGGTTCCTTAGCCAAGTTGAGCGCGGTATCTCAACACCGTCTATCGCTGATTTGCGCGCACTTGCCCAGCTTTTCGATATCCCCCTGTCTTTCTTCTTAGCCCCGCAAGCCTCCAATCCAGATGAGGCAGGCATTATCCAGCGTGCCGCCGATAGGCGCATGATCGGTGATGAGGGCGATTTGGTCGAAGAATTATTAAGCCCTGATCTGTCAGGCTCTTTTGAGATGCTGCGGTCAAGCTTTGCGGCGCATTCACGCTCGCAAGGGATTGTCCGCCGTCCAACCGAAGAATCAGGGTTTATCCTGCAAGGGGCGTTTGATTTATGCCTCGATGGGACATGGCACCATCTCAAAGCAGGCGATAGTTTCAGGTTCAAAGATGCTGAGATGCAATGGGCCAATTCATCAGATGAGTTATGCGTGATCCTGTGGGTCATCGCGCCACCTGTCTATTAAAAAATTCGAATATAATTGGGAGAGAAGTCTATGAGTGAACAAGTTGAAAATTCAGGTCTGCCATCACAGGCGCGTGTTGTCATTATTGGCGGCGGTGCGGTTGGCGTATCATCTCTATATCACCTCGCCTTGGCGGGCTGGACAGATTGTGTGCTGTTGGAAAAGAACGAGCTGACATCTGGTTCAACTTGGCATGCGGCGGGTAACTGCCCGAATTTCTCGGCCAATTGGGCTGTGATGAATATGCAGAATTATGGCACGAGCCTTTATCGTGAATTGGGCGAGCGCGTTAATTATCCGATGAATTATCACGTCTCAGGTTCTGTGCGCTTGGCGCATTCGCATAATCGTATGATGGAATTTGAACATGTGCGCGACATGGGTCTGACACGTGGCATCGATATGAAGATGATGAATCTGGACGAGTTGAAGGAAGTCTATCCGTTTGTTGAGACGCATGATCTTGAAGGCGCGCTCTATGATCCAACAGATGGTGATATTGACCCGGCACAACTAACACAGGCTCTGGCCAAAGGGGCGCGTGATTTGGGCGCGACCATCGTTCGTTTCTGCCCTGTCCAAGCGGTGCGCCGTGAAGGCACTGAATGGGTTATCACATCGGAAAAAGGCGAGATTCGCTGTGATTATGTTGTGAATGCCGCCGGCTATCGTGCCGCAGAGGTGGGCCGTATGTTTGGCCGCGAGATGCCAATGGTCTCTATGTCGCACCAATATCTTTTGACCGAAAACACAGCAGAGCTAGAAGAATATTCAGCGAAGAGTGGTGGCAAATTGCCTATCTTGCGTGATGTCGATTCAAGCTATTATCTGCGCCAAGAAAAATTTGGTTTCAACCTTGGCCCTTATGAAGAAAATTGCCGCGCGCATTGGATTGACGCATCAGACCCAATGCCAGCCGATTTCTCTTTCCAGCTATGGCCTGATGATTTGGATCGTATCTCTTGGCATATTGAAGATGCGATGGCGCGTGTGCCATTGCTCGCCGAGGCAGGGATGAGCAATGTGATTAACGGGCCTATCCCTTATGCACCAGATGGTCATCCGCTTATCGGCCCAATGCCAGGCGTGCCAGGCGCGTTTGAGGCGTGTGTCTTCACATTTGGTATCGCGCAAGGCGGCGGTGCTGGTAAGGTGTTGGCTGAATGGATTACCGAAGGCGCGACCGAATGGGATATGTGGTCTTGTGATCCGCGTCGCTTTACATCGCACGCAGATGAAGGCTATGCGATTGCCAAAGGTATGGAGGTCTATGGTCATGAATATGCGATGCATTTCCCGCAGCATGAATGGCCCGCAGGTCGTGATAAAAAATTATCTCCTTTGCATGAGACGCTGAAAAGCCATGGCGCGGTTATGGGCGCCTATAATGGCTGGGAGCGGGCGAATTATTTTGCCAAAGAGGGCGATGATACATCACATGAAGCCACCCAAACTTGGTCACGCAAAGGCCCGTGGGAAGCGCGTATCAAAGAAGAGGTTGAGGCGGTCCGTGATGGCGTTGGCGTCTTGGATTTGGCAGGTTTCTCTCGCTATAACCTATCAGGTGAGGGCGCGGCTGACTGGCTGAACAAGCAAATCACAGGCAAATTGCCTGCCATTGGCCGCATCGGTCTTGGCTATTATTGTGATGAGCAAGGCCGCATCGTGACCGAAACATCTATCATGCGCCATAGCGATGATCACTTCACATTGATCACCGCCGCAGTGGCACAATGGCATGATTTTGACTTCCTCTCATCAACCTTGCCAGAGGGGCTAAGCCTGACAGATCATAGTGATGATTATTCAACATTGATTGTCTCTGGCCCGCAATCACGCGCGTTGATGGCTGGGATTTGTGATGGTGATCTCTCGGCGCCTTGGCTCTCGCAGATGGCCTGTAATGTCGCTGGCAAGCCGGCACTGATTGCGCGTGTTAGCTTTGCGGGTGAATTGGGCTGGGAGGTGCATACACCATCAGCACAAGCACAGGAAATCTATGATGCGATCTTGGCTGGCGGGGCAAAGCCGTTCGGCATGTATGCGCTAAATTCAATGCGTATCGAGAAGGGCTATCGTGCTTGGAAACAGGATCTTTCAACCGATTATAATGCGGTGCAGGCAGGCCTATCACGCTTTATCGATTTCAACAAAGGTGACTTTGTGGGGCGCGAAGCGTTATTGGCTGAGAGCGAAAAAGGCTCTGATAAAATCTTCACCACGCTTATTTTGGATGAGACAGAGTGCGATGCGCCTTATATGTCGCCTGTGCGTGTTGGTGATGAGATTGTCGGCGAGATCACAAGCTGTGCGATGGCCTATCGTTCGGGCCAGATTGTTGCGCTTGCGATGGTAAAGCCTGAATTTGCAGATATTGGCCGTGATGTAACGGTCGGTATCTTTGGCAAGCGTATTGCCGCCAAGGTGCATGGCACATCGGCTGTGTGGGATCCAAAGAATGAAAGGCTAAGAGCATGAGCGGGACAGATAAAACCATCCCCAAAAAAGCCCGTGTCGTCATCATAGGCGGCGGTGTCTCTGGCTGTTCGGTGGCCTATCATTTGACCAAGCTTGGCTGGGAAGATGTTGTGTTGCTTGAACGCAAACAGCTGACATCTGGCACAACATGGCACGCCGCTGGTCTGATTGGCCAGCTGCGTTCGTCAAAGAATGCAACACGTCTCGCCAAATATTCAGCTGATCTCTATATGAATCTTGAGGCTGAAACAGGTGTGGCAACCGGCATGCGGGCAACAGGCTCGCTGACGGTTGCGCTGAGTGATGCGCGGATGGAAGAGATCACAAGACAGGCCGAAATGGCGGCTGTTTTTGATGTTGAAGCACGCCCTATCTCACCAGAAGAGGCGAAGGAATTTTATCCTTATCTGAATATTGGTGATGTCAAAGGCGCGGTCTATCTGCCAGCGGATGGCCAGTCAGATCCAGCCAATGTGGCAATGGCCTTGGCCAAAGGCGCGCGTATGGGCGGGGCCCAAATCTTTGAAGGCATCAAGGTTGATGATGTCATTATCGAAGATGATAAGGTCACAGGCGTTGCGTGGACAGCGGATGGTGAAGGCGGCGAGAGCGGCCAAATAGATTGTGATATGATCGTCAATTGCGGCGGCATGTGGGCACGTGATCTGGCGGTCAAATCAGGTGTTAGCCTGCCGCTTCAAGCATGTGAGCATTTCTATATTGTGACAGAGCAAATCCCTGAGATGCAGCGCTTGCCGGTGCTTCGTGTGCCAGAGGAATGTGCCTATTATAAAGAAGATGCGGGCAAGATTTTGCTTGGCGCTTTTGAGCCAAAGTCAAAGCCTTGGGCGGTTGATGGTATCCCTGAGGATTTCTGTTTTGACCAATTGCCCGAAGATTTCGACCATTTTGAGCCGATTTTGGCGGCCGCGGTTGAACGTATGCCAGTGCTTGAAACAGCGGGGATTCATACCTTCTTTAATGGGCCAGAAAGCTTTACGCCTGATGACCGTCATTACCTTGGCCAAGCGCCGGGGGTTGAGGGCTATTGGGTGGCCGCTGGTTATAATTCTATCGGGATTGTCTCTTCTGGCGGGGCTGGTATGGCCTTGGCAGAATGGATGGATAAGGGCCAGCCGCCTTATGATTTGTGGGAATATGATGTGCGCCGTGTGCAACCGTTCCAACGCAATAAGGCCTATCTGAAGGAGCGTGTCTCTGAGACGCTTGGCTTGCTTTATGATGACCATTTCCCTTATCGCCAATATACGACCTCACGAGGCGTGCGTCGCTCGCCCTTGCATCACCAATTGCTTGAACAAGGCGCGGTGATGAGTGAGACAGCCGGATGGGAGCGCCCGGGCTGGTTCGCCAATGAAGGCCAAGAGCGTGAATATCGCTATAGCTGGGGGCCGCAAAATTGGTTTGAAAATGCCAAGGCTGAACATATGGCCGTGCGTGAGAATGTCGCTGTGATGGATCTGTCATCATTCGGCAAGGTCAAGGTGATGGGCGCAGATGCGCTTGCCTTTTTGAATCGTGTTTGTGCGAATGAGATGAACAGCGATGTCGGCAGGCTTACCTATACGCAAATGCTGAATGAGGCGGGCGGGATTGAATGTGATTTGACCGTCGCGCGTCTGATGCGTGATGAATTTATGCTGACCCTGCCAGCGGCCACGGTGCAACGTGACCTTGATTGGTTGCGCAAACATGTGAATAAGGGCGAGCATGTGGCGATTATTGATATGACCGCCGCTGAGGCTGTGATTGCTGTGATGGGGCCGAAATCGCGTGATTTGCTTCATGCCGCTTGTCGTCATGATTTCAGCAATGACGCCTTTCCTTTTGGCGCGGTTCAAGAGGTTGAGGTCGGCATGGGTCTTGCGCGCGCGCACCGTGTCTCTTATGTGGGTGAGCTTGGCTGGGAGCTGTATTGTTCGGCCGATCAAGCAGGTCATATTTATGAGCATGTCTGTGCGGTTGGTAAGGCGTTTGATCTAAAGCCGATTGGGATGCATGTCGTGGATGCGTGCCGTATCGAAAAAGGCTTCCGTCACTTTGGCCATGATATTTCAGAGGAAGATCACATTGTCGATGCCGGTCTTGCCTTTGCCGCGCCAAAGACAAAGACAGGCTATATTGGCGAGGCGGCGGTGATTGCGCGTCGTGAGAGCGGGCCGCAAAACCGCCTGATCCAATTCTTGGCGTCAGACCCGTCTGTGATGTTCTATCATAATGAGCCGATTTACCGTGATGGCCAGCAGGTTGGTTATTTGACCTCAGGCAATTATGGCCATTTCTTGGGCGGCTCTGTTGGCATGGGCTATATCCCTTGTGCGGGTGAGGCGCCGGCGGCCATTTTGGAGTCAAAATTTGAGATTCTGGTCAATGGCAAGATGGCACAGGTCACCGCCAGCATTAAGCCGCTCTATGATGGCAGTCATTCGCGCATGAAAGCGTAAGCGGGGATGATGTAAAGCATGAAAAGGGGCCGCCTTTCGGATGATGGGGCGGCCCTTTTTTTGTGCGGTTTAACCTTATCTTAAACAGTAAGCGCTAGCCTAATGGGATAAACCAAATAAAGGCAGGTACCTATGCGCATCATAAGACAACTCGTAAATATAAGACATATCACAGGCATTTTAGGCCTATCATTCATCCTCACCATGCCTGTCGCATTGGCGGCTGATATTGAGGCAGGGGTGGCGGCCTATAATGCGGGCAATTATGACAGGGCCGTACAAGAATTCAGGCCCCTAGCAGAGGCAGGTGTGGCCGAGGCGCAATTTGGGCTTGGCATTCTCTATACCGAAGGCACAGGGGTGCCACGCGATCAAAAGCAGGCCATAAAATGGATCTCGCTTGCCGCAGAGCAGGGCCATGCGTTGGCGCAACTATCTTTGGGTGTCAAATATGCCTTTGGTGAGGGCGTGCGCCAAGATTATCAGCGCGCCTATCAATGGGCATCGCTATCACAGATGAAGGGGTTCGAGGTGGCAGATGAATTAATGCGCACCATGGAGGCCAAAATGTCCAAGGCAGATATCGCACGCGCGCGGCAAATGGCGCAGGCATGTTTGGATAGTGGCTATAAAAACTGCTAAACTATCTCTGTGGTCCCGTAGTTA
>OBNQ01000066.1_pt1 | contig 13483 bp, 9 predicted proteins | sample 1494201 | NCBI WGS metagenome assembly OBNQ01 (sample SAMEA3275557, study PRJEB22092) | marine metagenome | biome: ENVO 01000043; feature: ENVO 00000569; material: ENVO 00002150 | collected 2014-06-21T11:00:00+00 | depth 2 m
CAGACGCCACGTGATTTTGGAAAGTAAGGCGCATCTGTTGCTTATCCGCGCGGTCGGTCAGAATATCGATGACAGAGGCGATCACCTCATCAAGGCGGACATGCTCATTCGGCAGGATATGCTCTTCCACCTCGACACGCGACAAAGAGATAAGGTCATCAATAAGCCTTGTCATACGCTTGGCTTCTTCATCCATAATCGACAAGAACCGGTTCTGATCCTCTTTATCAAGCGCTTCTTCTGCTTGCATTGTCTCAACAAACCCAATCAGCGAAGTTAGCGGCGAGCGCAATTCATGCGATACATTGGCCACAAAATCACGGCGCACCTTATCAAGGTTACGCTGTAAGGTCATATCCATAATCAGCACGCCGACATAATCATCACCCATCGGCATTAATTTAATGCGAAATTGCCGATAGAGCTTTTTCTGATAGCTATAGAGGAATTCATGCGGGCGTTTGCGCGTTTTGATATTATTGAACACATCATCAAAACGAACATCTGGCAGGGCCGAGGTTAGCGCACGATTGACCAATTCTTGCCCAAGCAATTTAGAGGCCGGCGCGTTTGCGAATTGAATTTGCTGGTCAAAATCAACCAATAGCAACCCATCTTCCAGCAAATTGCTAAATTGCTCAAGATGGCTAGGCGCGACATTATGGGACGTGCTAGATGTACTAGATGTGCCGGCCGCGGCAAGCTTATCAGATGCGGCTGACTTATTCGTCTCAACCATAGCAGATGCCCCTCATTCCCTGACAATGGCTTTGCGCCACCTGTTCTGTCCATTCGGAACAACCTTAACAGTCTTGCCCCCTCGCTGACAAGAAAGCCTATCCTTGATGTAACGATGCCCGCAGATTAGGCAATCGGCTGATATGATTTTTTAAAAGGAAACACTTTCGTCAAAATCAAAAGCTGATTATAGCTAGAATGGTTACTATCTAATTCCAGAGAAAGGCATGTGCCATGTCACAAATCAATCACTATATTAACGGGGCAAGAGACAACGGCACGTCATCTGCGAGCCAAGATGTTTATAACCCTGCCACAGGCGAGGTCCAAGGACAGGTGCTTTTGGCGCGCGCGGATGATGTTAATCAAGCTGTCGCAGCCGCATCAGCCGCATGGCCAGCATGGGCCGCACTGCCCGTATTACGCCGCGCGCGTATCATGGATAAGTTCAAAAATATCGTCAATGAACGCGCCGCCATCTTGGCCGAAGCTATCTCAGCAGAGCATGGCAAGACGCATGATGATGCGCTTGGTGAGGTCACAAGAGGCATTGAGGTTGTGGAATTCGCGACCTCTGCCCCGTCTTTCATGAAGGGTGAATATTCCGAAGATGTCGGGTCCGGCGTTGATAGCCATATGATAAGACAATCTTTGGGCGTTGTGGCGGGTATTACGCCTTTTAACTTTCCTGCGATGGTGCCGATGTGGATGTTCCCTGTCGCACTTGTAACGGGCAATTGTTTTATCCTAAAGCCATCAGAGCGTGATCCCTCTGCCTCTTTATTAATGGCTGAATGGCTGACAGAGGCAGGCGTACCTGCGGGCGTCTTTGGCGTTATCCAAGGTGATAAGCTTGCGGTTGATACGCTTTTGGCGCACCCAGATATCAAAGCTATCAGCTTTGTTGGCTCAACCGCCATCGCCCAATATATCCATGCGACAGGCACAGCCAATGGCAAGCGTGTTCAGGCCTTGGGCGGTGCGAAAAATCACATGGTGATTATGCCAGACGCTGATCTAGATATGGCGGCTTCTGCGCTGATGGGCGCCGCCTATGGGTCTGCTGGTGAGCGTTGCATGGCCATCTCTGTTGCGGTGCCTGTCACAGACGCTGTCGCAGATGCGCTGATTGAACGCCTCGCCCCGCAAGTGGAAGCATTGAAGATTGGCCCTGCCACTGACCGCGCCTCAGAGATGGGCCCGCTTGTCACAGCCGCCGCGGCCGAGCGCGCCAATCATTATGTCACTAAGGGCGAAGAGCAAGGCGCTAAGCTTGTTGTGGATGGCCGCAATTTCAAACAAGATAAGCAAGGCTATGAGAAGGGCTTTTATGTTGGCGGCACATTGCTTGATAATGTGACCGAGGATATGGATTGCTATCGTGATGAGATTTTTGGCCCTGTCCTATCGGTGGTGCGCAAAAATTCTTACCAAGAGGCGGTTGATTTGATTCATGGTCATAATTACGCCAATGGCACTGCGATTTTCACAAGAGATGGTGATGTCGCGCGCAACTTCTCCAAAGATATTGAGGTTGGCATGGTTGGCGTGAATGTGCCTATCCCTGTGCCAATGGCCTATCACAGCTTTGGTGGCTGGAAGTCATCTATCTTTGGCGAGCATCACATGCATGGGATGGAAGGGGTGCGTTTTTACACGCGCATTAAGACCACCACCACAAGATGGCCATCAGGCATGCGCGCCGACCCGCAATTCACCATGCCAACTTTGGGCTAGATATCTAGCTTCATCTATAAGATCAAAGCCGCCCCGCCAAAACAGGGCGGCTTTTCTTTTACGCTAATTCAGGCCGGTTGCGGAAATGTGCCAAGGCTTCTGGATTGGCAAGCGCGCCGACATTATCAATCTGTTTGCCATGCACAATATCGCGCACCGCAAGCTCTGTTATCTTGCCAGATTTTGTGCGCGGTATATCAGCCACGCTTGCGATAATGGCTGGCACATGGCGCGGTGTTGCATTGGCGCGAATTTGGGTTTTGATTTTGGCCTGCAACGCCTCATCCAAAACCACCCCTTCTCGCAATTTCACGAACAGCACCACCCGCTGATCACTATCCCACTCTTGGCCGATGACCACCGCCTCTAGCACCTCATGCAAGGCTTCGACTTGGCGATAAATCTCGGCTGTCCCAATGCGCACCCCGCCCGGGTTTAGCGTCGCATCTGACCTGCCATAAAAGATCATCCCGCCTTCATTTGTCAGCGCGACACAATCGCCGTGATGCCAGACATTCTCAAAGCGCGCAAAATAGGCCTTATGATACCGCGCGCCATCCTCATCACCCCAAAACATCACAGGCATAGACGGGTGCGCAGACAAGCATACAAGCTCGCCCTTCTCCTCTATCACAGCCTTGCCATCGGCATTAAATACCGCCACATCCATGCCCAAAAGCCGCTTTTGACATTGCCCGCGATAGACAGGGCTAATCGGACTGCCGCCAACAAAGCACCCCAGAATATCAGTGCCACCCGCAATAGAGGCCAAACATAAATCAGCCTTCCAATCACGATAAATATAATCAAACCCCTCAGCCGATAGAGGCGAGCCTGTTGAGAAAATCATCCGCAATGAGGTCAAATCTGCCTCATTGCCAGCATGCAAATCCGCCTTGGCACAAGCATCAATATATTTCGCCGAAGTGCCAAAATGCGTGATGCCCTCTTGGGCAATTAGGCGCGCAAAACGCCCCGCATCAGGATAAAAGGGCGAGCCATCAAATAGCACCAAGCTAGCCCCGCACATCAGCGCAGAGATTGACCAATTCCACATCATCCACCCGCAAGTGGTGAAATAAAACAGCCTGTCACCTTCTTGCATATCGCCATGAAGCAACATTTCTTTTTTATGCTGCAGCAAGATACCACCATGCGAATGCACGATACATTTCGGCAGACCCGTCGTGCCAGATGAGAACATGATATAAAGCGGATGGTCACTTGCCACCGCTTCAAAAGACAGATCATCTGCCTGATAGGGCGCGGTAAAATCATCCCAAGATTGGGCGCCCTCAAATAGGTCATCACCCTCATCAACAAGGCCAAAGACGACAATCTTCTGGACGCTATCAATCGCCTCATGAAGCTCTTTTGCAAGGCCAATAGACGAGAATTGCTTGCCATTATAAAGATAGCCATTGGCGCATAGAATCATCTTGGGCTCAATTTGCGCGAGCCTATCCATCGCGGCGGCAAAACCAAAATCAGGTGAACAGCTTGCCCAAATGGCGCCGAGCGAGGCGGCCGCCAACATAAAGGCGATCGCATGCGGTGTGTTTGGCACTAACCCTGCAACCCTATCACCCTTGCCAATACCAGCGGCGCGCAAAGCCTGTTGCAAGCGTGAGACTTGGTCTTGCAAATCATCATGCGTCCACGCGCTGCGCTGACCATCTTCGCGGTGGAAGATAAGCGCCTCTTCTCCGCCTTGATAGCGCAACATATTCTCAGCGTAATTCAGGCGCGCATCAGGGAAAAACCGCGCCGCTCTGATATCCTCATCATGCGCATAGGCATGTGCGCCGCGCTCACCAATAATATCGGCAAAGTCCCAAATCGAGGACCAAAATCCCTCAAGCTCTGAGACAGACCAGTGCCACAGCGCATCATAATCATCAAAGGCACCATAGCCCTCTTCTGCCAAGTAATTTTTATACTCACCCAGCAAGGAAGCCTCAGCCGCTTGGCTGTCTGGTTGCCATAATAAATCTGTCATAGTCGCGCCTAATCTTGTTGCTATTTTTGCTATTATCAGCTGATTAGCATCTGGTCCAAAAAATAGCCTAGCTAGCCAGAGGTGGCAAGCAAGCAAGCGATATATTGACAGCCGAATTATTTTGCTTTCATGTGACCTTGCGCCTTTTGATAAGGGCCCATAGACGACGTCACATAAAGGGCATTATGACCATGACAAATACCGACGCAAAATCTTTTCCAAAATCAGGTCCAGACTCAGGTTCAAAATCGGGGTCAATATTGGGAACAGGGGTAATGAGCGCCTTTGTCCTAAAGGGGCATGGTGATTTTGATATGTTGCAATGGCATGAGGATTGGCCAGTTCCGATACCAACAGGTGATGAGGTCTTAATCAAGGTTGGCGCATGCGGCCTGAATAATACCGATATCAACACACGCACCGCTTGGTATTCAAAGGCGGTCACCGAGAACACCACAGGCGGCGCTTTTGATGAGGCAGATGATGAGGATGCCACATGGGGCGGCGCGCCTGTCACCTTCCCGCGCATTCAAGGCGCAGATGTGGTTGGCGAGGTCATAGGCCTTGGCCCGAACGCCGACAAGGGTCTGCTAGGCCAGCGTGTGATGATTGACACATGGTTGCGCGATTGGGACGAGCCACAAAACCCCGATAAATGCGGCTATTACGGGTCTGAATGTGATGGCGGCTTTGCCCAATTCACCAAGATCTCAGCCAAGCATGTGCACCCGATCAAAAGCCCTCTATCAGACGCTGAATTAGCGACCTTTGCGACCTCTTATATCACGGCCGAGAATATGCTAGAGCGCGCCCATGTTGTGGCAGGCGATAGCGTCCTTATCACAGGCGCCTCAGGCGGTGTTGGCTCTGCCCTCATCCAGCTGGTAAAGCGCAGAGGGGCAAGCGCCATTGCGCTCTCATCCTTGTCAAAATCTGACCAGCTTTATGCGCTTGGCGCTGATCATGTGATTGACCGCAACGCACCAAATTTCAAAAAAGCCCTGATAGCCGCCACAGGCAAAAGCACCGTTTCTGTCTTGGCAGATGTGGTCGGCGGGGCTGACTGGCATCATTGGCTTGATTGTATCGAGCGTGGCGGGCGCCTGACCTGTGCAGGGGCTATCGCAGGGCCGATGGTTGAATTTGATTTACGCACCTTTTATTTGCGCGATCTGACCTTTACAGGGGCAACGATTGTGCCTGTCGGCCTATTTGCCCAGCTTGTCGGCTATATAGAGCGTGGTGAGATTAAACCTGTGCTTGCCGCCAGCTATGATTTGCGCGATTTGCATGACGCCCAGCGCGCCTTTATCGCGAAATCACATATCGGTAATATCATCGTCCAGCCTTAAAAGATAAAAGAGGAAAAAAACGGTCATGAAAATCACAAAGATCACCGTCTTTCATAAAGACCTGCCACTCGCACAGCCTTATTTTCTCTCAGGAGGCCGCCTGCGCTTTGATGTGCTTGATGCGACTTTTGTGAAGATTGAGACAGATGAAGGCATCACCGGTTGGGGCGAGGGCACGCCATGGGGCCACACCTATGTGCCAGCGCACGGGCCGGGCATCAGAGCCGGGATTGAGACACTTGCCCCTGCGCTTATGGGCCTTGATCCAAGAGAGTTAGAGGCGGTCGAATATGCGATGGATAAGCAATTGCCGGGCCATCTTTATGCCAAATCAGCGATTGACCTTGCCTGTTGGGATATTAAGGGCCAAGCGGCGAATATGTCACTGACACAAATGCTTGGCGGCGACAGGGGCGGCGGCGTGCGGATTATGTCATCCGTCTCGTCTGGCACGCCTGATTATATGCTGAATATCATCAAAGATTACCGCGCCATGGGCTATGTCGGCCATTCGGTGAAGGTCGGGGGCGATGTTGAAAATGACATTGAACGCATCCGCTTTTTAGAAGCAAACCGCCTGCCGGGAGAGCGTATCTTATATGATGTGAACCGCGCTTGGTCGCGAAGAGAGGCTGTGATTGTCATGAATGCGGTCACTGATTTAGGCGTCTCATTTGAGCAACCTTGCGAGACCTTAGACGATATTGCGCGCATCAGACCTATCACAAGCGCGCCTATTTCGGTTGATGAGACATTGGTCACCTTGCAAGATATGACGCGCATTGTTCATGAGGGCATTGCCGAGATTGCGGGCATTAAGATCAATCGTGTTGGCGGTCTTACCAAGGCACGGCGCTTGCGTGATATGGCGCTTGCCCACGGGATGCAATGCTATGTGATGGCAACAGGCGGCTCTGTTATCGCTGATACCGAAGCAAGCGCGCTTGCGCTCTCTATACCAGAGGAAATGCGGCTTGGCGGTTGGGCTTGCCAAGATATGCTGACCGTTGATATCGCGCCAAATAAGGGCATGCGCTCACAAGATGGCTATCATTACGCCCTGCCAGAAGCAGGTCTCGGCTTTGCCCCTGAAGAAGCGCTTCTTGGCAATGCGGTTGGGGTCTATGAGGCTGATTAGCTGTCTTGGTTTAGCGCATCCATTGCCGGGATTTCACGCTCTCTTCGGGCGATATAATCCATCAAGCTCTCATTAATCGCGGGGTCTAGTACTGGCTGTTCATACTCACGCAGCATTTGCTTGGCCGTGCGCAAAGCTCTGTCGGTTGTATCAAGCGCGCCTTCTGCGACCCATTGCTCAAAGCTGTTATTGTCAAATTGCTTTGGCATAAAAAATGCCTCTTGGAATTTTTCAATCGTATGCGGATGACCCAAATAATGACCCCCCGGCCCAATATCACGCACCGCCGCCAAGGCCTCGTCAAAATCATCCCAGCGCAGACCCTCAGCCATCCGATAGCCCATCGCGCATTGTTCTGAATCAACGATAAATTTCGCCATAGAACAATGCATCCCTGCCTCGTTCCAGCCAGCAGAGTGCCAAATATAATTCGCCCCCGACATCAAAACAGCCATCAACGTGGTCGCTGATTCATACCCTGATTGCGCATCAAGCGTCTTGGCACCACCAAGCGTATTAGAGGTGCGCCACGGAATATTATAATGACGCGCCATCTGGCCAATCATGAAATTCATCAAGCTAATCTCTGGCGTGCCAGCCATAGGCGCGCCTGATTGCATCGAGACTGTCGAGAGGTAATGGCCATAAATCGCAGGACAACCGCGCCTTGTCACTTGCGTATAGGCAAGCGCTGAGAGCGCCTCTGCATTTAGCTGGGCAACCGTTGGCACAGTAGAGGCAGGCGTATTCGCACCGCCAAGCACAAAGGGTGAGCATAAAACAGGCTGATTGCGGGCATTAAACGCACGCATCGCAGATAACATCGTCTCATCCCAAACAAGCGGCGAGTTACCATTGCAATTCCCCACAACCACCGCATGATCTTCCAGATACTCTGCGCCAAATAACAGCGCGCACATATCAAGCACATCTTCGGCATTCTTGCCAGAGGTCGTCATGCCCATAAAGGTCTTATCAGAATGCACCATCGATGAATGCGTAATCCGCAAATGCCTGTGCGAGATGGGATGGTCCATCGGCTCAACAATATGATGCGCTGATGAATGCATAGAAGGCAGCATATGCGCCAATTTATGAAAATCAGCCAAATCAGCCAAGGTCGGCGCACGGCGCACATCATCAAGATCGCGCAAATAAGGCGCCCCTGTCATTGGCACAAAAATCGAGTTTCGCCCGCCAAGCTTCACTGTTTTCTCAGGGTTGCGGGCATGAAGCGTAATCTCAGAGGGAATCGTGCTGATGAGATCTTTGACCAACGCGCGATCAAGATGCACACGCTCGCCGCGCACATCTGCGCCAATGCGCTTCCAATCCTCAAGCGCAATATCATCACGGAAAATAACGCCGACGTCTTCTAGAATATCAAGCGAGGCTTTATCGATCATCTCAACTTGATCTTGGCTCATCGGCTCTGTTAGCGGCAATTTGCCTTGCAGATGACCCAGCATTTGATGGTTCGGCTTGGTGCGCATCGCGCGGCGCTCACCTCTGCCACCCCTGCGGCCTGCTTGTGGTGCCTGATCTGGTTTTTTATCGTCTATATTTGAATCCATAACGCCCTCACCCAAGCTATCATCTGTTATTTATCTCGCTCTATTCTTGGCTGATAATACATATTGTGTACAATGAAAATTTACGATAGCCTATCAAAAAGTGATAGGGGCGAAACAATAGCGGCATGGCATTTAGCAAAGATGACATCATAGACAGTCTCAAGCGTGAGATTTTAATGCTGACACGCGCGCCCGGCACGCCTTTGGATGAGGCAAGCCTGAGCCGTCAATTTGCCGTCTCCAGAACCCCGTTGCGCGATATTTTGCGCCAATTGGCCGGTGAGGGCTATGTTGTTATCACCCAAAATAAAGGGGCGATGGTGGCACCGATGGATCCTAAATCCATGCGGAATTTCTTTATGACGGCCCCGATGATATATGCCACCATCTCGCGCCTTGCCGCGATGAATGCGCGCCCCGCAGATATTGACCGCCTCGCCAAGACGCAAAAGCAATTCAAACAAGCCGTGGCCGCGCAATCTGTTGAACAGATGGTCACCTATAATGATCAGTTTCATTACCAAATTGGCGAGATGGCCGATAATGAGTATCTGATGCCAAGCTTGCAGAGGCTTCTGATGGAACATGCACGTATTGGCCAGACATTCTGGCAGGCAGGTGATGATAGGCGCACCGAATCTATCGCCGAAGCAAGCCGTCATCATGATGAATTTATCGAAGCCTTCGCCGCCCATGATGAAGAACAAGCGGTCGCGTTAACCCTTGCCCATTGGGAATTATCAAAGGCCAATATGGATGATTATATCAGGCCAAGCCCGCTTTCCCACGAAGTTGACCTCGCCGGCTAGCCCTCTAATCTTTAAAAAAGACCTGTTTTCAAAAAGGTAACAAACATGGATTTTTACGGTATTTACACCCCTGCCATCACGCCCCATCATGATGATTTCAGCATTGATGAGAGCGGCTTTGCGGCGGTGATTGAAAATCTAATCAGCGACGGCGTGCATGGCATTATCATTGCGGGCACCACGGGCGAATATTATGCGCAATCGATGGATGAGCGCAAAAGGATGCTGAATTTAGGTGTTGAGATTGTGGCTGGCCGCGTCCCAACCATTGGCGGCACAGGGGCGATGCGCACCGAAGATTCGATTGAATTGGCACAGGCCGCCAAGGATGCTGGCACAGATGCTATCTTAATTGCCACCCCGCCCTATTCGGTGCCAACAGGGCGCGAGAACGCGCTTCATGCGTTGGCGGTTGAACGCGCGGTTGATATGCCTGTGATGCTGTATAATTATCCGGGGCGCATGGCCGCTGAAATGGATGAAGATTTCCTTGACCGGATTGGCCAATCACCTAATTTCAAAGCCATCAAAGAAAGCTCTGGCGATATTAACCGCTTGCATTTATTGGCGCGTCGCTATCCGCATATTGATTTGTCTTGCGGGATGGATGATCAAGCGCTTGAATTTTTCGCGTGGGGCGCACGCTCTTGGGTATGTGCGGCCTCAAACTTTGCCGCAAAGGCCCATATCGCGCTGTGGCATGCCTGTGTTGTTGAGGGTGATTTCACCAAGGGCCGCGCCATTATGACCGCGATGTTGCCTTTGATGACCGTCCTAGAGCAAGGCGGCAAATTTATTCAAGCTGTGAAATATGGCGTTGAACGCCGCGGTATTCCTGCTGGTAAGCCGCGCCTGCCGCTAAAGCCTTTGAACAAGGATGAAAAGCGCGCGCTTGACCAAGTGATTGACACAATGAACGCCACCATTGCCCGTATTACTGGCGACCTTAATACTGGCGACCTTAATACCGGCGACCTCAATAATAGCGATAAACGATAAGGATAATCCCATGTCTGACCATTTAAGTCTTGAAGATTACCGCGCCCTTGCCGACAGCCTCACCTTGCCGCAAGCATCGCATATTGATGGCGCCTTTCACAAAGGCAGCGGTGATGAGCTTATCTCAACCAACCCTGCCACAGGTGATGAGTTAGCTAGGTTTGCGATGGCCAATCAGGCAGATGTTGATCTGGCGGTTAGCAAAGCAAGAGAGGCGTTTGATCAAGGCGTCTGGGCCAATCAGCACCCCGCGACGCGCAAAGAAACCCTTATCAGGCTTGCCAAGCTGATAAAGCGCAATCGCCACCAAATGGCGGTGATGGAATCTCTTGATAGCGGCAAGCCAATCGCTGATTGTGCCGCGATTGATATACCTGAGGCGATTAACACCATCATCTGGCACGCAGAAGCGATTGATAAGATTTATGATGATACCGCGCCTGTTGGCAATGATGCGGTGGCGATGATTGTCCGTGAGCCGATAGGTGTTGTCGCTTGTGTTCTGCCATGGAATTTCCCGCTTTTGATGCTGGCATGGAAATTGGGCCCTGCCCTTGCCGCCGGCAATTCGCTTATTATCAAGCCTGCCGAGCAAACCCCACACAGCGCGCTCTATCTGGCCCAGCTTGCCACAGAAGCAGGCATCCCGCGCGGTGTCTTACAAGTCCTTGTCGGCGATGGTCCCACAACAGGTGAGCCGCTTGGCCGTCATCCGGATATTGATATGGTGTCTTTCACAGGCTCCACCGAAACTGGCAAGCGGTTTTTGACCTATGCGGCCCAATCAAATATGAAGCAGGTAACGCTTGAATGCGGCGGCAAGAATCCGGCGATTGTGATGGATGATGCCGAAAATCTTGAGGCTGTGGCCGCGCATATTGCGAATGGCGCTTTTTGGAATTTGGGGCAAAATTGCTCTGCCACATCGCGCCTGATTGTCCATAAGGATATCAAGCAAGCCTTGCTTGAAAAGCTGGCCCATCATGTCAAAGAATGGCGCCAAGGTGACCCGCTCAACCCGGCCAATAAGCTGGGCGTGCTGGTTGATGGCGAACATACCGCCAAGGTGCAATCCTATTTAGATAGGGCCGCCAAAGAAGGGCTAGCGATTATCGCGAAATCACCGCATGACGGCATTGGCCCCATCATCATTGAAACTGATAGCCCTGATAATTTCCTTGCCACAGAGGAAGTCTTTGGCCCTGTTTTAAGCGTCATCACAATCGCTTCTTTTGATGAGGCGATTAACATTGCCAACCAGACACCCTACGGCCTTTCCGCCGCGCTTTATACAAGCAATATCAAACGCGCGATAAGAGGCGCAAAAGCCATCAAAGCTGGCACTGTCACGGTCAATAGCTATGGCGAGGGCGATGCCACCACCCCGTTTGGCGGCTATAAGCAATCAGGCTTTGGCGGGCGTGATAATGGGCTTGCCGCGCATGACCAATTCACCGAGACCAAGACCATCTGGCTTGATCTATCTGATGATGCACCTGATGAGATTTAGACAGGTGAGATCTAGACAGGTGAGATTTAAACGGGTGAGGGCAATAATCTAATGGCAAAGCGAACGGTCAAAAACTTGCCAATGAACCCCGGTCCTGCTGGCTGGAATGAGATTTTGGGCCCTGCCCCTCATTATCCAGAAGCAGACGGGACTATGAGCGCTGATTGGCTGATTATTGGCGGCGGCTTCACAGGCCTATCAGCCGCCAAGAGGTTGGCCGAATTGCGCGGCGGGGATGAGATTATCCTGCTTGAGGCAAACCAGATCGCTAGCGGCCCTGCTGGACGCAATTCAGGCTTTATGATCGATTTGCCGCATGAGTTAGGCGATGATGGCTATACAGGCGCGGTGGATGCCGATATCAAACAGATTAACCTAAACCGCCACGCCCAAGCCTTTGTCAAAGAGAATGCCGCCCAATATGATATGCCGGACGAGGCTGTGAATGCGATGGGGCGCGTCAATGGCACGGTGAACGCAAGCGGCAAGGCGCATAATGATGCCTATGCCGACCATCTAGATGTGCTTGGCGAGGCCTATCGCCATATGAACGCCTCTGAGATGAGAGAGATGACAGGCTCTGATTTCTATTCATCTGGCCTTTATATGCCGGGCGCGATCATGCTACAGCCGGCCCTTTATATCCGCGCATTGGCACAGGGGCTTGTCCATAAACAAGCCCACCCCTTAAAGCTGTTTGAGCAAAGCCCTGCGATATCTTTTGAGCAACAAGGTGATAGCTGGCTTGTCGAGACGCCAAAGGCAAAGATAAAGGCGAAGACCATCATTATGGCCGTTAATGGTCATGCAGAGAGTTTTGGCTTTTATAAAAACCGCCTGATGCATGTCTTCACCTATGCCTCTATGACAGAGGCATTGAGCGATGCGCAACAAAAAGCCCTTGGCGGCGAGAAGGCATGGGGCATCACCCCGTCAGACCCGATGGGCTCTACCGTGCGCCGGCATGATGGGATTGGCGGCAACCGCATCATCGTGCGTAATCGGTGGACGTTTGATCCTTCTATGGCAGTCTCAGACGCGCGCATCAAAGCCTTTGGGCGCGATCATGATAAATCATTCACCAATCGGTTTCCGCAATTAGGCGATGTTGAGATGGCCTATCGTTGGTCTGGCCATCTGTGCTTGTCACGCAATTCAGTTCCCGCTTTTGGCGAGCTTGAGACCAATTGGTTCTCTGCTTGTTGTCAAAATGGCCTTGGCACCGCCAAAGGCACGCTTGCCGGCATTGGAGCGGTTGATTTGGCGACCAAAGCAAACTCACCGATTGTCCAAGATCTGCTCTCTTATGATCAGCCGGTAAAATTACCACCGCGCCCACTTTCGACAATTGGCGCAAATCTGGTCATTAAATGGCGCGAATTTAAAGCTGGCGCAGAATTGTAAAGGCCAGTCAGAACCAGCCAGAACCGCCACCTATGTTGATAAAACCATGTTTCTTTTCAGCGGTTAACACTTAATTAGTTTTTACTAGATACCCTAAAACCTGTCCGACCGATATGAAGAAGGCAGGTTATCAAGATGGGTAAGAAGACGAGTGCGTTAAGAATTGTTGGTTTGCCTGTAGGCAAGATTGGCGGCAAGATTGGTGGCAAGATCGTCGGCATGA
>OBNQ01000068.1_pt1 | contig 13376 bp, 9 predicted proteins | sample 1494201 | NCBI WGS metagenome assembly OBNQ01 (sample SAMEA3275557, study PRJEB22092) | marine metagenome | biome: ENVO 01000043; feature: ENVO 00000569; material: ENVO 00002150 | collected 2014-06-21T11:00:00+00 | depth 2 m
AAGCTTGAAACATAATCCTCAACGCTATCCCATGTGTTTTCTACAACCATTAATGGGTCACCCTTGAAGCTGTACCAATTTTTGGAATGGATTGGCGCGCTGGACGTTCCAACAAATAATGAATGCTTGGGCAATCCAGGGATATGGCGTAAATCTTGGAGTTTCTCCGGTGTGAAGAGGTGCATTCCAGGCAACCAGAAACTCCCTACGACTTGGACCTTTAAGGCTGCCAACGCGTTTAACAATTGCAAGCCACGGCTCTTCAGGAAACTCAAATTTCCTTTTCGAAAACTTGGTGCCGAAAACAGAAACTCCTCACCGGTATTTGGATGGTGTAATATTTTCCCAGGCATCTGGGAATATTTGTAAGATTTCGGAGGGGTTTGACTCATTGCGCCAAAAATAGATACATTTATGGTAATTACTACACGAACATGTTTCAACCCAACGTCTTTCAACAACAATTGTTTGAGCAGATATTCAGCTCAACCAAAGGCAAATCAAAGATTACCGCTGACCTTATGGCAGTGTTGGGTTGCTCGCGCGCTTCCCTTTACCGCAAGCGTACTGGTGCTACGCCACTAACGGCAGATGAAATGGTGAAATTGGCCAATCATTTTTCCATCAGTATTGATGCACTGCGCTCGAGACCTGAAGATAACAGTCAAGTTGTAGTATGCACAACCCTTCCTCCTATCAAGGATTATGGCGATATCGATTTCTATTTGGAAAATACGCGGAAGAATTTAGAATTGGCCCTAGTACAACCAAATGCTCAGTTGTACTTCACTGCCAAAGAAGTGCCCTTGTACCGTTACATGGACCAGCCTGGATTAAGCGCTTTTCGCTATTACCTGTGGGTGATGGAAAACATGCGTCGTCAGGAACGGTTTGATCCGCTTGCTATCCCGCAAGCCTTGATTCACAAAGGACAGGAACTCACAAAACTCAGCGAATGCATTAAAAGCACCGAATTCTGGGTAGCAGGCGCATTCGACAATCTCATTGGTCAAATTCGTTACGTCAGCAACAATTCAAGAATGTCAGATCGCGTAAAAAACCAACTCAAAGAAGAGTTACACGCGGTACTCGATAAGCTGCTCAAAAATATCTTGAGTGAACAAACCAAAGAAGGAAAGGCTTACCAAATGGTGCTGTGTAACTACCTCACGCTGAGCGACGGCGCATTACTAGAGATTGGCCCCAACCACAGTGAAGTAATGTTCTCTTACGGGTCTATCAACTATATGAAGAGTTCGAACCCATCTATCGTAGAAGCATTCCGTAGAGGACTCCGTTACCACAAACTAGAGGGTCAAACGATTGATGCTTTGGAACAAGCCACTGCACACGAGTTTATTGAAAGTATCCGCGAGAAGGTTAATGCACTTTAATCATAGCAGCAATGTTCGCTGCGCGCTCACGCATCTCATCCATTGATTCCTCACCCGTTCTGTCGTAGGCTAAAGCGACCGCCATTCTGCGGTACGGTCTGGTAGTGGGCTTTCCAAAAATCTTAAAATCTGATAGAGGCTGGGCTGCGGCCAATTCCATTCCAGAATAAACAGGAACCCCCTCTTTTTCTGCAAGTACAACAGCACTTACACCGGGATATCTGAGTTCTATGGCTGGAATATTCAATCCTAAAAGTGCACGCGCGTGTAATTCGAATTCATTGAAATTCTGCGTTCCAGCGAGGGTAACCATTCCTGTGTCGTGTGGACGTGGGCTCAATTCGGAGAAGTAAACAGCATCATGGCCTAAGAAAAATTCAATACCCCAAATGCCCGCGCCACCAAGAGCCTCAGTGACTTTTCTCGCCATTTCCTGAGCTTCCTCAAGCTGCGCTGAATCCATAGCACATGGCTGCCAACTTTCTTGGTAATCGCCTCGTTCTTGACGGTGGCCAATAGGTGCACAAAATAACGTCTCTCCTTCTTTCTGTGTTACTGTAAGCAGTGTGATTTCGGTATGAAAATCAATAAAACCCTCTACGATGATCTCTTTAAGGTCTCCACGACTTCCTTCCATTGCATAGGCAAAGGCAGCCTCTAGCTCACTAGCATCCTTCACCACGCTTTGTCCTTTACCGGAACTAGACATTAGTGGCTTCACAACACAAGGAAGTCCAATTTTATCTACCGCTGCTTCAAATTCCTCAATATTAGTTGCATAGGCATAAAGTGCCGTACGAAGATCCAAATCCTTCGCAGCTAAATCACGAATTAACTTTCTGTTCATTGTGAAATTTGCTGCTTTTGCTGAAGGTGTTACTTGGATACCCTCTCCTTCGAATTCGTACAACTTATCTGTACGAATGCTCTCAACTTCAGGAACAATGATATCGGGAGAATGCTTACGCACGGCTTTTTCCAGTGCAGCACCATCAAGCATTGAAAAAACTTCAAACCCGTCGGCAACTTGCATCGCTGGAGCGCCCTCATAAGCATCACAAGCTATGACCGTACACCCAAGCCTTTGCAAGGCAATTACAACTTCTTTCCCGAGCTCTCCAGAGCCTAACATCATCACTTTCTTCATGGTACGAATATTGTATATCAAAGGTATTGGTTAATTTTGTCACATGCGTCGCATTGTAACTCTCATATTTACATTGTTTTATGCCCTAGTGAGTACTGGGACTCCTGCCCTTTTGCACTTCTGCGGGCACGAACAGAATGTGCATTTAAGCGTCGCACATGAAGACCACCATAGCGCACCTTCGTGTTGCCATAGTGATGTTAAATCGTGCCATGCGCAAGAACCTCAATCGCCATATTCGGTAGATGAAGAAGATTGCTGTATTAGCAGCCACATAGAACTCGATGAAAGCCACTTCGATACTCAGGTATTCAGCATGGTCATATTCATTGAAGACTTTCAAAAAGATTACGATGCGTCTGAAGAATTGGGCATCGATTCATTTTCAACGAATGGTCCAATTCAGAATAACGGACCACCACTCTATTTGCGACACCAACAAATCATTGTTTATTCGTAAACCTTGTTCACCTCCGGAAAACAAGTAAAAACGATATAATTAAAATGATGAAAAAGTATATTTTCTCGCTACTTGCAGTCGTAGCAATTACCCTTCACTCAACTGCACAATCTAAAATCACGGAAACTTCACTTGAAGTAGATGGCCTATGTGGTATGTGTAAAGAGCGCATTGAGAATGCGGCCTACCTACAAGGCGTTAAAAAAGTTAACTGGGATAAAGAAACTCACCAGCTTGACCTAGTATTTCGTAACGATAAAGTCAGTAAAGAGGATATAATTGCCTCAATAAACGCAGCCGGACACGATGTAAAAAGTGCTATTGCTTCTGATGAGCAGTATGCGAACATTCACGGTTGCTGCCGCTATCGTGATGAAGGCCTGAGAGCCAATCACGGGCTAGGCGACGCACGTTGCACCGAGGAGAAAAAATAAGGAACAATGAATTCTTTATTACTTAGAGTAGTCCTTCTCGGGCTATTCCCTATTTTCCTATGGGGGCAAGCTGATACTTCGAGTATTCAGCTATTTGAGACCCTTGACGAGGTATCCGTGGACAGAGATCCTGGAGTAAGTATTTCGAGCAAATCTATTCTCAGTCAAGAACTCATCTCTGAGGTAGAGTTGAGAAAAGCCGCTTGTTGTGACCTCAGCGAAAGTTTTGAGACCAACGCATCAATCTCTGCATCGTTTACAGATGCAGTAACTGGTACGCGACAGATCAAGCTGCTTGGCCTTGAAGGTCCCTATGCGCTATACACCCGGGGCAATCTTCAGACTATGGGCGGTTTATCTTCTGTTTTAGGACTTGCACTCATTCCTGGCGCATGGATCCAAAGTATTCAACTTACGAAAGGTCCGGGAAGTGTAGTCAATGGTGCCAGCGCTATGAGTGGCCAGATTAATTATGAACTAAGGCCTAGTTTTACCAAGCAAAAGGGACATTTCAACCTCTTTACTGGCCCTGGAAGGTTTGAGCAAAACGCCATCTATTCTTGGAAACAAGGAAAGAAGATGTCTTCGAACGTGATGATACATGGGCGTCAGCAATTATTTCGCTGGGATAATAATGGAGACGGTTATTTAGACGCTCCGCTCTCCCAACATTACTTCGTTCAAAATGCTTGGAAACATAGCGGTAAAAACAGTGAAGCTCAATTTGGGGTGAAAGCAAGTGCTATTAAAAATATTGGAGGGAGCACGTTATTTGGCATGCCTACCCTGGTTCCTATCTGGTCGCATGAATTACAAACCGAGCGCTATGAGCTGTGGGCCAAACGCGGTTATTTCCTCGACCGCGGTATCAACCGCAGTATTGGAACTCAATTCTCTGCCACATATCAAGATCTTGACAGTTACTTTGGCAACTTGCCATTTACCGGCAAAGAGCAACGATTGTACGGGAACTTAATTTTTCAGGACAATATTTGGGATACTAGACATACCTTCAAAGGTGGACTAGATCTAAATGCCTTTGCTATAGAACAACAACTCTGGAATAGAGATGGCAGCTACAGCGCAATGGTGGCGGGTGCTTATGGCGAGTATAGTTTTGTCACCTCACCCGACGGCCAAGGGTTGAGTATGATTTTGGGACAACGTTTGGACGGTTTATATACCGGTGATGACTCACGATTTTTCTATGTACCTCGCCTCCACATCAAATATAATATTGGACCATGGGCGCTACGAACACAAGCGAGCAGATCCTACCGTATTGCTACTATAGGCGCAGAATACATGGGGTATATGGCAAACAGTCGTGGATTCAACTTTACGAATCTCGAAACCCCCGAAGGCCTTGATATGCCCATTGAAAAAAGCACCACTTTAGGTGCAGGCGTAACCTGGACTCAGGATGTATTTTACAAGGAGCTTCAGTGGTATGCCGATGTGTATCTGAACACCTTTGATTCCAAGGTCATCTTTGACTTTGATTATAGCGCAGATTCAGCCATTGTATCCTTAGTTCAGAACACTGTGAATAGGCCTTATGCACTCTCTTATCAAATAGGTGCTCAGTACGAGCTGATTCACCGAACTATGGTAAAGGCAGCTTATCGCTACCAAGAAGCCAAGCAGCGCGATTTAAGCGGTGTAACCATTGGATCTGGACTAGAGGATGTGATTTTAAATGTTCCGCATTTGATTTATCTCGGAACCAGCTATTCTAGTCGCAATGGTGTAGGGCTTGAAATCAACGCTACCTACAACAGCTCACAGCGCCTGCCGGATGTCGGCTATGCCAAGAGAAGCCCGGTATTCACTATGCTTGGCTTTCAAGTAAGCAAAGAAAGTCGCAAGTTTGGCCAAGTATATGTCGGACTTCAAAATGCCCTAAACGTTCGCCAATTAGACCCAGTGCTGGGCGGAGACTTGCCTTTTGAGGACAGATTCGACGCTTCCATCGTTTGGGGGCCCATCATGGGACGCCAGCTTTATGCAGGTTGGCGCTACGACCTAAGAACTGAATAACGAAAAAGGCGCCCTGAGGGCGCCTTTTTTATGTTGTCTAAAATTTTGCGCTACGCGCTGTTTCGCGAAGCATTGATGTTTCCATACAAGGATCGTACTACGAGCTTTTCGAGTATCGCTTTTTCCTGATCACTACAATCACAATCTCTTAGCGTGATAAGCGCATATTGCTGTATTACGAGCAGCGACAGCACTATGTTCTCACGCAAGGCGATAGAGGCTTTAATACCTGGGTTGTTTGACAACAACTCTGGCTGACCACTGATCTTCAGCACCCACTCCTGCGTACGTTCGAATTCTTCGTTCATTGAAGACCAAAACTTGCCAAACTTTGGATCATCGGCCATGTAGGATGTTAGCGGGAAGAACGTCTTACACATACTCTGCATGGAATTCTCAACGAGTGTTCTAAAGAACTTCGACTTCTTGTACAGCGCCTCTACCTCGTGCAACTTTCCTTCAGATGCCAGTTGCTCAATGGCTTGACCCAAGCCGTAGAATCCAGGAATATTCATCTTTAGTTGCGACCAAGCACCTACAAATGGGATGGCACGAAGGTCATCTAATTCCAATTTCTTGGCTTTACCACGCTTTGAAGGACGGGAACCGATATTGGCCATTCCGTAAAACTTCAATGGGCTCATTTCCTCAAGGAATTCAGTGAATAGTGGATTTTCTTTGAGTGCAGTGTAACTCTTCAAACTGATATCACTCAGCTGTTCCAAAAGTTGACGTTCAGCCGGTTGCAGCAGTTTGGTATCGTCCTCCAACAATAGGTTTTCCAAACCTGCGGTTATCAACTGCTCCATATTGAACTGGGCACTTTCTGGCGTACCAAAGTTGCTTGAAATCGTCTGCCCTTGAACCGTCAGTTGGATTTCAGAGGAAGCAATGTTCTTACCTAACGAAGCATAGAAATTGTGAGTATTACCCCCTCCACGTGCAGGTGGTCCTCCACGGCCGTCAAAGAAAAGTACATCTATGTCGTTTTGTTTAGATACACGGGTGAGGTTCTCCTTGGCGCGGTAGATGTTCCAGTTGGCAGACATATAACCTCCGTCTTTCGTACCGTCGGAGAATCCAAGCATAATGGTCTGCTTGTTTCCTCTACGCTGCAAATGGGCGCGGTAATTTTCATCAGAATACAAGGTATTCATCGATGCTCCCGCACCTACTAAATCGTCAATAGTTTCAAAAAGAGGAACTACGTCGACGGTTACCTTCTCAGAACCAAAGGCAGTCCAGCGGGCTAAGGCGAATACACGTGCTACATCCATAGCACCTCTACAATTTGAAATGATGTACCTGTGCGCACCTTTTGGACCATTAGAGGCTTGTATTGCACGAATGGTTTTAAAGCTTTGTAACGTATCGTCAATACGGTCATCCCCTGTAAGCGTTCCGTCCCAGGTTGCATTCATCTTGAAAAGCTCTTCGGGAGTTCCCGGCTCTTGCAGACCTAATTGATCGAGCAATGCATCGAATGCACGTTTGATTTCACGACTGTCTTGGCGAATATCAATACTTGCAAAATGCGATCCGAACAACGCAACACGGTCCAATAATTCTTCGACCAATTCTACAAAGATGCTGTCGTGTTTTTGGATTAAATCTGAACGCACACCGCGCAAGGCTTCCCTAAATGAAATAAAGTCCCAATCCTCTTGATGTCGAATGCAACGAAGCACCTGTTTTTCAATAGCCATCAGGTCTTCATAGACGCCGTCGAAGGATATTCTACGACGAAGGCTTCTGAGATCTTGGTAGTAACATTGCAGCAAAACACTTCTCAAGCGATCGGCTACTTTCTTTGTGGTATCGATACTTACATAAGGATTACCATCACGGTCGCCACCCGGCCAAAAACCAAGGTTGATAAGATTCAGTGTGCCGTCCCAATCTGGGAGACTGCGGCGCATTTCAGCCGTAATATCCCCGGCACTTTTATAAAATACATTCTGCAAGTACCAGATGAGATTAATAGCCTCATCGTAAGGTGTAGGCTTTTTCTTTTGGAAAAACGGCGTCTTACCAAGCTGCTTGAGGTACATGCGAATGGACGACAAATCGTTTTTCTGAATAGCCTCTGTTAAATCTGTAATGATGGCAAGTACTCGACCCGGGTAAAACTGTGTGGGGTGCGCGGTAAGAACAGGACGTATTGAGAACTCTTGTAATCTATTCTTGAGTTCGTCTAGATTACCAGTGCGTTCGGTACGCATCATTAACTCACTTAGAGACCCTTTTCCACTTAAGTTATTCAGCTTCCCATAGGCCGCATCCTCGAGGGCATCCACCAATACTACTTGACGCTCAACATACTGCAAGACTTTGAACAAAAAGTTGTGTCTGCTTTGCAAATCTTCGCCTTCTTTGAACTCATCAAAAAACTGCTCAATGATGTCCTTTGGGCTATGACCTTCCGCCAATCGGTTCAAGCAGTATTCGTTGAGGATTGGGATAAACATCCCCGTATTACGTATACCGTCTAAGGGCAAAGTGAGAAACAGACTGTTGTAGAGCTGGAACTTCAATCCTACTTGATTCTCATAATTCGCAGCACTTAGCGCGAGATTTTCCTGTGTTTCCATACTATGGTATTCTGACTCCTGTAGAAGCTTGGTAAATGCTATACCATTGCTGGCGGTCTAGCTTGATACTCAAGGCTTCTTTACTTTTTACGAGGTGGTCTTCATTCGTGGTTCCTATGACAGGTAATATTCCAGCAGGATGCTGCATGAGCCAAGCCAATGCGATGACTTGTGGTGTTGTTCCAAATTCAGTGGACCACTTCTTCAATTCTTCAACCAAAGCTGCAGGTAAATCTCCGCCACCCAGCGGCGACCAAGCCATAGGGATAATACCGTCTTTTATGCATTGGTCAAGGGTTCCATCCGAAAAGGCCTGAAGCGCTTTTACAGAAATTTCAAGTTGATGGGTTCCCACGGGGACACTTTCACTGAGCATTTCAACCTGGCTTTTCGTAAAATTACTCACGCCAAAGCTGCGCACCTTTCCACTGCGGTACAAGAGCTCAAAGGCCTCACCGATATCGTCCGGATTCATCAAGAAATCTGGACGGTGAAGGAGCAATACATCAATATAATCCGTGCCTAATTGTCTTAAACTGTCCTCTGCGCTCTGCAATATGTGCTCTTTAGAACTGTCGTACGCTTTAATGTAATGCTGTGGCTTGTTATCACAAACGCGTAGGATGCCGCATTTGGTAACGATTTCCATTTGCTCGCGGAGTTCCGGATGGCTTTTTAATACTTCGCCAAACTCGGTTTCCGTTGTGTGATCTCCGTAGATATCTGCATGGTCGAAGGTGGTGAAGCCCAATTCTAGGCTTTTCTCAATCATTCGCTGATAATCCGATGTCTTGAAATTCGCATCCCAAATGCCCCAACGCATGGTACCAACAACAATGTCACTCATCCAAGGAGTACTATACATAGCAAAAGTGTTAGGGGTGCAACTTAGTAAAAACCCATTACTTGACCTTAATTACTTTCCGCCATTTTCTCCCAGTTTTACGTAGCTCTACTGCTTCCATATTAGATGATGGCCTGCCTAAAATATCGAAGTGAGCATCTATAGATATGGTATCAGTGAAACCTTCGCGGGCAGTACCTAGAAGCTCTTCTTCGAAATAAAACTGCTGTCCTGGATAAATATCTGGATGGTCAGCACCGAGCCAATAGACCTTGTGTGGACCTCTTCCCACCAGAGTAAGTGGTTTGTTACTCGCGTAGAGATTCGGCGGGAAAAAGAACCAACCCTGAGCCCCAAATGACTTTAAGGTGCCTTCACCCACGAGGTAGATGGGGTAATGGGAACTTTTTGGCATGTGGTTTACCACCAAAGGCATACCTGCTTTGAGCAAGGTCAGTTGCGGAGCTAATGAAGTACCCGTAAAAGCCTGGTCACAACACGGCATATAGGTACTCTTAAATGCACTATCAATAAAAAGACTGGCCTGGTAAACAGCCGAATATTTACCCGTGGTTTTCCATTCGAAATGAACGGTATCGGCATGTATTGAAAGCGGCGCAACTGAAGATAAAGCGGACCGATTCTGTAGCGCTAACCCAAAAGAAATTGAATCTTCAGGCCAAGAAGTTAGGGTAAATCGATCGTTTTCGATCCAACTGAAATCAGAAGTATCGATACTTTCTAGTTTCTGCTGGACAATTGTGGATAACGTAAAGTTTTGAACAACATCACCTGTAAGTAATTGTTTTTCAGCTTTTAACGATAGGTATTGAGCTAGAAAAACAGCTGTAACGATTGTTGGGCGCCATAAAATTGGCCCCAAAAAAGGAGTGCGTTTCATAATGAAGGGGTTTAGGTTAATAAAACTGCTCCTTAATAAGTTAGTCTACGGGGATAAAAGAGCCTACTTTTGCAGCGAAAATCACTACCCTCATGAATTTGAGAAATATTGCAATTATTGCACACGTCGATCACGGTAAGACTACCCTGGTAGATAACATGTTACACACGGCAAAACTGTTCCGTGACAACCAGCAAGTAGACGACCTTCTGCTCGATAATAATGATCTTGAGCGCGAGCGCGGGATTACCATTTTGTCGAAGAATGTGAGCATTCGTTGGAAGGATACCAAAATCAACATTATCGATACTCCGGGTCACAGCGACTTCGGTGGCGAAGTTGAGCGTGTCTTGAACATGGCGGACGGTGTAATTCTTTTGGTAGATGCCTTTGAGGGTCCTATGCCCCAGACGCGCTTCGTATTGCAGAAAGCACTGGCGCTAGGTAAGGTGCCTATTGTAGTCATCAATAAAGTGGATAAACCAAACTGTACGCCAGATTTGGTACACGATCAGGTATTTGAATTGTTCTTTAACCTCGATGCAACAGAAGAGCAGTTGGACTTCACTACAGTGTATGGATCGGGTAAGGAAAAATGGATGGGACCGGATTGGGAAAATCCAACCGACGACATCACCTACCTACTAGATACCATTGTAGAAACTATTCCTGCTCCTGAAGTATCCGAAGGTAGCCTACAAATGCAGATCACTTCGCTTGACTTTAGCTCGTTCACTGGCCGTATCGCCATTGGTCGTGTGACTCGAGGTCAGGTAAAAGAAAATATGCCCGTTTCCCTTTGCTTACGCGACGGTAGTGTTAAGAAAGCACGTATTAAGGAATTGATGGCCTTTGAAGGTCTTGGAAAGACTAAGATCAAAGAAGCCAGTGCAGGTGAGATTGTAGCGGTTAATGGTATTGAGGGATTTGAGATTGGTGATACCATCGCCGATGCTGAAAATCCAGAATCATTACCGCACATGGAGATTGACAAGCCAACCATGAGTATGTTGTTTTCGATCAACAACTCACCGTTCTTCGGTAAAGAAGGAAAGCACGTGACTTCTCAGAAGATTCGTGAGCGCCTCATGCAGGAGATTGAGAAAAACCTTGCATTGCGCGTTGAAGAGACGGGCTCAGCAGACCAATTCATTGTGCACGGTCGTGGTATCCTGCACTTGGGGATCTTGATTGAAACGATGCGTCGCGAAGGCTACGAATTACAGCTAGGTATGCCACAGGTGATCTTCAAAGAAATTGACGGTGTAAAGCACGAGCCAATTGAAGAGTTGACCGTAGATGTACCTGAGGAAACAGCAGGTAAGGTGATTGAATTGGTCACTAAAAGAAAAGGTGAACTTCTCGTTATGGAGCCTAAGAGCGACCTTACTCGCCTTGAGTTTGAGATCCCTTCTCGTGGTATCATGGGCCTTAGAAATAATGTACTGACTGCAACCTCGGGGGAAGCAATTATGGCACATCGCCTCAAGGAATACCAACCGTACAAAGGGGATATGGAACGTCGTATCTCAGGGGTATTGATCGCAAAAGAAGCCGGTAAAGCTTCGGCATACTCGCTAGATAAGCTTCAAGACCGCGGTAAATTCTTCATCGAACCTGCTGATGAAATCTACGGTGGTCAAGTAATCGGTGAGCAAAACAAACCAGGTGACCTCGTGGTGAACCCTTGTGTAAGCAAGCAGTTGAATAACATGCGTGCCGCCGGTAAGGACGACAACACCGCCCTAGCGACACCAATTAAATTCTCTTTGGAGGAAGCGATGGAATACATCGGTCCAGACGAATACGTAGAGGTAACTCCAGAAAGCATTCGATTGAGAAAAATCTTATTGAACGAGCACGATAGAAAGCGTGCCTCGAGATAAAAGCAAGGCCTAAACTGTCCCGCCTAAATCAAAAAGCCTCGCTATTAGCGGGGCTTTTTTATTCTTCCAGCATGAGCTCAAGAATAGCACCGGCCGCTTTCGCTATGGGTGTGCCTGGTCCAAAGATGCCTGCAACGCCTTGGTTATATAAAAACTCATAATCCTGCGCAGGAATAACCCCGCCAACGATGACCATGATGTCTTCACGACCCAATTCCTTTAGCGATTGAAGCACTGCCGGAACAAGCGTTTTATGTCCCGCCGCAAGAGAGCTCACGCCAAGGATATGCACGTCGTTCTCTACAGCCTGCTTCGCAGCCTCCTTCGGCGTTTGAAACAGCGGTCCCATATCAACGTCGAAACCTAAGTCAGCGAATGAAGTAGCCACCACTTTAGCACCGCGGTCGTGGCCGTCCTGCCCCATTTTGGCAACCATGATTCTTGGTCTACGTCCCTCCTTCTTTGCAAAAGCATCCGAAGCTTCGCGCGCCTTTTCAAAATCTTCGTTTTGTACCATCTCCTTCGAATATACGCCACTAATGGTTTTTGTCGTCGCCTTGTAACGGCCCCATTTATTTTCTAGTGCCAATGAAACCTCTCCAAGGGTTGCTCGAACCTTCGCTGCCTCGACTGCCAGAGCTAACAAATTATCATCGCTTTCAGCAGCGGCTTCTAGGGCCTTGAGGGCTTCAGCAACAGCCTGTTCGTTTCTTTCAGATTTCAGAGCTTTCAGACCTTCCAATTGTTGCTCGCGCACCTCATCCCCTTTAACTTCAAGGATATCTATGTTTGCACGTTCGGCCGTTTTAAAAGCGTTTACCCCTACAATGATATCTGTAGCTCCGTCGATACGCGCCTGCTTTTTGGCTGCAGCCTCTTCAATGCGCATTTTTGGGATACCGGCTTCTATGGCTTTGGTCATGCCACCCAGCTCGTCTACCTCACTCATCAAAGATTCAGCGCGCGCAATTAAATCTGCCGTAAGTTTTTCGACATAGTAAGAACCGCCCCACGGATCCGCCGTAAAGGTGATGTCTGTTTCTTTTTGAAGGTGCAACTGCGTATTGCGGGCAATACGAGCCGAGAAATCCGTGGGCAATGCGATGGCCTCGTCCAAGGAGTTGGTGTGCAAACTCTGTGTACCGCCCATAGTTGCCGCCATAGCTTCAATAGCCGTGCGCGTCACATTGTTGAATGGGTCCTGTTCGGTGAGCGACCATCCAGACGTCTGGCTGTGCGTTCTCAGTGCCATGGACTTCGGATGCTTGGCCCCCAAGGCTTTCATGTTTTTGGCCCAAAGGAATCGGGCCGCACGCATTTTAGCGATCTCCATGAAGGGATTCATGCCTATGCCCCAAAAGAAGCTTAAACGCGGCGCAAAGGCATCAATGTCCAATCCCGCTGCCATACCCGTCTTTACATATTCTAAACCGTCACAAAGCGTGTAGGCCATCTCAATATCGGCCGTGGCACCAGCCTCTTGCATGTGGTAGCCTGATATAGATATGCTGTTGAACTTCGGCATGTGTTCGCTCGTGTAGGCGAAGATGTCCGAAATGACGCGCATGCTTTCCTTAGGCGGATAGATGTAGGTATTGCGCACCATAAATTCTTTGAGAATATCGTTTTGAATGGTCCCGCTGAGCTGCTCTAGTGCGACGCCTTGCTCCAGCGCTGCT
>OBNQ01000069.1_pt1 | contig 13153 bp, 10 predicted proteins | sample 1494201 | NCBI WGS metagenome assembly OBNQ01 (sample SAMEA3275557, study PRJEB22092) | marine metagenome | biome: ENVO 01000043; feature: ENVO 00000569; material: ENVO 00002150 | collected 2014-06-21T11:00:00+00 | depth 2 m
TGTATATGTTTCTTTTTTGTCCATTTGGTAGTTAGAGTGGTTCCAATTATGGAAGGTTTAAAAGGCCGATTAATTTTTCTTCCATCTTGTTTTTTGCATGGTGGTAATTCGCCTTAAGTGCACCTATGGAGGTACCTGTGAGTTCAGCAATATCCTTGAAACTCAAATCTTGGTAATACCGCAATTCAAATACCAACTGTTGTTTTTCCGGGAGGCCCACAAGAACTTGTTGCACCTTGGCATTGATCTGGTCACTGTCCCATTTTAGCTCGGACGAGCTCTGTGCGGCATAGGCTCTACTTAAATCGGTACTTATATGTCGCTGTTCCTTTTTTAGTTCATTCAACGCAGCGTTGCGAACAATGGCATAGCACCAAGTAAAAGGATGGCTGTGGCCTTTGAATTTGTGGAGGTTTTTCCAAATGTTGATCATCCCTTCTTGTAGGGCGTCTTGCGCTAATGATTCACTCTTAAGAATACCCTCAGCACAATAGAGGAGACGTTCGCTGTACTGCTCAACGATTTCAAAAAAAGAAGCCTCCCACTGCTCTTGCAATAGGAGGCTCTTGATATTCTTGGTTTCCTCCATTGTCTTTTAGATGAATGGAAGATACTAAAGGTTTAAGTGAACGATTACTTTCTAGCAATCACCTTTTGTGCTGCAGCGACTATGGCATCAGCATTCAAACCGTATTTTTCCATAAGCTGTGCCGGAGTACCACTCTCGCCGAAGCTGTCGTTTACGGCTACGAATTCTTGCGGCACAGGATTGTTGGTTACTAGCGTCTGAGCAACACTCTCGCCCAAACCACCAAAACGGTTGTGCTCTTCAGCCGTCACAACACATCCCGTTTTAGCGGCAGAAGCTAGGATTGCTTTCTCGTCCAACGGCTTAATAGTAGCCATATTAATCACCTCTGCGCTTATGCCTGCAGCCTCTAGTGCTTCAGCAGCTTTTAAAGCTTCCCATACAAGGTGACCTGTGGCAATGATGGTCACATCTGTTCCTTCGGTCAACACATCACCTTTGCCAATCTCAAATTTGGCATCAGCAGGAGTGAAGTTCGCCACTTTAGGACGACCGAAACGCAAGTACACAGGACCGTCATGCTCTGCGATGGCCATAGTTGCAGCTTTTGTTTGGTTGTAATCACAAGGGTTGATCACCACCATGTGCGGCAACATCTTCATTAGACCAATGTCTTCAAGGATTTGGTGCGTTGCACCGTCTTCACCAAGTGTCAGGCCTGCGTGAGAAGCACAGATTTTAACGTTTTTACCACTGTAGGCGATGCTCTGACGGATCTGATCGTACACGCGACCCGTAGAGAAGTTTGCGAAGGTTCCAGTGAACGGGATTTTACCACCAATGGTCAAACCTGCCGCAATACCCATCATGTTTGCTTCGGCGATACCTACTTGGTAGAATCGGTCAGGATTCTGGTCAGCGAATGCATTCATTTTAAGAGAACCAGTAAGGTCAGCACAAAGTGCTACCACGTTTTCATTCGTTTTACCCAATTCTTCCAAACCGGCCCCAAAGCCTGAACGGGTATCCTTACTTCCTGAATCTGTGTACTTCTTCATTTTAGTTGATTTTCACAATGGTTGATGAGCCAGGGCTCACTCTAAATTCTTTGTTTTTACTGTATCCTGTCTCCTGGGCAAATTTGCTTCTGAAGACTACTTTGTATTGTCCAGGTTGTAGCTGGAATACTTGGCGCTCGCTGCTGTCGCTTAGATCGACTACCCACTCATATCCATCCTCGCGTTGAACGAATACGGCTCCAAAGCCGCTGACCCCGGTTTGAATGGTGACCATTCCAGGTGGTGGTACAGCGATGGTCGTAGAGGCACTTGCCTTGATGTGCACGCCCTTCTGTACAATGCGTGGGAGTGTTAAAATTTCTAAGTCGTACGTTCCGCTGAGGTACTTCTGCGCGGTTCCAAATTCTTGTACATGCAAAATGGTCTCCTTGCCTTGTGGCTTCACAATACAAGTGATGTTATTTGACATTCTTGGAGAGGCCTTAAGGACCAATTCACCTTGGGGTGTGTTCGCGCCAATGTGCGTGTGTGTACCACTGTGAATGACAATGCTATCTACGCGCACTGGAGGTACAGTGTGTACTTCCATATCGTAAACGATAAGTGGATCAAGTACTAAAGTATCTGGAACACCCTTATAGTTCAAGGTATGTACAAAGCTCTCTTTGACCTTGCCAGAGGTGTGGTCATAGAGAAGAATAGGCACATCTGTTTCCGTTGGTTTTTCGTTGATGTCCAATAGGTTGATTTGTGCTGTGGTGTTGTCGAGCGCTTGAGAGATCACAACTCCAAGGACATTCTTAAAAGTGTTTTCATCGGCCGCATCGAAATAAGTACCCACACACTCAAAGCTGTTTTTAAAATCTTCGTCCAAACCAATACCAATGACAAACGGCTTAAGAATAATTCCCTTCTTCTGCAATCGCTTACTTACAATACAAGGGTCTCCGTCACAAGCTTCAACACCGTCCGTAATTAGAATTACGATGTTTCTACAATCTTCACATGCCGGGAAATCACTACTAGCTTTTAATAGTGATCCTGCGATAGGGGTTGTTCCTTTGGGGGTAATGCTCTTGAGTACACGTTTGATCTTGTAGATGTTTCCTTTGCCAAAAGGAACTTCCAAGCGCGTATCTGAACAATCTTGCGGAGGGACAGGTTTCTGATGACCGTATACACGAAGGGCCAATTGGAAATTACCTTCATCTTGAATCTCCTGAAGGCTGTCAAGCATTTGCCCCATTAGGCGCTGGGCAACATCAATCTTTGCACCCGTTTCCCATCGCCCGTACATGCTCTGGCTTCCATCAAAGACAAAGAGAATCCTTGTCAGCGGTGGACGCTGCTCTTCCTGCTTTGGCTGTGCGAAGAGCACAGTGCAAGAAAGAAATGCTATGAGGGCGGTGAGTTTTTTCAAGACTTGAGGTCTTAGTAATCGCCTAAGGTTTCTTCGTTCTGTGCAAGGGCACTTGCGAGTTGCTCGTCGTTCGGAGCAACACCGTGCCATTTGTGGGTGCCCATCATAAAGTCGACACCGTTACCCATCTCGGTTCTGAGCAACAAACACACTGGCTTACCATGGCCTAATTTTCCTTTGGCCTCGGTGATCGCTGTATCGATGGCATCAAGGTCATTGCCTTGCTCCACATCAATCACGTCCCATCCAAAGGCTTCAAATTTTGCACGGAGCGAGCCCATGGCCAAAACATCGTCCGTTGAGCCGTCAATCTGTTTCTCGTTAACATCCACCGCAGCAATGAGGTTATCTACTTTTTTCGCAGAAGCGTACATCGCAGCTTCCCAGATCTGTCCTTCCTGAAGCTCACCGTCACCGTGAAGGGTAAAAACAATGCTATCGTCGCCGTTCAACTTCTTTGCTGTAGCTGTACCTAAAGCAACGCTTAGACCTTGACCTAGCGAACCCGAAGCAATACGGATACCTTCTAGTCCTTCGTGTGTCGTAGGGTGGCCTTGTAGACGTGTGTTCAGCTTTCTAAATGTGGCCAATTCACTCACGTCAAAGTAACCAGCACGAGCAAGCACAGAATACATAACTGGACTAATATGGCCGTTTGATAGGAAGAATACATCTTCACCTACACCGTCCATCTTGAAGTCTGCAGCATTGTGGTTCATATGCTTGAAGTACAATGAAACGAGGTATTCCACACAACCTAGGGAACCACCAGGGTGTCCTGAGTTTACGGCGTGTACCATTCTAACAATGTCCCTGCGTACTTGTGATACGACGGCTTGAAGGTTTTCTTGTGACATGAGAAATGCGTGTTTTTTATACGAACAAAAATAGGCCAATTCTAGGGGGTAGAACGAATTAAACTCTTCCCATATATACACACGTTGCTAACAAGATTCTAGTATATCTTTGCCCGCCTAAAGCATCAACTATGAAGTGTGGTATTGTCGGTTTGCCGAATGTCGGAAAAAGTACATTGTTCAACTGTCTCTCAAGCGCCAAAGCACAGGCTGCGAACTATCCATTTTGTACCATTGAGCCCAATGTGGGCCAGGTAACCGTGCCTGATCATCGTTTGGAACGATTGGCAGAGCTTGTGAATCCTGCAAAGGTTCAGGCAGCCAATGTGGAAATCGTTGATATTGCTGGTCTAGTAAGAGGTGCTTCTAAAGGTGAAGGATTAGGGAACCAATTTCTTGGTAATATCCGCGAAACCAATGCTATTATTCATGTGCTGAGATGTTTCGAAAATGAGAATGTTACCCACGTGGATGGAAGTGTCGATCCTATCAGAGATAAGGAAACCATAGATATCGAATTACAGCTAAAAGACCTCGAAACTGCCGAAAAACGACTCGAAAAGGCCATAAAAATGGCCAAAAGTGGCGAAAAAGAGGCAAAATTGAATGTGGAGACTTTGGAGCGTTTGGTGAATTTCTTGATGGAAGGAAAGAACGTTCGCGGGTTTGATCGCAACGATCGCGAAGCAGGTTTGCTCAAGGAAATGCAGCTGTTGACCGACAAGCCAGTATTGTACCTGTGTAACGTTGACGAAAGTTCAGCGAAAGAAGGCAATGCACACGTCGAAAGAGTACGTGTAATGGCCAAAGAAGAACATGCAGGCTGCTTGCACATTGCAGTGAGCACTGAAAGCGACATTGCTGAATTGGAAACCTATGAAGAAAAGCAACTCTTCTTGGAGGAGCTAGGTCTCGAAGATGCTGGTGTGAATCGCGTGATTCGTGCGGCATACGACCTGCTTCAACTTCAAACCTATTTTACTGCAGGCGAGAAGGAAGTTCGTGCTTGGACCATCAAGCGCGATTTCACTGCGCCGCAGGCGGCAGGAGTCATTCACACTGACTTTGAAAAAGGCTTTATTCGCGCCGAGGTGACCTCTTACGAGGATTACGACAATCTCGGTAGTGAACATGCTGTGAAAGAGGCGGGTAAAATGCGCGTTGAAGGGAAGGACTATGTAGTCCAAGACGGCGATATCATGCACTTCCGTTTCAATGTTTAAAACCTGTGTATAGAATCCTCTTTCGAGGGCTTGGAATCGCAGTGCATCTCTTTATTTTAGGGAGCTAACGATTCCAAAAAATATGTCACAACAATCGAATTACACCGAGGACAACATCCGCTCGCTAGAGTGGGATGAACACATCCGTTTACGTCCCGGAATGTACATCGGAAAACTGGGTGATGGAAAGTCCCCGGACGATGGTATTTATATTCTGCTGAAAGAGGTTTTGGACAACTCCATTGATGAATTTGTCATGGGGGCTGGAAAGACCATCGAGGTTAAAATTTCGGACGGTCAAGTCATCGTTCGTGATTACGGCCGTGGTATACCGCTGGGAAAGGTGGTTGATGTTGTGTCGAAAATCAATACCGGGGCGAAGTACGACAGCAAAGCATTTAAGAAATCGGTGGGTCTGAATGGAGTCGGGGCCAAAGCGGTGAATGCGCTGTCTACAGAATTTATCGTTCAAGCCTTTCGCGACGGAAGGACCAAACGCGCAAAATTCGAATACGGAAAGTTGACAGAAGACGATGCTATTGTTGAGAGCAGTCAACGTAAAGGAACCAAAGTGGCCTTCCGTCCGGATCCAGAGATCTTTGTGAATTACCGCTACATTCTCGAATACGTCGAGAAGATGCTGTGGAACTATGCCTATTTGAATCCTGGCTTGACACTGTATTTAAACGGCGAGAAATTCTACAGCGAGAACGGTCTAAAGGATTTGCTGCAAGACAATTTAGATGGAAACACGTTGCATGACATCATTCACCTCAAGGGCGATGATATTGAAGTCGCATTGACTCACAGTGAGCGCATGCAAGGTGAACAGTTCTACAGCTTCGTCAATGGGCAGCACACCACGCAAGGGGGTACACACCAAAACGCACTTCGTGAGGCGCTGGTGGCAACCATGCGTGATTTCTATGGAAAGAACTTCGATGCTTCTGATGTTCGTAGCTGTGTCATCGGTGCAATTTCATTGAAAGTGATGGAGCCGGTCTTTGAATCTCAAACGAAGACGAAGCTCGGTTCGCTTGAAATGGCTCCAGGCGAGATTCACGTGCGAACGTTTGTGATCAACTTCATGAAGAAGGAGCTAGACAACTTCCTGCACAGAAATGCAGAGGTTGCTGAGGCCATTTTAAAGAAGATTCAGCGTGCGGAGCGCGAGCGGAAGGACCTTCAAGGGATACGGAAATTGGCCCGCGAGCGGGCGAAGAAGGCGTCCTTGCACAACAAGAAGTTGAGAGATTGCCGCGTTCATTTGAACGATAAGAAAGCGAGCCCGAAAGGCGATAGAAGGTTGGAAACGACCCTATTTATTACCGAGGGGGACAGTGCGTCTGGATCGATCACCAAGAGCCGTGATGTGAATACTCAGGCGGTATTTTCACTGAAGGGTAAGCCTCTGAACAGCTTTGGGCTGACCAAAAAGGTGGTGTATGAAAACGAAGAATTCAACTTGCTACAAGCCGCTCTGAATATTGAAGAAGGCCTGGACGATTTGAGATACAACAATGTGGTCATTGCTACGGATGCCGATGTCGATGGGATGCACATCCGTCTGCTGCTAATCACCTTTTTCTTACAATTCTTCCCGGAATTGGTCAAAGAAGGTCACTTGTACATTCTGCAAACGCCATTGTTCCGCGTGCGCAACAAGAAAGAAACGCGCTATTGTTACTCCAACGAGGAGAAGAACGATGCCATTGGGTCGTTAGGGCCAAAGCCAGAGATTACACGATTCAAAGGTTTGGGTGAGATTTCACCGGACGAGTTCAAGCACTTTATTGGTCAAGACATTCGCTTAGAGCCTGTAATGATTAGTAAGGATTACCGTTCTGAAGACCTGCTGACCTTCTACATGGGCAAAAACACGCCAAAGCGTCAAGAATTTATCATTGAAAATCTAAGGGTTGAGAAAAACCTTGAAGAAGAATTTCTGAACTAATGAGCGAAGAATTAGATCCACAAATGGATGGGCCAAGCCCGGAAATGCAATCGGACCAAGTGCACGAAGAAGGTACCCGTATTACGAGGGTCTCTGGGATGTACGAGGATTACTTCTTGGATTATGCTTCATATGTAATCCTTGAGCGTGCTGTTCCAGCATTGAATGACGGTTTGAAGCCTGTACAACGCCGTTTGCTTCATGCAATGAAGGAGATGGACGATGGTCGCTACCACAAAGTGGCAAATATCATTGGTCAAACCATGCGCTTTCACCCACACGGGGATGCTTCCATTGGAGATGCCTTGGTGCAGATGGGGCAAAAGGATTTGCTCATAGATTGTCAAGGAAACTGGGGGAATATCCTTACCGGTGATGGTGCTGCCGCACCGCGTTATATCGAAGCGCGTCTGACGAAATTTGCATTGCATGTGGCTTACAGCCCAAAAGTGACTGACTGGCAGCTTTCTTACGACGGCCGCGCGAACGAGCCGTTGCACTTGCCAATGAAATTCCCAATGTTGCTAGCAATGGGTGTAGAAGGTATTGCGGTTGGTTTGAGTACGAAGATTTTACCGCACAACTTTAACGAGCTCATTGATGCTTCGGTAAAGGTGTTGCAGGGCAAATCGTTCAAATTGGTCCCGGACTTCCCAACGGGCGGTCAAGCAGATTTTTCCAACTACCAAGGGGGTCTGCGCGGTTCTAGAGTTCGTGTCCGTGCTAAAATCTCGCAGCAGGATAAGAACACCTTGGTGATTTCGGAGATTCCATATTCGACGAACACCCAGAGCTTGATTGATTCCATCTTGAAGGCCAACGACAAGGGGAAAATTAAGATTAAGAAGATTGAGGACAATACCGCGGAGAATGTGGAAATCCTAGTCCACCTTCCAAACGGTATTAGCCCAGATAAGACTATTGATGCGCTCTACGCATTCACAAATTGTGAGGTGAGTATAGCACCGCTTTCGTGCAGTATTCATGAAGATACTCCGTTGTTCTTAGGCGTTTCTGATATCCTACGTCGTTCAACGGAAGCGACCAAGCAGGTACTGAAGGCCGAGCTTGAGATTCGATTGGGTGAGCTTCAGGAGCAGTGGCATTTTGCATCCCTTGAGCGCATCTTCATTGAAAAGAAAATCTACCGCGATATCGAGGAGGCCGAGACTTGGGAGCAAGTACTTGAGTTTATCGAAAAAGGCCTCAAGCCGCACATTGGCCATTTGATGCGTGAAGTGACTCAGGAGGACATCGTTCGTTTGACAGAGATTAAGATCAAGCGCATATCGAAGTTCGACACAGATAAGGCGAACGATAAAATTCTTGAATTAGAAGGTAAAATCGATGCCGTTAAGCACGATTTGGCCCACTTGATCGAGTTCGCCATTGCCTACTTTAAGGACCTTAAGACCAAATTTGGCAAAGGACGAGAACGCAAGACTGAGATTGCCACCTTTGACAGCGTGGAAGCCTCAAAAGTGGTCATCCGTAACCAGAAACTTTACGTTAATAGGGAAGAAGGCTTCGTAGGTACTTCTATGAAGCGCGACGAATATGTGGCTGATTGTTCGGACATCGATGACATCATCGTTATCCGTCGTGACGGAAAGTATTCGGTGAGCAAGGTGAAAGACAAAGCCTTCTTCGGCAAGGATATTTTGCACGTCGCTGTGTGGAAGAAAGGCGACGAACGCACGGTATACAATGCCATTTATCTTGACGGAAAATCAAAGGTGAGCTATGTCAAGCGTTTCATTGTGAAATCGATCACCCGAGACCGCGAGTACGACATCACCCAGGGGTATGCAAATTCTAAAATCACCTACCTCACAGTGAATCCTAATGGAGAAGCGGAGAAGGTTCAGGTGTTATTGCGTCAACTGGCCAAGCTGAAAAAGTTGAAAATTGACCTTGACTTCGCAGATATAGCCATTAAAGGACGTGCTTCAAAAGGAAATATAGCCACAAAGTTCCCTGTGAAACGTGTTGAGCTTAAAGAGAAGGGAGAAAGTACCCTGGAGGCACGTAAGATATGGTTTGATCCAACAGTGCAACGATTAAACAGCGACGAACGCGGGCGCTTATTAGGAAGTTTTAAAGGCGAGGACAGGCTACTGATCGGCTTGAAAAACGGTACCCTCAAAGTGGTAGTGCCAGAATTGTCCCTTCATTTCGATTCGGATATGATTTACCTCGAAAAATTAGAGGCCGACCGTCCTATCAGTGCGGTGTACTTTGACGGCGAGAAAGCGAGGTACTTTGTGAAGCGCTTCGAATGGGAAGGCGGTGACCGAGAAACAAACATCATCACGGCCCACGCGAAGAGTGAGCTAAGTTATTTGTCAAATGCAACCCAACCGGCGATTGAGATGGTCTACCGCAAACAAGGTGGACAAGCGAAAGATCCTGAAAAAGTGGTATTGAGTGAGTTTATCGCGGTGAAAGGTATTGCGGCAAAGGGCAATCAACTCACGACTGATACAATCAATAAGGTCGTAGGATTGGACCCATTGCCTGAACCAGAGCCACAAACTGCTGTTGAAGTCAGTGAACCTGTGTTGGATGGTCCGGTTGTTGAAGATACGCCTCCAGCTGCAGCTCCTCCGCCACCCAAACCGTTTGAAGGGGAGGACGAGCCGCCACAGATAACTTTAGACTTTTAACATGAGAAAAATACTCCTCCTACTTACCCTAGCCTTAGGAGGCTTTGTATTCGGTCAATCAAGCTTAAATATGTCATTACTAGGTCGTTCGACCTACATGAATGACAATAGTGATATCTGGGGGTACACGGACTCTGTAGGGACGGAATATGCCCTAGTGGGCACGACCGCTGGAGTGAGTATTGTTGAAATCAGCAGTAACCAGCCTCAGAAAAAGCAATTTATCCAAGGTCCGTACAGTATTTGGCGCGATCTGAAGACCTGGGAGCACTATGCCTATGTCACTCACGACAACCCCTTTGCTTGGAATACCATTCCTGAACACGGACTGTTGATTATTGATCTCGATAGTGTAAATCAAACGACACCGAGGTACAAAACTATTAACTATGCCATTCCAGATACCATGGGCGGGTACGACACGCTCAAGACTGCGCACAATCTGTATATTGATGAAAACGGCTTCTGCTACCTTTTTGGGGCTAATATCCGCGAGGGTGGGGCACTCATCTTTGATTTGAATGATGATCCATGGAACCCTACCTACGTAGGTATGTGGGATACGTATTACCTCCACGACGGAATGGTTCGAGGCGATACCTTATGGGGTTCTGCCGTTTACGAAGGGCTTTATGTCGTGGTGGAGGTTGCTACCAAAGACAGCGCCTACATGATGGCATCTAAGGGAACACCAAATGCCTTTACACACAATACTTGGATCAGTGACGACAACCAAACGTTGTTCACTACGGATGAGGTAGGGGGTGCATTCTTAACGGCTTATGATGTAAGCGATTTGTCGAACATGACAGAATTGGACCGTATTCAATCCTTACCAGGTACAACGGTGATTCCGCACAATGCCCACGTCTACGGACAATGGGTAGTTACTTCCTATTACACCTCGGGTGTTCAGATTGTGGATGCAAAGTTTCCTGAGCTTCTTGTTGAGGTGGGCTATTACGACACTTCGCCAAATTATTTCGGAAATGGCTTCAACGGAAACTGGGGCGCTTACCCGTATTTCCAATCTGAAAAAATCATTTGTTCCGATATCGAAGAAGGGCTGTTTGTTTTAGAGCCTGAGTATGTTAGTGCCTCTCGTGTTCACGTTCAAGTGGTGGACAGCATTACAGGAGCACCCCTGAGCAACGCCATTGTAGAGTTTGACGTTGCGGATATCGACGGCCTAAGTAGCATCGACGGATTAGCGGATTTAGGAACGCCCTTAAGCGGTGGTGACTCCGTGTCCATTTCGCTCAGTGGTTTTGTTACGGCGGACCTGGCATACAATTGGCTTCCTGGAGTATTTGATACGCTCCGTGTGGCGTTGTTAAACGTCAATAATATTGGTGTTGATGATGAGCAGTTGCCTACAATCACCATGTACCCAAATCCTTCTAATGGATTCATTCACCTTGCTGGTTTAGATCGCGCGAACTATGTACTCTCTGATCTAAGTGGAAGGGTACTAGAAAGAGGCACCGTCCATGAAGAAGTGATGCAGCTACGCGGCAGCTATGCTTCCGGACAATACCTCTTGAAAGTCTTATCGAATAAAGGGATACATACCTTCCCGCTGATGCTACAGCCTTAGAAATTGGTAGTATATCCTTTCTCTTGATAGAAGTCTTCAATGATTTCTACGACCTGATCTGCATCGTTGGCGATGCGAATGAGATCTGTGTCGTTAGGGCTTATTTTTCCTGTCCCTTTTAAGGTGGTATCTACCCAGTTTTTCAGGCCTTCCCAGAACTCTTCACCGTAGAGGATGATAGGGAAGCGGTCAATCTTACCCGTTTGCACCAACGTTATCGCTTCAAACAACTCGTCGAGCGTACCAAAGCCTCCCGGCATTACTACAAACGCTTGGCTGTATTTCACGAACATGACCTTGCGGGCGAAGAAGTAGTCAAAGTTCAGGTTTTTGTCCGGGTCAATGTATGGATTGCTGCTTTGCTCAAAGGGCAAATCGATGTTCAGTCCAACGCTCGGTCCAGATCCTTTTTGGGCACCCTTATTGGCAGCTTCCATAATACCAGGACCGCCACCTGTAATGATACCAAAGCCTTTTTTCGTCAGCTTCTCAGCGATATCTGTAGCTGCTTGAAGGTATTGCGGCTCAGTAGCATCCGTTCTTGCCGATCCAAAGATGCTCACACAAGGGCCGATGCGACGCAGGCTTTCATAGCCTTCCACAAATTCAGACATGATCTTAAACAACGCCCAACTGTCGTCGGATTTGATCTCAGTCCAGGTTTTACGTTTCATTGTATTCATAGGTAATAGGTTTATTACCCAATAAGGTACGTAAATCGTACCGACTTCTAGACGCTTACTTTAATTCTGGTGCAAGAAACTGTCCTGTGATGCTCTCCTTGTTTTTCGCGACTTGCTCTGGAGTCCCTGTAGCGACGATTTCACCTCCTCCTGAACCACCTTCTGGTCCTAAGTCAATAATGTGATCCGCTTGTTTGATAACGTCCATATTGTGCTCAATAATCAAGACTGTATTTCCCTGCTTGACCAACTGTTGAATCACTTCCATCAACACACGTACATCTTCAAAATGAAGACCCGTTGTAGGTTCATCAAGTATGTACATGGTATTGCCCGTATCCTTCTTACTAAGTTCTGTGGCCAATTTTACGCGCTGGGCTTCGCCACCGCTCAAGGTTGTGGACGGTTGTCCTAGACGTATGTACCCTAGGCCAACATTGACAAGTGTGCTAAGTTTTAACTTGATCTTAGGAACATGCTCGAAAAATTCCAGAGCATCCTCGATACTCATGTCGAGCACATCACTGATGCTCTTGCCCTTGTAGCGAACTTCCAGCGTTTCGCGGTTGAAGCGCTTTCCATGACAAGTCTCGCAGTGCACGTAAACATCGGGTAAGAAGTTCATTTCAATAACGCGAAGACCACCGCCTTCACAAGTCTCACAGCGTCCGCCTTTCACGTTGAAAGAGAAACGCCCCGGCTTATAGCCACGAATTTTACTCTCGGGAAGGTTGGCAAAGAGCTGTCGTATCTCGGACCATACACCAGTATAGGTAGCAGGATTCGAACGTGGGGTACGACCAATTGGACTCTGGTCGATATCGATGATTTTATCAATCTGTTCAGCACCTTCAATACTCTTGTACGGTTGAGGTTTAGCTACTGCACGGAAGATTAGATGATTCAAGATCGGGTAGAGCGTACCGTTAATGAGTGTGCTCTTACCACTGCCACTAACTCCGGTAATACAGGTAAGAATACCCAGCGGAATTTTTGCGCTAACATTCTGTAGATTATTACCTGTGGCTCCTTTGAGCTCAATGAACCCGGTAGGAGTACGGCGCTCTGCCGGCACAGGTACCTCTCGAATGCCCTTGAGGTAATCCGCGGTTATACTGCCGGCTTCTCGAATATCTTCTATGCCCCCTTGAAGATTCGGAAGAGCACACGTCTGAACTCCAGTCACGTCATCCTATCTCGTATGC
>OBNQ01000070.1_pt1 | contig 13070 bp, 7 predicted proteins | sample 1494201 | NCBI WGS metagenome assembly OBNQ01 (sample SAMEA3275557, study PRJEB22092) | marine metagenome | biome: ENVO 01000043; feature: ENVO 00000569; material: ENVO 00002150 | collected 2014-06-21T11:00:00+00 | depth 2 m
CACTGTAATAAAACAGAAAAAGTTTCAGCAGTTTTATCATAATCCGCGTGTCGGGAGTTCGAGTCCCTCCTCCGCTACCACTTCTTTATATATTCTCAATAAATGGCGGCGTTTCGATATCTTAAAAAGCTGATTGCTTATGGCAGCTCTTTATCATTACTATAATGAGGTAGTGTCGTGATGGTGGGAGGTAAGAGGATGAAGCGGCGTGAGTTTGTAAGGCAGTCTTTCATTGGTCTCTCTGCGGTTAATGCGCCACTTTTGCTATCAGCTCCTGCGAATGCGCGCCTTCCGGGGACAGTGACATGGGGCGGCGCTTATATCCTTGAAGATGAGCCAGGCTTGATGCTCTATACGCGGCAAGCTTTGGCTATGACGCCAAAAGTGAGCCCTACGGGCGAGTCTGCCAATGGCGCGCTTTTGCGTGAGATCAGAGCAACTGACTGGTCAGATACGGCTCTTGATTTGCGCACAGGCCTCGATAGGACACAAACACGATATGGCATGGTTTTTGCCCTTGCATCAGAGCAGGTGTTGGCGACTGTCTTTCTGGAAAAATTGTCAACAACACAATATATTTTGCGCCAAATTGGCTATGTGACCATTTATGATATTTTTGAGAGGCGCATTGTCGCTTGTCTTGCTGTACGTGGTCGCTACCTTGACGAGAAGCCGGGGCGCCCTGATGAGAGCCTGTTGCCTGAATTGTTTTTTAATATGCTTGCCAATGTCGACCAATCTGGCAGCATAGCGCGCTTTATGACTGAACGGTTGACAGATTACCCATTTGAAGAAAAATATGAAGGCAAATATTTCCAAGTCGAACCAGTCCGCTATACTGACCTGGCACGCCTGCATGTTGAGCAATATGACATAGACCTTGCCCGCTATGGCGATGACATTGGATTTGCGGTGACGACTGCTTTTTCTGAAAATCTTGTCTCGCCTATTTTGCCTTATCGAAAAACGACAGCTGTCAATCGCGATATGCTTAGCGAAATGAAAATCTTGGCGATGAATGGCGAAAGTCCACTTAATACAGCTCTTGCCCTTAAGCCTGCTGATGCGGCGATTGAAGTAACGCATAGGGGCTGGGAATTTGCCAATGTCAAAACAAGTAGCACACGCAATCAAGTCGCTTTGGTGACAAGCCTTGTCATTCGCATTTACGATAAACAGACATCTGAGACATATTATAATCAAGGGTTTTATGCGCGCCAAGATTTCAACGAAATCTTTGAAGGTAACCTTGGATTGGATCGCAAAAGCAGGTTATTCATGCTTCACGAAACCATCTTAGATCGTGCCTTTGGTGCCATCGCATCTGAACAAGCACGCGGCATTCTCTATGATGGGGAAGAGACTAGCGGGGCTAGCGTGAAAACTTTTGTCCAAGCCGAAGCAGAGGATTGGGATAGCTATAGCGCCGAGTGCGAGCGTATAAGGGGATTATTGCCAAGCGGGTTTTAATCTAGCGACAATCACAAAAAAGGGCGCCTTTGTCAGCGCCCTTATATCTTTTGTGTTTAGCTTTTTATCTAGCGCTACTTTAGCGTTTTTTCTTCTTTCTTGGCGCTAGGATATTGGTGCCAACTTGCACGTCGGTTGCTGTTAACGCGACATCTGTGCGTGCTGCGAAATTTAAGATACCTTGCCTAATTTCACAAGCACGTCCGCGTGCTTGGCCGACCTCTTGGACAAGATTTATCATTTCCATATCGATATTTTCAAATCCAAGCAGCATGACCGAGAGAGTATAGCCTAACCCTGTTTGATAAGCGACACCAACATATCGTTCGGTCTCTGCAAATAGTGATTTGACTTGTGGCAAGGCGGTTTTTTCCAATTGTGCTGTATTTTCCAATTGTGTTGTCAGGCTATCTTGGAAGGCATTTGTTGCAATTACAATCTCTGTTACAGTGGCATTTGAAGGATCAGATTGATTGGAAAGCTCGGTAAAGACAGCCTTATATTTTTCAAGCTCAACACCAGCATTTGATACTTCAGCAAGCTGAATTAATAATCTGCCACGTGTGACAGTTAAATCGTGAACTTGGTTGCGAAAGAAAATAGCGTTGGTCAAATTGCCAGATGATTGGCTGAATTGCTGTTCCATACTGCGACGCTGTTCTTCAGCCGATTCCGCTAAATCTGCATAGAGCTGAAAATTGGGGTGGCGGCTATCAAGCGCGATTTTCATGAATTCAGCGCCTATCACTTGCGCTAAATCATCATTGCGCGATTGTGATAGCTCATAAGTCGGCAACATCCATGAGACAGCATTTGTAAAATTCACATCACGGCCATAGCCATTTGCCCATCTCACCCCTTCAATATAGCGTGCGCCATATTGGTTTTTCTTGGCAGCAGCTAAGAGCAGTTTATCTCCTAATGCCCCATTGCCACCGTGATTTCTGTAATAGACATGGATAAGCGCATAGGCAAACATCGCATCATTGACGATTTTCTTTTTGTCTTTGCTAAAGGTGTTAACCTTTGAGGTGGCAGCAATGATAGCAAGGTCTCTCAGATTTGGGAGCTTGAGGAAATTGCCATATAATTCAGTTACTTCTGCACTGTCAAACGCATCCTTATATTGTCCCAGATTAATCACGTAAGGCATATGTATATTCGGATTTTGACTTAGCATGACATTTAATTCAGCTTCACTTTGACCGAAATCAGTCATGATCATTTTCATGTCTGGTTGCGCTAATTTTGCATAAATGTTTTTCTTTTCAATAGGCCTACATATAGCCTCAATCATGGTGCTAGCGGTTGCGATACGCGCGGCTTCACTGCCTGATGATGAGCTATCTGCCGACGAGCTAGAATTTTGAGTATTCGCACTCTGCTTATTGGATTTTTGGGTGTTGGCACTATCGTTTGATTGCTCTTTACCAAGATTTTCCAATTTATTTTGGAGTTTTTTCAGGTCGCCAAAAAGATCAGCAGTCGCCATTTGTGGCATCATGACACTGAGGCTCGCGGCTATGATAATTATTTTGGATGATTTTAAAAATCCTGTCATTTTTTAACTCCCTTTTTTACTGTGCTTGTAAGACAAAAATTTCAGATATAAGCGGATAGCCTGCCTCGGCAAATCCAGCGGTTAAAGCGCCCATGGCGGCGATTGTTGGCAGCTGTTCAAACTGCGTAATCTCGTCCTGAAGATCGATGACGGTGAGGGCCTCTAGCATAGGGCTATCCCCCTCATCTTCGTCAATCGTCAGCGACTCTAACTGGAGGCCGCCAGATGAGGAGCTGGTATCTGAGAGCGCATCATCAGTGTCTATCAGCTCACCAAGAGGGAAGTTGGCTGGTACATCGCCCATGCTGGTAATGATTAATTGTGTCAACCAGCTCTCTTCGCTCAGCCAGTCTTGGCCTTGCAATTGTGTCATCTCAGCCATGACATTGCGGCGATCAAAGGGGGGTGATATTGGCATATCAGCTAGGGCTTTTCGTGACTTAGTCAAACGTGCCTGATATCCCGCATCGGTCTTGTTTAAGGTGAGGCAGGCTTTGCGAAGTGACAAACTAAAGGCAGGTAGGTTTGTGCCATCAAGTCTTGTTAACGCAATTTCACATAGGGCAGGGTGAAAGGGTGCCTTATCAAGCAGCGCAAAGGCACCGTCAATGCCAGCAGGCACCAAATCAGCCTTGATACCGCTTGCGCTCAAGCGAAAGGCATCTGGTGCCAAAACTGGCGCATCTTCAAACATCGCATAGGAATAGCCTTGAAAGTTGTGGCGCCAAAAAGAGGTCGCTTTGTCTTGCAAGCCCAAAGACGGATAGGCAAGTGCGATTTCCATCGCAAAATAGGGCGTCATGTGCTGGCGTGATTTATCATCCAACAGCTTGGCAAATGTGGCTAATAATGTCTTATCATTGATGACAGGCGTACCATCTGGAATCATGCCACGATAGACAAAGTGCCACCGCTTGCCAGCTTGTTTGCGCTCAATTGCCTCAAGCCGAGTAATGGTGACCTCACGGTAGCTTGCTTGGCGTAAAATCTTTGTTAAAGGCGCACGATGTGGGAGGGTTGCCCATGAGGGCGAGAAAGATGCCCCCTCATAATATATCTCAAGCATACGGCTTTGTGCTTCTAAGATGGCGCTATCGATGAAGAGTTTCTTCTCTAGCGCCGTCTTTGGGCTATCTAGGGTAAATTCAACCTCTACAAGCCGTGCCTCTGCCGCAAAGGGCAGCAAAAGAATAGCCGCAAAATAGACGGCTATTGCTTGCTTTATCCTAGAAATCATCTTCTGATGTATTGGCGCCAGAGGAGCCTGATACGCCTATTTTAGTAGTGCTTGATGATTTTGTGCTAGATGAGGAAGAGCTTTGCACATTACCGCTATCTTGCGTCGGGTCTGCTGCTTTTTTGATAGGTTTATTATTGGCTTTGATCTCAGCACGTGATTTTGCCATTGATTGCGGTGTCCAAACCAAAATCGCGCCGGCAATAGGTTGCTTTGATACAGGATGCTTAACACCCCAAAAGGTCGGTCTTGCCCCGACAATATCAAGCGCGTCAGATTCAGACTTAATGGCAACATTAATGGCAGAACCACCTTCATAGATTTTGCCGCCATCAACAAGCTCGGAATAATCTGCATAATTATCTGATGCCTTTGTCTTTACAGCTATCTCACCTAAGAAGGTTCTAAGGTCGCCTTGGGCACGTGCCAATGCTTCTTCTTTTGCCAATTTTATCATTAATTGTGAGCCTGATTTTGCACCAGCTTGCGCATAGGAGATGACGGCATAATTGCCATTTTCATCGCGCACAATTTGCACGCCGTAAGATGTTAGAAGCTCAAGTAACCCCTCATTGGTCTTATGATTAGGCACATGTTCGGATAAAGGTTTGCCAGGTTTGGCGGGTGGCAAATAGCTGGCATCTTGTGACACGATAGCCCTTGCGACATTGCGCAGGTTTTCTGATGTGACAAGAACCACACAAACTTCACCTTTTACATTCGGGCGTGATGTCTCAGCAACAAAGGCACGGCTGGTGCCTATCAGCATTTCTTGAGACATGGTATTGACGGCATTTCTAAAGGTCTCACCCCCTAGCTTTTTGACGATCTCGTCAGCTTCTTCTGCTGATGCTGGGGGCGGGGCTGTTCTATCAAGCTCTGAATCAAGTTCGCGATGTACAAGCTCAAGTGATTTTTCAAATGCCGAAAGCAGATCGCGATTATCAACAGACGCAGCAGTCTCTTGCGGCTTTTGCGCGGCTGGCATATCATCAGCGAATAAGCGATTTGACACCGCGCGCGCTACCTTTGCACGCAGGCTTTCCAAGATAAGGCCTTTTGCCTCAAGCACGGCTTTGTCATAAGCATTTTGACGCTCATTAATATAATTTGGATGGCCAGGTGCCACTTGGACAAGGCCTGAGCCAACCGAGACAGAAAAGGGCTTGCCAGGATTATCCCAGCCCTTGGCGGCAACATGGTCATCACAGACGGTTGTAATACCATCAATAGGCTCAAGCTGAAGCTGGACTTCTGCATCGAGATCAAGCAAATCTTGCTCTGCCCTCACATGAGTAGGCGCCATGAGCATTGTACAAATAAGCAGGGGCGCGGCGCCTTTCAAATATGTCATCTTTCCAGTGCCAAGATGTTTGTGTGATATTAGTGATTTCGCAATAGTGCACATAGCCTACTCTCCCTTAAAACTACTTTTTAACTCATCTATCCGGCTTTTTGCCTTAGTCACATTCTCGCGTGCTGTTGCAAGATCAGCTGCCATATCAGGGCGCGCTGGACGAATAATAAATTTATAATTGGCAAGCCTATTAGTGTCTGAGATTGTCAAAGAGACAATGCGCGCGACAGATTGCTTTGATTGCACATTTTCAATTTTGACTTGCCCCACAAGTGTCTCTGTAAAGCCAATACTTTCTTTGGTGTAGGGATCAATGAGGCGCTCTCCAAGCTGAATAAGGTCATAGACCTCACCGCGAATGATGGTTTTGCCTCCTTGCCCAATGGTAACCGTATCGCCATCAACAGCGACAATTCGTGCTGGATATATCGCATTTTGGATCAGTTGCCCGATTTCACGCGCACTCTCGCGTGCTAAATTGCGGTAATTATCCTCACCCTTGACGATGAACGTATCTGAGAATTTTATCTGAGATGTTGCGACATCAAGGATGCGGATGCCGACCTCAGCAATTGTGATAGTTTGTTTTTTGATACTGTTATTGGTGCGCATTTTTTCTTCATAACGCACCTTATCAAGGTCTCTTAATGTCAGCACAATAAGGTAATCAGTTCCCACCTTATTGCCAAGCCGTGCAAGCTCCTTTGTCGCCATGCCAGAGGAGGCGATCAAATTCAGCTCTGCTTGTGTGTCAGCCATATTGCTTCTATCGAGCATTGCGAAACGGCGCGTTTGCGTCAGATAGGAAATCACACCATTTTGAATATCTCTTGCGACCATATTGGCATTGTTCCGGTCGGTCACATTATTGTCGACATAAAGGCCAGATACTGCCATGCGCAAGCGCTTCAGCTGTTTTGACTCCTTATATTTTGACACTTTAACCGAAAGCTGAACGACGTAATTATTGCCAAGCTGTTCATTTTGCTCATAGCTGATAATATCGTAGCTTTCGATCACGCCTTTGGTCGCGGTTGAAATTTGCTCAGCAAAAGCAGATGACGCGGCATAGGCATTGCCTTGGTCTGTCTCAACGCTAATCGAGACCGTCTGCAGGCTTGTTTCAGAGGCGACTTCAACACCATTTACCATGCTAACCGCTAACCTTATCCCATCTAAGATCGCATCACGCAAGCTCAGCCCCAAGCCTTCTGAGTTAACTTCGACAATCTCAAGGCGCGCTGACGCAGGGGCAGAGAGAGATAGCATTATCGCCAATGCAAGGCTTACAGCTCTCGCAACTTTAAATATATAGATTATGTTATCTCTCATATGTGCCTCTTATCCTTTGAGTTGACAGTCAAGCTGGCAGTGCAGAATGTCTAATTCAGACCTTTTGCATTTAGGCGGCTGACAATTTCACTAGCTGTTGCTTCACCTGCTATTGCTAGGGTGTTTCTAACAGCTGTATTATCCTCAGGTCCGCCAGCTTGTGCCTGAATTGGGCCAATCGCTGCAACTTTCTTCGGCAAGCGTTTTGCAAGGCTCAATACCTCGCCACTGATAGACACAATCACATTATAGCCTTCAACATTCGATTTTCGTGGCTGGTTCACATCAAGTGTGCCAATTGCGACATAGCCAATTTCACACTCACGTGCGGCTGCTAACACAGCTTTTCTCGTCTCACGTGTCATTTGGCCGGTGAGAGCTAGTTCTTCTTCGACAATCTCAGGTTCTGTCCCACCACATGCGTTAAACACATCGACATAATCAATCGCCTCATAATTAGCGAGTGACAGCACGCCAGTCATATTGCGGTTGAACTCTGCGGTCGATACAACGCGATAGTCACGAATGACTTCTGTGCGCTCGGTGCCACGCTGGGTTGTTTGCCCAGAGCTTGCGCTTGAAGAGTTTGATTCTGTTAAAGTGGCTTCAACATTTGTGTTGTCATCTTGTGCGCTAACGATTTCAGAGCTTTGCAAATTGCGTGACTCTGATTGTTTTTCGACGTTTGGATCGTAGGTTGTGACATCACCTTCTGCGGTGAAATAGGCTTGTTTTGCGCCAAATAGCCAAATAATCGCAGCACCATCACCGCCGCTATTGACAGAGGCTTGGGCAAACACGCTATCAATTTTTGTTTTACTGACGGTAACCAACGCCTTCGCTTTGATAATTTTATTGCCCTCATCAATTTTATGTGACGCTTCCTTGCTGACAATATAATTATTAAGATTGGCTAGAATGGTGGCTTCTTGTGAGAGATATTCTTGCATGCGGCCAGCTGACATGCAAGAGGACACATATTTATTCCATGCTGCGAGGACAGCCTGTTTTTCCGCTTTTTGAATATCTTCTGGCTTGGGCTTCTTTGAAAGGAAACCTTTTGGGGTAAAACTTGATGAAATTGAGGCAAAGAATGGCTGATCACCCGAACAGCTTGCCATAGCCTGATGATTTGTAACCATTACGAAAGACCCAAAAATAGCAAATATGGTCAGAAAACGCCGCGACATCGGTTCAAACTCCTCTTTAACAAACACAGCAATTTTTACGCTGAGATAAGTTTTTCGGATTGCAATGCCTCGCTTGGTAGGGGGTGCCTCAGCTAGATAGCGTTCCATCATCTCTTTGATTGTATTGTCGCTGGGCTTGTTCCTCGCCCATTGACCGGTCTGCATTAAGGCTTCTTGCTGTATTGCCCATTTCTCAGCATCAGACTTGCGATGGAAGGATTTAGATGTTGCACCAGCGTGGACGCTTCTAACTTGCGCTTGCCAGAGGCCATTACGTTTGCGAAGACTTGCCATGATATACTCCTCAGTTGTGACTGAGGTGTGACTGGCGTCTTTACAGCGTGTTTAACCTATTGAGACGTATGAGAAAAAACAGCTGGTATAGCGGAATCATAAGCCCTGCCTTGCGATGCGCCCCCTCATAAGCCAGCTTGAAATTTAGATAGAGGCCTTGGTTTCTGCAAACTAATTAGGCATTTGCAGAAATTAGGGCGCAATAAATCTTTCTGGCATCCGAATTCTCATAAAAACTGTATATTAGTTTAGTATGATATGCTGGCACGCCTGACTTAGTTGCTTATTACACGGAGGCATAAAATGGCACAAAACTCTTCACAAAATCGTTTTTTTGAAACCTACGCTGATTTCATTATTAAATGGCGTTACAGTGCGGCCATTTTATGCATTCTAGCGGCCTTAGCCGTGATTGCTGGTGTCCCCAATTTGACATTAGATACAGATGGCCGGGTCTTTATGGATGACAAAAACCCTGACAAGGTGCGTCTTGATGTTTTTGAAGCTGAATATGCCAAGGATGATACGCTCAACGTCCTAATCATCCCCAAAGATGGTGAGATTTTCACCCCCCGCACATTGCGCGCTATTGGCGAGCTAACAGAAGAAGCATGGACGCTGCCTTATGTGCGTTTGGTTAATTCTATTACGCGCTTCCAAAATAGCTATGCAGATGGTGATTCAATGGTCGTCGAAGACCTTGTCATTGACCCTGAAACGGTTAGCGAAGAAGACGCGCTTCGTGCCAAAGAAATTGCCTTTTCGCGTGTTGAAATCGTTAATCAGCTGATTGATAAAAACAGCTCTGTCTCGCCTGTTGCTATCATCTTCCGCCTGCCTGGTCTTGACCTTGCGAATGAAATACCAGAGGTCATGGCAGAGGTAGAACCAATGCTGGCGACCTTTAGCGCTAAATACCCTGACATTGATTTTTCTTCAACGGGCAGTATTGCTATCGGGGCACAATTTTCAAATTCTAGCCAGCAAGATGGGGCAACCTTAACGCCTGCAATGCTTGTTGCGATGTTGCTTGTCGTCGGGTTGCTATTGCGCTCTGCGACCGGTGTGGCCTCTATTTTATTCATTGCGATCATAGCAGCGTTGGTGTCTCTTGGCGCACTTGGTTGGACGAAAATACCGCTTAACTCAGCCACAGCTATCGCGCCTTTGATGATCATCACATTGACGATTGCCAGCACGGTTCACATCCTAGCGGCGGCACGCCAATTACGCACACAGACGTCTGACAGAAAATTATGGGCGAGAACAGCTATCGCCGAACATGGTCTTGCTATCACGGTTGCTTGCCTTACCACAGCCCTTGGCTTTTTATCCTTGAATTTCTCTATCTCGCCGCCTTTCCGCCAGCTTGGCAATATGGTAGCGGCAGGCATGATCGCGGTTTGGATTTTCACATTAGCCGTCCTGCCAGCCCTTATTTGCTTGCTCCCTGCTGGCAAAGCCAAAGGCCAAGCATTGACGGATAAAGTGATGGTCGCACTTGGCGAGTTTGTTATTCGCAGACAGCGTGCCTTATTGCTTGGTATTCCGCTATTAGTGATCGCATTTGGCGCGGGCGTAACACAGATTAAATTAGAGGATGATTTCATCCGCTATTTTGATGAACGATATGAGTTCCGCCAAGCATCTGATTATTATGAAAATAATTTGGGCGGCCTAAATGTCCTTGAATATTCCCTTGAAACAGGGGTGGAGGGCGGCATTAACGACCCTGATTTTCTTGGTAAGGCAAATGCGCTCACCGCCTATTTGCGTGCCCAGCCAGAGGTCAGCAATGTGCGCTCTATTACAGATGTCATTAAGCGCCTTAATCAAAATATGAACGGTGATGATGAAACTTATTACCGCCTGCCAGCATCAGAAGATGAAGCCTCTCAATTCCTCTTTCTTTATGAGCTATCACTTGGCTATGGCATGGATTTAACAGACCAGATTAATGTTGACCGCTCGGCTGTGCGATTGACGGCCTATGTGCCGAATGTGACAACTGCTGATATGTTAAGCCTTGATGCAAGGGTGCAGGGCTGGTTTGCGGATAATGCCCCAGAATTACAGACACCTGTGACCGGGCAATCTATCGTCTATACGATGATTTCAGCGCGTGATGTGCCGGCTATGTTGCAAGGCACCCTGCTTGCACTGGTTGGGATATCTGTGATTATTTTGCTTGTTTTGCGCAATGTTCGCTTGGGGATTATCTCGCTTGTGCCAAACCTTGTGCCGGCCTTAATGGCATTTGGGTTATGGGGCTATACAATGGGCACGATTACCCTAGCTGTGTCGATTGTGGTCGCTATGACGCTTGGCATTGTCGTCGATGATACGGTTCATTTCATGCTGAAATATGCCAAAGGTCGTAAACAAGGGCTAAGCGGTGAGGATTCGGTGCGCTATGCCTTTAAATCAGTTGGTATGGCATTAACCGTGACATCTATTGGCCTTGTTGTTGGTTTTGCGATTTTGGGGCAATCAGGCTTTGCTGTAAATCGTGACCTTGCGCGCCTTACGGCTATCACGCTTGGCTTTGCCTTGCTTATTGATTTCTTACTCCTACCGCCTTTATTGATTTGGATTGATAAAATGAAAGATAATTATTCTTCTGCAAAGACAACTGAGCCTTCAGCAAAGACAACTGGCTCGTCTGCTAAAATAGCTGGCATTGCCTTGCTTGGTAGCACGCTCCTTTTGGGGGCTGGCTTATTTTCTCAAAACGCCCTAGCTGATGAAGCAAAAGGCCTTGCGATTGCGCAAGAACAAAGCGCAAGAGATATAGGTTTTGGTGATGTCGAGGTGTCTGGGCAAATGGTGTTAAGGAATAAAGCTGGCAAGGAATCAGTGCGGGTATTTACCAGCCGCACCCTAGAAGAACCCGCTGGTGAAATGGGTGATAAAAGCATCATCATCTTCACCAAACCGCGCGATATTCGTGGCACATCCATGCTAACCCATTCCAATTTAGAGCCGAATGATGATGACCAATGGCTGTTCTTGCCAGCTTTGAAAAGAGTGAAGCGCATTTCATCATCTAACCGCACAGGGAAATTTGTGAGCTCAGAGTTTTCATATGAAGATTTAGGCTCAGAAGAGGTGGAAGATAACACCCATATCTGGCTACGTGATGAGACTTGTCCAAATGATGAGGCTTTGACTTGCTATGTGACTGAAAGCCGTCCGAAGAACAAAAAATCAGGCTATTCAAAGAGGGTTTCCTATATCGATGTCGATGCGTATCGTGTGCATAAAATTGAATTCTATAATCGTCGTGGCGATTTAGAAAAAACGCTTAATTTCTCTGGCTATCAGCAATATTTGGACAAATATTGGCGTGCTAATGTGATGGAAATGGTCAATCTGCAAACAGGTAAATCAACTAAATTGCAGTGGGAAAATTACCAGTTCCAAGTGGGCCTATCTGAAAGCGATTTCAGCCCGCAAGCCTTGCCGAAAGCCGCGCGTAAATGAAACTAATATATCGTTTGTCTCTGGCTGTTTGTCTTGGCATTACAAGCAACGCCCTCGCCTTGGAGATAGAGCATTATGGTGAAATTGAGCTTGGTTTAACGGCCTATAGTAAAGGGGCACCTGCGCCCCATCAACAAGATAAAACCACATCTTTTTTGCTTGCCCCAACGATTGATATTTATGCAGGCGATGCAACGGTTACGCTTGCCCCGCATATAACAGCCGTTGGCGGTAATCAGGCAGAGATTGATTGGCAGGATAGCCAGCTGCGCACCAGCATTGGTAATGCGAGCTTAATGGTTGGGAGTGATATTGTGTTTTGGGGCAAGACAGATGTCTTTAACCCCTCTGATATCATCAATAGCAAAGATTTTCGTGGTGGCCTGCAACATGGCGAGAAACGTGGCATGCCAATGGCAACCATCACAAGTGATTTAGGCCCGGGTGCGCTAACCTTGCTTGTGATGCCGCGCTTTGTGCCAAATCGTTATCCCTTCAAATCAAGCAGAGAGAATTTGCCGCTTACCGTTGCTGATAGCCGTAATCTCTATGATAAAGACACATGCAAAAACTGTCTCAGCCATGCGCTTCGTTGGGAGGGCTATATTGGCAATACTGATTTAGGGCTGGCTTATTTTGAGGGCACTGGCAGAGAGCCGAGTTTAAGTGTTGGCAGTGATATGCAGATGACGGCAACCTATCATAAAATCACGCAAGCCAGCCTTGATGTGCAACATATTACCGGCGATTTTTTGCTAAAAGGGGAGCTTGTTCATCGTTCTGGCCAACCTGATAATGACAAAAAAATCCGTGATTATCACGGCGTCACGACAGGGTTTGAATATAGCTATTATGGTATTTTTAATAGTGCGACAGATGCCGGTCTGATTGGTGAATTTACCTATGATAGCCGCGGTAGGAAGAGCCATCATGGCTTTCAGCGTGATGTCTTTGCTGGCCTGCGCCTGACGATGAATGATGTGGAAGATACCAGCTATCTGGCCACGATTGGGCGCGATCTGGATTTTAATTCGATGAGCGCATCCGTGACGGCAGAACGCCGCCTTTCTGATGGCCTTGTCTTGAAAGCGGCCCTATCAGTGCCGACAGGTCTTGCCAAGGACACCCATAATAGCGCGCTTGAAA
>OBNQ01000072.1_pt1 | contig 12974 bp, 10 predicted proteins | sample 1494201 | NCBI WGS metagenome assembly OBNQ01 (sample SAMEA3275557, study PRJEB22092) | marine metagenome | biome: ENVO 01000043; feature: ENVO 00000569; material: ENVO 00002150 | collected 2014-06-21T11:00:00+00 | depth 2 m
GTCAGAAAAGATTGTACGATCTTATTTACAAGCGCACCATCGCTTCACAGATGGCCGAGGCGCAGCTTGAAAACACGACCATAAAACTTTCGAACACAAATGCACCAGATGCGCAGAACTTTACTGCTCGTGGTCAGGTGATCACATTCGACGGTTTCATTCGCGTGTATCAAGAAGGTACTGACGACGAAAATACAGAGCAGCTCGACGGTCAATTACCGGCGGTAGTAGAAGGCGATTTGCTTCGATCTGACGAAATCACAGCGACAGAGCGCTTTACCAAGCATGTTCCTCGTTACACTGAGGCTTCATTGGTGAAAAAATTAGAAGAGTTAGGTATTGGACGTCCGTCTACCTATGCGCCTACAATTTCAACCATCCAGAAGCGTAAATATGTGGTCAAAGAGTCGCTAGAGGGCGAATCTAGATCCTTTAAAATCTTCAGTGCAACCGCCGATGGCGTGGCGCAGAAGGAGGGCAAAGAGAATTACGGTGCAGACAAAAACAAATTGTTCCCAACCGATATTGGCCGCGTGGTAACCGACTTCTTAATTGAGCATTATGGCTTGATCATGGATTACCAGTTTACTGCAAAAGCTGAACAAAACTTTGACACTGTTGCTGCTGGACAAAAAGGATGGCAAGAAAGCATTAGCGATTTCTACAGTGAATTCCACCCTTTAATCGAAAATGCCCCTGCAGGTGCACGTGCTGCAAGTCGTTTACTTGGAGAAGAGCCTGGAACGGGCGAACCGGTTTATGTGAAATTGGCCCGTTACGGATTCGTATTCCAATTCGGTGATGGCGACGAAGAAACCAAGCCAAGGTTTAAGAAACTTCCACAAGGTGTGGGCTTCTATGATGCTACCCTTGAAATGGCACTTCGTAAAGAGGTGCTCCCTCGAACTGTAGGTTCTTACCAAGACATGGAGGTGAAAGCTAATGTGGGTCGCTATGGTCCTTACGTGATGTGGAATAAGAAATTCTTCAGCTTGACCGAAGACACCCCTGAAGAGGTGAGCATCGAAAAAGCGATTGAAATCATTGAGGCTAAGCAAAAAGAAGCTGCAAACAATATCATCGCAGAGTTTACCGATGAGCCTGTGATCCAAATCTTGAAGGGACGCTACGGTCCATATATCAAAAGTGCCGGTAAAAATTTCAAAATCCCAAAGGATACAGAGCCTGAGACTTTAGATCGAGCAGCTTGTGAAGAACTTATTGCTGCAGGGCCTACAAAAAGGAGAGCAAAGCGCAAATAAGGGGGTAAATTGACCACGTTAAAAAAGATGTAGCGTGGAATATTTAAGTCCTGTACCTGAAAGTGTTCTTTCCAAACTACCGGTTTTAGAGCCTGGCCAGTTGGGCCAAAAGATTCAGCGGCACACTGAGATTGACGGTCTGCCCTCGCTCGATGGCGTTAAGGTCGTCATCGTTGGTGTACAAGAAGACCGTCGTGCGTACCGAAATACCGGATGTGATACGGCGGCGGACCATATACGTCCGTTCTTGTACCAACTGCATCAAGGCACGTGGAACTTCAAGATTGCCGATATGGGCAACATCTATCGTGGAGAACGCCATGTAGACACCATTTTACTGCTTCAGGATTTTTGTGAACAGATGCTCCGCAAGGGCATTATCACTATTACCATTGGAGGATCTCAAGACTTGACTTACGGAAATTACCGTGCGTACGATAAGCTTGAAAAAATGGTCAATGTGGTGGCTATAGATTCACGTTTAGACGTGGGAAGTGAAGGCCGCGATCTCGACCATCAAAGCTATGTGAGTCATCTTGTTTTACAGGAACCACATAACCTCTACAACTTCACCAATATTGGCTACCAAACGTATTTCAACAGCCCTGATGAAATTGCGCTGATTGAAAATTTATTTTTTGAAGCAGTACGCTTGGGCGAAGCGCAAGCGAGTATCCCGAATACAGAACCGCTCCTTCGAGAAGCAGACCTTGTAAGCGTCGATATTAATGCCGTTCGACAGAGCTACAACCCAGGTACTTTTTACACCTCCCCCCACGGATTTTCTGGAAACGAGTTTTGCGCAATGCTGCGTTATGCAGGTATGAGTGATACCGTAAGCCAGCTCGGTATGTTTGAGTATAATCCTCGTTACGATCAGCGCGGACAAAGTGCCCACCTCTGCGCACATGCATTGTGGTATTTCTTCGAAGGCATCTCTCTTCGCTTCGGAGATTTCCCGATTGGGTCAAGGGCAATTTATGAGAAATACAGTGTTCTGATTGACGAGGAAGATGTCCTCGATTTTTACAAAAGCCCAAATAGCGGCAGGTGGTGGATTGAGATTCCAAAAGGCGAGTTTCAATCCGACCGATTCGCACTAGTACCTTGTAGTCATGATGATTACCTCGAAGCAATGCAGGGAAAAATTCCAAAACGTTGGTGGAAAGCGCAGCAGAAAGCCTGATAACTCTAGAAAAAAAGTGTTGTTCGCACGGGAATTTTTCTATCTTTAGCGACGATCAAAAGACGTTAGCGCTTTAACACATGAGAAAAACCCGCCTTGCTTTGTTTGCAATGCTCTGTTCGTCAGCCCTTTGGGCACAACAAGATGTGCAGTTTACGCAATTCGCGAACAATAAGATTTTCTACAATCCTGGAGTCATTGGCTCTGGAGATGCTATTTGCCTGTCGGCTGCACACCGTTCGCAGTGGGTAGGTTTCGATAATGCACCTACAACTCAAAACTTTAATGCCAACGTACCACTCGATGTAATTGGTGGTGGCTTGTCATTGAACTTCACCAATGACATGATTGGTTTTTTCCAAGACGTTACGGCGGGTATCGGCTACGGTTACCAAATGTCACTTGCTGGTGGTTCATTAGGTTTGGGGCTACGTGTAGATTTTAGAAATAAAGCCATGACTAGCGGTACTTGGGCGCCCCCGCAGACGATGAACGATCCTTCACTCGTGTTGAACAGCCCAAACAACACTTCCATGGCTACCGACTTAAGCTTTGGCGCCTATTACACCAACTCAAACTGGTATGCAGGCTTAAGCAGCACTCGACTAATCGAAACAAAAGATATCCTACAAAGCGCTCCAGGATCACAAATGGCACAGATTCGAGGCCAGAGACATTACTACCTCATGGGCGGTTATGACATCGACCTACAAAACGGTTTCATTTTGCAGCCAGCAATGATGATTAAAACCGATTTTGTTACGACGCAATTCGACCTAAATGCAGCAGCCACATATAATAATCAGATTTGGGGTGGCGTTACCTATCGTGTATACGATGCTTTATCGATCATGGCAGGTTACCAAATCACCAAAGATCTTCGAGCAACATACTCGTATGATTTAACGACTTCTAGTTTGAGAACATCGAGCAGCGGTTCACACGAAATCATGATGAGTTACTGCTTTACCATTGAAATACCACCTAAAGAAAAAGGGAGCTACAGAAATCCTATATTTTTGTAATATAGCCCCTTCCTAAAAATGAGAACACAGTTGAAAGCAAATACAGTTATGAAAAAGTTCCTCCTTGGACTTGTATCAGTAGCCTTTTTGGCTTCTTGTGGAAGTAGCGATCATGGTGAATTGGTCGGCGTTCAAGACCGTCCAACATGGTATCCTAGCGAGCCTTACGGAATGGTATACATTCCTCAAGGTAGCTTTACTATGGGTAACCACGATGAGGATGTGCCGTATGCATATACCGCTCCTGCAAAAACAGTGAGTATTCCAGCATTCTACATGGATCAAACCGAAATCACTAACAATGAATACCGTCAGTTTGTAAGCTGGGTAAAGGATTCTATCGCAAGAACTCGCTTGGCTGAAGGACTTGTTGAGGATTTCGAATACATTGATCTCGCTGAAATGGAAGACCCAACGTTCTTCCAAGAGTACGTAGCATTGAACTATCCTGATAGCATGATGCGCCGTCTAGACTGGGACCCATATTTAGAGTGGGACAAAAACCGCTACCCTTCAGCCGAATACACAGAAGTTGTAGAAAGCATGTACCTCGCTCCTGAAGAGCAGTGGTTGGGCTACCGTCACTTAGATACTCGTCAGTTGAACTATACATACTACTGGATCAACAAGCAGAAGGCTGCTTCTAAGTTGAACCGTGTAGAGTTCGATTACAAAGACGAAGATGGAGACGGTGAGTTGTTCAGCTACCGTGATTACATCAAGGATACGCAAGCAGAAAGTGATCGTGCGTCTTTCTTCGAGAAAGAAACTATTAATGTATATCCTGACACGCTTGTTTGGATCCACGATTTCACATATTCATTTAACGAGCCAATGCACGACAAGTACTTCTGGCACCCAGCGTACGACGAGTACCCTGTAGTTGGTGTAAGCTGGAGACAAGCACGTGCGTTTGCCAACTGGAGAAGTAAATACCGTCGCGACTACTTAAAGCGTTCAGGTGAACTAATCGAACACGACTTCCGTCTACCGACAGAAGCAGAGTGGGAATACGCTGCTCGCGGTGGTGAAGAACTTACGACATACCCATGGGGTGGTCCTTACGCTACCAACAGTGCTGGTTGTTACCTTGCGAACTTTAAGCCGCGTCGTGGTAATCTAACAGCAGATGGTGGCTTCTACCCTGTGAAAACTACAGCCTATTCACCAAACGGTTACAACCTTTACTGTATGTCTGGTAACGTTAGTGAGTGGACTTCTACAGCCTTCGATGTACAGTCGTACGCTTTTGGTAGCGATGTTGCGACTGAATTCCAGTACAATGCTTACGAAGAAGAGAGTGAAACTATGAAGCGTAAAGTGATTCGTGGTGGATCTTGGAAGGACGTAGCTTACTTCCTTCAGCTAGGTGCTCGTGATTACGAATACCAAGACACAGCGAAAAGCTACATTGGATTTAGAACTGTACAAAGTTTCTTAGGTAGAGACCTTAAAGACTTTTAATAACAACATAACCCTAATAACAAACTTAACTTTAAGATTATGGCTTTAATTGATGTAAACGGAAAGCGCTTCAAAAACTTTATGGCGAAGCTCTATGGTATTGGTGCGGCAGTAGTAATTACTGGTGCGATGTTTAAGATCATGCACTGGGAAGGAGCGAACATCATGCTTGTTGTAGGTTTGACCACAGAGGCTGTAATCTTCATGTTCTCTGCATTCGAGAAACCAGCAGCAGATTACGACTGGACATTGGTATACCCTGAACTAGCTTCTGCAGACGGCGATCGTACACTTTCAGTTACAGAGCAATTAGATAACGCTTTGGAAAACGGTGGTGTTGATGCTGCTCTTATTGAGAGACTAGGAGAAGGTATGCGTTCTTTAAGTGAAACTGCTGGTAGCCTAGGTGGTGCTGTTGATGCTGCAGGTGCAACTGCTGCTTATTCAGAGCAATTGAGCACAGCCGCAACGCACATGGAAAGTTTGAATGCACTATACTCTGTTCAACTAGAAAACACTACAGCTCAGGTAGAGCGTCAGAACGACGTTATGGAGAAATTGGCTGCTGCTTCTGGCAACGCTACTGATCTTGCTTCTGAGTTGGCTTCATTGAAAGGAAACCTAGAATCATTAAATAGCGTTTACGGCGGTATGTTAACTGCAATGGGCAAATAATCTTACCCGATTCGATTTAACTTACTATAACCGTAAAATCCTAGACAAATGGCAGGAGGAAAATTAACACCGCGTCAGAAAATGATCAACATGATGTATCTCGTGTTGACAGCGCTTCTCGCTCTTAACGTGAGCCGTGAGGTAATGGACGCATTCTACGAAGTAATGGTGAGCCAAGAGGCTTCTATTGAAACCGTAGAAAAACAAAATTCAAGTATCTATACGGCTTTCGAAGCTGCTGCAGCTGAAAACCCAGTAAAAGCTGGCCCGTGGAGAGACAAAGCAAATGACGTGAAATCGCGTTCAGCCGCACTTTACCAGCAGATTGAGGACCTCAAAAGAGGTGTAATTGAAGCATCTGGAGGTGCGGACGAAGAAAGTGGTGATCCAAACAAACCACAGAAAATGGACGATTTGGAAGCTTCACCCAATTACTTCCTCATTCAGGGTAACGCTGCCAAGCTTAAATCAGCACTTGCTGAGTACCGCGAATTCATGAAGACTGAAGCGGAAGGTAATGACCTTTTGATTAACTCTATTGAAGGCACGTTTGATTTAAGCGACCATAAGCACGACGGAACCAACATTAGTTGGGAACAACACAAATTTGAGCACTTCCCGCTCATATCTGTTTTGACGTTCTTGACGAAAATGCAAAGTGATGTTCGTACTTCTGAGGCAAACGTTATTGATTACTTACAAAAGAACATCACCGCTTCTGATTTGAAGTTTACCGGTGTGCGCACGGTGGTTATGCCTAAAAGCACATTTGTTACTAAAGGCGACGAGTATGAAGCAGACGTTTTCTTGGCTGCCTTTGACGAAACTCAAAACCCAACGGTTACTATTAACGGTCAAGAATTGAGTGCAGAAGATATCGTTGGTGGAGTAGCTAAGGTTCGTTTCCCTGCGAATCGTGTTGGTGAAACCACATGGAATGGTGAAATCAAACTCGTTCAAAACGGTGAAGAAAAAGTATTCCCAGTGGAAGGCTCATTTAATGTCGCTCCTCCGAGTGTAGTTATTTCTCCAACCAAAATGAACGTGCTCTACCGTGGTGTAGATAACCCGTTAGAAATTTCTGTTCCAGGTGTTGATCCTTCAAACTTAATTGTATCAGGTACGGGCGTTAAGAAATCAGGCAGCGGCTACATGGCCGATGTTACTCGTAACAAAGGTGGTGAGCTGAAGATTTCTGTTAGCGTGAGAGAAGGCGACAAGACTAAAAACATGGGAAGCAAAGTATTCCGTGTTAAAAACCTTCCTGATGCCGCGGGCTCAATCTTTGGAAAGACCGAAGGGCTGATGTCTGCGAACCTTATTAAGAAAGCCAAAGTAGAAGCGAAGTTCAACAACTTTGACTTTGAGCTTCCTTTGAAAGTAACGAGCTTCCAAATTATTGTACCTCCTTTCGCTCCTATCGATTGTAAAGGAAACACATTGAATTCTAATGCACGCGCCGCCCTAGATAAAGCGAAGCCAGGTACACCTGTAATTATTAGAAATATTCGTGCGAAAACTGGTAAAGGCATCAAGCCGAAAGTTGCGCCGATTACTATTGACTTGAACTAAGATGTTGAAATTAAGAACCTTTGTATTTGCAGCATTCACTGTAGCATTGTCATTCGGCACTGCTGAAGCGCAAATTCTAGATCCATCAGACGACGGTATTGTTCCTGAGGCAAACAAGCACTACAGAAACAATCGTGTAGTTCCTTACCCATTCCTACGTCAAGACGACATGTTGTGGTCTGAGCGTCATTGGGAGCGTATCGATCTTAGAGAGAAAATCAACCTTCCCTTGTACTACCCGATCAAGCCTATGCCAGATCGTAAAGCATTGTGGGATGTATTGGTTGACGGCATTACAACTGAAAATACCATAACTGAGATTTTCCTTGACGATAAGTTTGAATTGCCACTTACGGTAGATGAGGTTCGTCAAAAAATTGAATCGTACGATACTATTCCAGATCCAGACGATCCATTTGGACCACCTCTAGCGATCGATACTATCACTATTAAGGCTAACAACGTTGTTGCTTATCACCTTAAGAGCGATTGGTACTTTGATAAGCAACGCGGTGAGTTGAAGAATAGAATTATCGGTATTGCTCCAGAGGTACGCGATCCACGTAACCCATCATTGACTTATAATCCATTCTGGATTTGGTTCCCAGATGCACGTTATGCAATGGCTACTTCAGTTGCTTACAACGAGAAGAACAACAACCAGCGTTTGACATTCGATCAAATCATGCACTTTAGAAAGTTCAACTCTGTAGTTACGAAAGAGGACAACGTTTACGATAGAACGATTGAAGATTACAAAAGGAATAGTGCGATGTCACAGCTGCTCGAGGCTGCTGCAATCAAAGAAGATTTGCGCAATAAAGAGCACGATATGTGGACGTATTAGTCTTTGAACTAACAATATTGAAGAACTCCTGTTACCTTTGGTAGCAGGAGTTTTTTTATGCAAAAACATGTAGACTATATCATCGTTGGCGGTGGCATCTCAGGATGCGTACTGAGCTACACACTCATGAAATATGGTGCTAGTGTCGTCGTGTATGATCTGCCCGAGAGCAACAAGTGCTCAACAGTAGCGGCAGGACTGTGGAATCCAGTTGTCCTTAAACGTATGAAGAAGGTTTGGAAAGCTGACGAAATGATGAAGGAACTGCATACTGTTTATCCTGATATGGAGCGCTGGACTACTGGTCAATTCTTTGATCCCATCGCCATTCGTCGTGTGTTCCACAATGCTGGAGAGCAAAATACTTGGATGGAACTGTGTGACTCTCCTGCCTTCTCATCTTATTTAGAAGATAGCATCTCTCCTCTTCCCGATGGAGTTGTTGGTGAATTTGAAAGTGGTCAAATGAAAGGCACCGGGAGATTGAATGTCATTGGTTTCATGGAAGCGGTGCATGGAGCACTGCGTAAAGAAGAAAGTTTCCGTGAGGAACGGTTTGATTGGAATGCAGTTGTTCGAGATTCTGAAGGTGTAGATTATCAAGACTTACACGCCCATGCGGTCATAAGCTGCCAAGGTGCACAGATGGCTTTGGGTGAAGTAGATTTACCTCAACAGGGGTTTGCTCCTGTGAAGGGCGAGGTTATACGTGTGAAATTGGACGCTCCTTTAGAAAAAGAATGCATTCACCAAAAGCACTTTATGCTGAGTGAAGGCAATAATGAAGTGACCGTTGGAGCAACATATGCCTGGGACGGATTTGGCGACGGCCCTACACAAGAGAAGAAAAAGGAACTTGAGGAGCACCTATCTAAAGTTTGGAATGGATCAACGCATACTTTAGACCATAAAAGCGGTGTCCGTCCAGCTACCAAAGACCGTAGACCTATGGTTGGACCTCACGTACTCGCGCATACCTGGATCTTTGGCGGTATGGGCTCACGTGCCGTTCTGATGGCACCGTACCTCGCCAAGGTGCTTGTAGAGCACTTTATGTACGGTACTGATTTGCTTGAGGAGTGTTTACCTACCCGTTTTTCTTAAAATTCTTGTCGTATTTCACGAACATGGACAGCCATGTCGTTCGTGAGATTCTGAATATGACCGGTGCAAGAAGAACTAGCATTACGGCTAAAGCACCAACTGTGGGCCACATGGTCCGCCCTATCCACATTCCGAAGATGATATATACCGCTACAAACAAGGCCACTGTATAGCCATAGCTTACGTACATGGCGCCGTAGTAGAAGTTAGGCTCAGGTTCGAAATTTTGGTCACAAACGCTGCAGCGCGGGTTAAAGTCGGTCATGGTTTTGAATCGATAGGGGTTTTTATCTGGATAGATCTCCCCTTCCATACAACGTGGACATTTACTCCTAGTAATGCTGTAGACTTTCGTTCCCTTTAGCATGATGATAACGTTCATTTAGTTTGGTCAAAATTACGGCGCACAGGCAATTCGTTTTGCTACTTTTGTCACGATGATTTTAGCCTTGAACAAGGCCTCGTTATTCTTCGGAGGCCGTGCCATATTTGATGCCATTGGATTTCAAATTAACCCAGGAGACCGCATTGGTCTTGTGGGAAGGAATGGTGCTGGGAAATCTACCCTTCTAAAGTTGATTGCTGGAGATTATTCGCTAGATGAAGGATCCATTAGTAAGGCAAAAGAGGTCAGGATTGGTTTTCTACGTCAAGACTTGAAGATGGACATGGACAAGAGCATTGTCGAGATTGCGCGCAGTGCCTTTGATGAATTGACACGCATTAATACACGTATCGAAGAGATCAATAAAGCATTCGAAGTCCGCACCGATTACGAAAACGAGAGCTATGCCGCCCTTATTGACGAGTTGAGTGAGCTAAGCGAGCGCTTTGGTCTGCTCGGAGGAGATAGCATCGATGCCGATGTAGAACTCGTTCTAAAAGGGTTAGGGTTCACACCGGAAACTTTTGAAAAACCGTTGCACACCTTCTCTGGTGGGTGGCGAATGCGAGCGGAATTGGCTCGATTGCTTTTGCAGAAGCCCGAGCTGCTTCTTTTGGATGAGCCGACCAACCACCTCGATATCGAAAGTATCATGTGGCTTGAAAAACATTTGAGTGAGAGCAATCAGACCTTGATGGTAGTGAGCCACGATAGAACGTTTTTGGACAATGTCACCACCCGAACTATCGAAATTACACTCGGTAAGGCCTATGATTTTAATGCCCCTTACACGAGGTATGTAGAGCTTCGCGCGGATTTGCGCGAGAAGCAGCTGGCCACCGCGAAAAATCAGGAGCGAGAAATTAAGCAAACCGAGGAGTTGATCGAACGGTTCCGCGCGAAAGCTTCGAAGGCGTCGTTTGCGCAGAGTTTGATTAAAAAGCTAGAACGCATGGAGCGTATTGAGGTGGACCAAGAGGATACCTCGGCGATGCACTTTAAATTTCAGCCTGCCCCAAGGTCTGGGAAGGTCGTTGCAAAAGCAGAAGACGTTCGTAAAGCCTATGGAGAGAACTTGGTACTTCGCGGCGTTGATTTAGAGATTGAACGTGGGGATCGGATGGCCTTTGTCGGTCAAAACGGCCAAGGTAAGTCTACGTTGGTAAAGGCGCTCTTGAAAGAGATCAGTGCTGAGGGCATGCTCGAACTTGGACACAATGTTCAGGTAGGATATTTCGCACAGGATCAGGCAGACGAATTGGACGGAAATTTGACGGCTTTACAAACCATCGAGAATGCAGCGCCTGAAGAGATGCGCAAGCACGCACGCAGTCTGTTGGGATCATTCATGTTCCGTGGTGAAGACGTTGAGAAGAAGGTGAAAGTCCTAAGCGGAGGAGAGCGCGGTCGATTGGCACTTTGTAAGCTCCTGCTGAAGCCTATTAACTTCTTGGTTATGGATGAGCCTACGAACCACCTTGACATGAATAGTAAGGATGTCCTGAAGAAGAGTTTGTTGTCTTTCGATGGAACGTTGTTGGTGGTTAGTCACGACCGCGAGTTCTTGGAAGGGCTGGTTACGAAAACTGTAGAGTTTAGGGACCAGCGTGTAAAAACATTACTCGGTGGCATTGACTATTATCTCGAGCAGCGCAAGCTAGAAAATATGCGAGCAGTCGAGGCAAAATCGGCCACGGAAAAGAAATCTAAGAAGGCGCAAAAGAAAGACGACGGTCAGCTTGGGTATAAAGAGCGGAAGCAGCTTGAAAAAGATATCCGCAGTTTATCGCGAAAGTTGGCCGATGTTGAAGCGGAAATTGAGAACTTAGAGGGGACCTTGGAAGACTGGGATGCGAAATTAGCGGAAGCTGATAGCTATATGGAGCTGATGAAAGACCCTGATTTTTATCCGAAATACGAGAAGAAAAAAGAGGAGCTAGCCTCCAAAATGAACCAATGGGAAGATATTCAAATAGAAAAAGATCAATTGGAGCAGCAGTTGCCCTCCTAATCGCAATAAGCGTTCAGGCACAGCCTAAGTTGGTGGTACAAGTCGTCGTTGATCAAATGCGCGCAGAATATCTGCAGCGATTTAATCATCAGTTTGCTGAAGACGGTGGATTCCGTATTCTTCTGGATGAAGGAAAAGTGTACCGCAATACCCACTACAACTACATTCCGACCTATACGGGACCTGGACATGCATCAATATCTACGGGAACCACCCCAAAGTACCACGGCATTGTGGCCAACGACTGGTGGGTGAAGGAAAGTCAGTACGAAATGTATTGCGCAGAGGATACAACGGTAAGCCCTATCGGAACCATTGAACGTTCCTCCCGCCGTTCGCCAAAGAACTTACGCGCGTTGACTTTTTCGGACGGTATCAAACTGTATACAAACCACCGTGGAAAGAACTATGGGGTGAGCGTGAAAGATCGTGGAGCGATATTCCCAGCGGGGCATTTTGCGGACGGTGCGTTTTGGTTGGACAATAAACTTCACTTTGTGAGCAGCAGCTATTATGGCGACGAGCTTCCAGATTACGTTGAGAAATACAACGAGAAGGAGCATGCCATGGACATGGCGAAGAAGGATTGGAAACTAGAAATGGCCGAGCGCAAGTACGACGAAAGCTTAGCAGATGAGAATCCCTATGAGCCGAAAATCAATAAAGGCACTTCTAGCTTTCCATACGATCTCAAGCAGTTGATTGAGACACGCGGCTTAGGCGCTTTAAAGAACACACCTGTCGGCAATGAATTGGTACTTGATCTAGCGCTATTGCTTTTAGAAAAAGAAGAACTAGGAAAAGATAAGTACACGGACTTCTTAGGAGTGAGCTTCTCCTCCACCGACTATGCAGGCCACACCTTTGGGGTTCGCTCGCGTGAGGTACACGATATGTATTTGAAGTTGGACCGTCAGCTGGGTAAGCTCATTAAGAAGCTTGACAAGGAAGTGGGTCGCGATGAGTATGTTATTTATTTAACGGCAGATCACGGGGCTTCTGAAAATCCAAATCATTTGGCCTACCACGGATTGGGCGTACGTAATTTCCAGAATGCCGATGTTATTGGTGATGTTAATACGCATATCAAGGAGGAATTAGGTATCGAAAATGCCGTATTCAAGATCTTCAACCATCACATCCATTTGAACAGCTGGGCCAAAGAGCGCGCCGGAGAGATTGCCTTAGTAGTTGAGGCTACTGATCCGTTTATGCGCGTATATACCTCCTCATAGGTTCTCATTAGCGGCAATTATGCCTTTTTTACATTTCTTCACTAGTTCCATCAGATCCGATTCGGTTGTGATCTCTTTTTTTCACTTCCACCCAACTGTATCTTCTTCGGTCCCTACTGTTCTACACACTGTTCTGTATTTCTTTACTCTACACCTTTTCCGTTCATACTTTTTTTTATTTTCATCTAAACCTGCTCACGCTTTACTC
>OBNQ01000073.1_pt1 | contig 12922 bp, 10 predicted proteins | sample 1494201 | NCBI WGS metagenome assembly OBNQ01 (sample SAMEA3275557, study PRJEB22092) | marine metagenome | biome: ENVO 01000043; feature: ENVO 00000569; material: ENVO 00002150 | collected 2014-06-21T11:00:00+00 | depth 2 m
CTAGTTTCTTCGAGGAAATCAACTACCTGCTAACACAAAGGCTTGTAGCTAAAAGGGCTTACGAGAATGTGCTCGAAATGCTCTTGGAGAAGTTGGAAAGCCATGCAAAAGTTAACACAGATATTGGATTATTGTTGGCCTATGGTAAAGAAGCTTTTGATGAGCAAGCCATTGCCAGTTCTAGCATTGATTACCTCAAAAACCTCGGCCATACATCTTCTCAAGTATTGGCAATCATAGAGAAGTTAAGGTATGAATTGCGTCTGCTTAACGATGAGCACTTTGAAAATCAATATTCAGCCTTGATTGGCTATGTCGATTTTGTAGTGCAATTGCTTTATGAAGCATTCGGTTGGGAGCGCCCAGCATTCGCGCACCTTCCGCTATTGTTGAAACCAGACGGGCCGGGAAAACTGAGCAAGCGCGACGGCGATCGCCTTGGCTTTCCTGTATTCCCTATCGATTGGAACAATCCTGATACGGGCGAAACGGCTAGCGGTTACCGCGAATTTGGCTTCTTCCCAGGCTCCTTTATCAACATGCTTGCGCTGCTTGGTTGGAACCCGGGAACTGAGCAAGAAGTCTTCGACCTTCAAGGATTGATTGACGCGTTTGACCTTAGCAAAGTTTCTAAATCAGGCGCGAAATTCGACTTCGAAAAGGGCAAGTGGTTTAACCAATTGTACCTACGTACGTTGAGCGAAGATGAGTTGGCATCTGAACTTAAAAAGGAGCTCGACAAAGACGGGCTTTCGTACGACGAAGCGCACCTTGGTAAGATTGCAACGATGATGAGTGAGCGCGCAACGTTCCCGCAAGATTTGCTTACCGAGGGACGGTTCCTATTCGAAGCGCCGAGTGAGTACGACGAGAAAACTCGCAATAAAAAGTGGAAAGATGATAGTGCTGGTATGATGCAGGATCTTGCTGCACGTTTTGACGCACTTGCTGATTTCACTGAAGGCAACATTGAAGGTGCTTTCAAAGGTTATTTAGCAGAAAAAGAATTGGGCTTTGGAAAAGTAGGTCCGTCTTTCCGTCTTGCTGTTACTGGAAAAGGTATGGGCCCTTCAATGTTTACAATTTGTGAGGTCCTAGGTAAACAAGAAGTGCTTTCTCGCATTACTAAAGCAGTAGAAGTTTTAGGATAATGTCCCCATTGCACCAAATTGACGTTCACGGAATCCGTATTTACACCAACCATGGTTGTATGCAAGAGGAAGCTGTTATAGGCTCGCACTACGAGGTAAACATCAGCGTGTGGGCTGACCTCAGCGCCTCAGTGGCTTCTGACGACCTCGTGGATACCGTCGATTACGTTTCGCTCAATGCTATCGCTAAAGAAGAAATGGCTGTTCGCGCTAAACTTCTTGAGGTGGTGTGTCAACGAATGATTGATCGCATCATGAACGAACACCCAATGGTGCAAAAAGCTTGGGTAAATGTCGCTAAGCTCAACCCGCCCATCAATGGAGATGTGGAGCGTGTCGCACTGACTTTTACAGCAGAGCGATAGAGATAAAATAAACTCGAGGCCGTTAAATATTTTCTCCTATTTTTGGCCTCCCTAAGGTTCCGTGGCCGAGTGGCTAGGCACTGGTCTGCAAAACCAGCTACAGCGGTTCGAGTCCGCTCGGAACCTCAGAAGAAGAAAAGCCCCGGCTCGCAAAGCGAGCTGGGGTTTTTTAATTGGAACAATGCCGAGCTTGCTCGACTATTGGGACAAGTAAAAAAACCAAGGACTTTGCGGCAGCAAAGGACAGGGGCGTTCTTACTGACCTTATGTGGGCTGCGGTCCGCCGAGCGAAGCGAAGGCAATCCGCCTCAATCCCAAATCACAACTTGATAGAAATAAAAAACCCCCGGAGCCTGTATCCGAGGGTTTTTACACGATTTAGGTCATCGCTTACAACAAATAATCCGTGGTCATCCATTTGCTTTCGCCACTAGAAATGACACTTCCTACTAGTTTCTTTTGATCGTCTCCTGACGCAACCACTGTGCGAATAGAGAAACTACGTAATGCGTCGTGAACACTTAAAGTGGCCACCGCACTATCCTTACGGCCGGTAAACGGCAAATAATCCGGTCCACGCTGACACGCTGCATTAATATTCACACGACACACCTGATTTACCATGTTGTCCACAGCATAAGCAATGGTCGCTTCGTTCTCGCTGAAAAGGCTGCACTGCTGGCCATAATCCGATTGTGAAATCGAATCCATTACCTCTTCAAGATCTTCGTATTCTACAATAGGAACAACTGGTCCAAACTGCTCTTCGTGGAAAATGTCCATAGAACTATTTACCGGGAACAACACCGTTGGGAAGAACGTGGTGTCGCTCACGGCTCCAGCATTTGCATTCATCACTTTTGCGCCTTTAGCCACCGCGTCGTCCACATACGCTTGCATTTGTTCTACCTTATTGCGCTCTGGTAGTGGAGTCAGCATTGAATCTGTTTCTGGATGGTCCAATTTTAACCCGTCCACTGCCTTGCTGAACTTCTTCATGAACTCACCGCTGATGCTCTTGTGTACAAAAATCAACTTGAGCGCAGTACAACGTTGCCCATTGTAGGACAATGAGCCGTTAACACACTGCTTAACCGCAAGGTCAATATTCGCATCATCGAAGACGATGCCTGGGTTCTTGGCCTCAAGACCAAGCACCTGGCGCAACCTGTTTGGCTTCGGGTGCTGAGCAACCAAAGCGTTTGAGCTTTTTGAATTTCCAATAAGGGCAAGCACATCAACATCACCGGTCTTCATAATCGGCCCTGCAAGCGTACGGCCGCGACCAAATAAGATGTTTACCACTCCCGGAGGAAAGGCTTCTTTGAACGCCTCAAGTAGCGGGGTCAAGAGCAAAACGCCATATTTCGCCGGCTTAAACACCACTGTGTTTCCCATTAAAACTGACGGAATGAGCAAACAAAACGTCTCGTTTAAAGGATAATTATAGGGGCCCAAACAGAGCACTACCCCCAGTGGTCCGCGTCTTACCTGAGAAATAATGGCACCCTTGCGAGCAACCTTTGAGCCTCGACGGTTGAGTTCTTTAAATTCTTCTATTGTGTCTTCAATGTAGTCCACCGTGCGGTCGAACTCTTTGTACGCTGAGCTCTTATTTTTAGCAATCTCCCACATCAGAAGCGTACTCACCTCCTCGCGCTTGGTCTTCATGATTTCCAAGAACTTCTCCATAGCGCCGATACGCTCTGATGCGCTGGCCGTTGGCCAATATCCACGACCGTTGTTATACGCTTTTTTCGCTGCATCTAACGCCTGCAAGCCTGCCGCTTCATCTAGCGTAGGAGCCTCTCCTAGATATTGTTTCAGGGTGGAGCCGTCATCGCTTATTGGACCCATCGGGCTGTACACTTGTTCCATGTCGCCGTTCCAAGTGTGCATTTCACCATCAATTAAATATTGCTTCCAGGATATAGGGGCCGGAGCTTCAAATTGCTGAATTTGCTTTGCTAAATTTCTAGCGCTCATAATGAGAATACGGTTTTGTTAGTGGCGCTAACATCGCGGTTTTCAATCACGCAAAGCGTGTGAAAAGTCACCCATTAGGCCGTTGTTGTTTGTCTTATGGCACGGGGGTTTTAAGACAATTTATTAACGCACAATCAGTTATAATGTTTAGGGTAAATAGGGTGGCCAATTCCACTACCCCTTTTGTACCTTCGGGAAAAATCCTGTCCAAGATGACCATCTACCCAATTCACACCGGTAATTTCAAGCTTGACGGCGGAGCAATGTTTGGCGTTGTGCCCAAAGGTTTGTGGGAAAGAACCAACCCCGCAGACGAAAAAAACCTTTGTACCTGGGCCATGCGATCGCTCCTTATCGAAGACGGCAATCGACTCATTTTGATTGATACCGGTATCGGCGACAAACAGAGCGAGAAGTTCTTCAGTCATTATTATTTGCACGGAGATCACAGCCTTGACGCTTCATTAGCTAGCCATGGGTTCAATCGCAATGACATTACCGATGTTTTCCTCACCCACCTCCACTTTGATCACGTTGGTGGTGCCGTAGAGTGGAACAAGGACCGCACAGGCTACGAACCTGCGTTTAAAAACGCCACGTATTGGACCAACCAGCGCCACTGGAAATGGGCAACCGAGCCAAATGCTCGCGAAAAAGCAAGCTTTCTAAAAGAGAACATCCTGCCGCTCGAAGAAAGCGGCCAGCTTAAATTCATTGAAGCGGCAGACAACGCCTACAGAATAGATACCGGCTTGGGTTTTAATGCTTTTGTGGTCAACGGACATACAGACGCTCAAATGTGCCCTATCCTCGAATACAAGGGAAAAACTGTGGTATTCATGGCGGATCTCTTGCCTTCTACGGGTCATATACCTCTACCTTATGTAATGGGTTACGACACCCGACCTCTAATCACCCTCGATGAGCGCAAAAGAATATTTACCGAAGCTGCTGAGAAGGGCTATCACCTGTTTTTGGAACACGATGCCTACAACGAGGTGTGTACCCTTCAAATGACCGAAAAAGGGCCGCGTCTCTTAGACAATGGCCGATTAGATCACTTCATGTAATCCACATCAAATGAGAAAACTCCTTTCACTTCTTTTCATTTTTAGCGCAGTAGGCGCACAAGCCCAATATTGGCAACAAGCCATCAATTACGAGATGCACATTGACCTGGATGTAGAATCTCACCAGTACGATGGGACGAGTACCATTACCTACACGAACAATAGCCCGGACACCCTGCGCAAGGCTTATTTCCACCTGTACTTCAATGCCTTCCAGCCGGAGAGCATGATGGATGTTCGTAGCAGAACTATCAAAGACCCTGACCGCCGCGTTCAAGATCGCATCTACGGGTTGGGTGAAGATGAAATTGGCTATCAAGACATTCAAATGTTGACCCAAAACGGCTTAGAAATGTCTTGGTCGGTGAACGGAACAGTACTTAAAACTGAACTTGCTGAACCTGTGCTTCCTGGCGGTACAACTACGTTTGAATTGGCCTGGAAAGCTCAAGTACCAAAGCAAATTCGTCGTTCCGGTCGTGACAACAAGGAGGGAATCGACTTTACCATGACTCAATGGTACCCTAAGCTTGCTGAGTATGACGAGGACGGTTGGCATCCTGATCAATACGTGGGACGCGAGTTTTATGGTGTTTGGGGGAATTTCAACGTAACCATAGATGCACACCGCGATTACCTCATCGGAGGGACAGGTGTTCTGCAGAACCCGGATGAAGTAGGCTTTGGCTATGGCGGTGTTGAAAAAGTGCGCGTTCGAAAAAACAAAAAGCGCCGCTGGCACTTCAAGGCTGAGCGTGTACATGACTTTGCCTTTGCCGCAGACCCTGATTATGTCCACCACCAAATAGACATTCAAAATGGTCCAGTAGTCCACTTGTTATTTGATCCTGAAACGGCTAATGAAGCGAATTGGGAACTGCTAAAAACAGATTATTTACAACGCTACTTTGACTTCATGGCCGCCCATTTTGGGCGATACCCTTATCCTCAATTCTCCATCATCCAAGGCGGTGACGGCGGTATGGAATACCCGATGTGTACCATGATTTTGGGTGGCGGTGATAAGTTTGAAGGGTTCACTGGGCTCTTTGTGCACGAAGCAACCCACAACTGGTACTACGGGGTCCTCGCTACCAATGAAGCGGCGCACCCTTGGATGGACGAAGGATTTACATCCTATGCAGAAGAGGAGTGCATGAACGTCTTGTTTGAGCACAATGCAGAGAACCCACACCTTCGTGCCTATCGAAGCTATGTTTATCTCGACACTTCCGGTTTTAGAGAGCCGCTGAGTACACCCGCGGACCACTTCAACTACAACATGGTCTATGGCATAAACAGCTACAGCGCAGGTGCTTTGTTTTTGAATCAGCTGGAATACATCATCGGAGAAGAAGCTTTTGCGCGTGGCATGAAGCGCTACTGGAACGCTTGGCAATTCAAGCACCCAACACCAAACGACTTCCTCCGCATCATGGAACGAGAAAGCGACCTGGAGCTGGACTGGTACCTGAGTTACTACAAGGACCAAGTGAAGTCCATCGACTACAGCGTATCAGAAGTAAGCCCGATAATGAATGGCACCACAGTACTCTTCGAACGCAAAGGAAAGTTCCCTATGCCGCTTGATATTGAGGTCGTTTATGCTGGTGGTTTAGTAGAATACTACAACATCCCTCTTGTCAGTATGTACGGCGCAAAAAAGGACCCCAAGTATGATGTGCTCGAACCCTGGGCATGGACACACCCGAGCTACGAGTTCAAAATTCCGTCCAACGGCATGGAGGTTTTAGAGGTCAAGATTGACCCAAGTCAACGCCTGTTAGATATTGACATTACCAATAATTCTTGGAAGAAGTAAACAAAAAGCCCGGCTCACAAGCCGGGCTTTTTTATTTCTTTTTACGGCCACCAGTGCCATACTTTTTTGCCTTGTTCATGCGCTTTTTAGCCCCTTTACCAATGTTATAGTCTTTGGCGTTCTTCGGCTTCTTTTCGTGAAACGACGGCCCCGGCTCATCGCTGACGCCGTTCTTTCTTGGACTGCTCTTACTCATCGAAACTTACCACCACCTTGTCGCTAGTCGCGTGTGCCTGACAAGTCAAAATGTATCCGTCCTTCACCTCATCGTCTACCAGAGCGTAGTTCATCACCATCTCTGCAGAGCCTTCAAGAACTTTAGCACGACATGTACAACAAACAGCGCCTTTACAGGCATAAGGAACATCTGCCCCGGCATCTAGCGCAGCGTCTAGAATGAATTCTTTACCCATAGCCTCAAAATGAGTCTCCTCTCCGTCCAGAATTACTGTAACAGCAGAGGCGCCAGAAGCGGAAGAAGAAACTTCTTTTTTCGCAGCACCGGCGGCCGTAGTGTTGAACAGTTCAAAATGAATTTTGTCCTTAGGTGTGCCTAAGGATTCTAGAGTCTCCGTCACGCTTTCTATCATACCCAAAGGACCACACAAGAAATGCGCTGTTGTTGCGCCCACCTCAAAGAATTTCTCGTTGAACGCCTTGACTTTTTCTCCATCGATACGGCCTTTAGTTACATCGCTGCCTTGGTCCTCACGGCTGAGAATGTGATGAACCTCCAGGCGATCCACGTAAGTGTTCTTTAGGTCTTCGAACGCGTCTTTAAAGATGATGCTGTTGCTGTTTTTATTTCCATAGAACAGCGTAAACGTGCTATTTGAATCGCTTTCTAAAACCGTTTTGGCAATGGACATGATCGGCGTAATTCCCGATCCTGCGGCCCAACCAACAACGTGTGATGGTTCTCCGGTAGGCTGCCACTTAAAATTCCCCATTGGCGGCATGGACTCAATGGTCATTCCTGCTTTTAGGTGTCTGTTGGCATGGGTAGAAAACTTTCCGCCTTCTATTTCTTTTACCGCTACGCGAAGTTCCCCGTCGCTTGGTGCGGCACAGATTGAATACGATCTACGCACCTCTTCGTTGGCAATAGTTGTTTTTAACGTCAGGTACTGGCCCGGTAAGAAGGTAAACTTGTCCTGGTGCTCGGCAGGAACATCAAAGGCTATGCTCACTGCTTCTTCGGTTTCTCTACGAACCTCAGAGATAGTTAGCGGGTAGAAAGAAGTGTCTGTAGACCTGGTGGCTTCTGCCATCAACGACGGCTTTTCCTCTTTCTTTTTCTTAAAAAACTTCAGCATGCTTTGTAATTTGGAGGGTAAAGGTAAACCCGAATTTTAAACCATAACAGAAGATAGCGTGTTGTGTTTTAACTTTGTGACCAACCAAATACACAGATTATGGGAACCAACGTTTCTTTAGAGGATAAATTTCAGGCTTACGTCGATGCTGAAAACAGGGTCGAGCCGAAGGACTGGATGCCTGAAAAGTACCGCAAAACCCTAATCCGCCAAATCTCTCAGCACGCACACAGTGAAATCATTGGTATGCAGCCTGAGGCCAATTGGATTACTCGCGCACCTTCTCTTCGCGCAAAGCTCATCTTGCTTGCTAAAGTTCAAGATGAGGCGGGTCACGGACTTTACTTGTACTCTGCAGCCGAAACCTTGGGTGAGCCTAGAGAGAAGATGATTGCCGACCTTCAGAGCGGCAAGGCGAAATACAGCTCTATTTTCAACTACCCAACCCCATCGTGGGCAGACATGGGTACTATTGGTTGGTTGGTTGATGGTGCTGCTATCCAAAACCAGGTAATGCTAACAAGAACCTCTTACGGGCCTTACGCGCGAGCAATGGTTAAAATCTGCAAGGAAGAAAGCTTCCACCAGAGACAAGGCTACGAGGTTGTTATGAAGCTAGCACAAGGGACGCCCGAGCAAAAAGCCATGGCTCAAGAAAGCTTGAACCGTTGGTGGTGGCCTTCTTTGATGATGTTTGGTCCATCAGACGATAACAGTCCAAACTCTGAACAAAGCATGAAGTGGAAAATCAAGCGTAAAAGCAACGATACGCTACGCCAAGAGTTTGTTGACAAAACCGTTCCACAAGCAGAATACTTAGGCCTTACTATTCCTGATGCCGACTTAAAGTGGAACGAAGAACGCGGCCACTACGATTTTGGTGAAATTAACTGGGCTGAATTTTATGACGTTATCAAGGGCAACGGCCCTTGCAATAAAGAGCGCATTGCACATCACGTGAAGGCACACGAAGAGGGTGCTTGGGTTCGTGAAGCCGCAAACGCTTATGCTAAAAAGCACTCGGCTCGTAATTCCAACGATGCTTCAGCCGCATAACAACTAACCGCTACCGCTATGAGTGAATCTAACTGGAAACTTTGGGAAGTTTTTCTCAGGAGTAAAAACGGACTGTCTCACAAACACGTGGGAAGTCTTCATGCTGCTGATGCTGAAATGGCTATAAAAAACGCAAGAGACGTTTACACAAGGCGCTCAGAGGGTATTAGTATATGGGTTGTTCCTTCGGAGGAAATAACGGCAAGTTCGCCCGATGAAAAGGACCCTTTGTTTACCCCCTCAGACGACAAGGTTTACCGTCATCCTACCTTCTATGACATCCCTGACGATGTCGAACACATGTAAGCCATGGCAGGAGGTTGGTTAAACGGTGTAAAGCGAGACTTTACGAAAGACGAAGCGCTCAAAGAATACTTCTATTTTTTGGCGGACGATTCACTCGTTCTGGGCCAGCAGCTCAGTAAGTGGTGTTCTAACGGCCCTGTATTAGAGCAGGATATTGCTATTATTAACACTGCATTAGACCACATTGGAAGGGCTCGATTGCTCTACCAAGAATTGGCTCGACTTGAGGGCGGAAATACTACGGAGGATACCCTCGCGTACTTCCGCGATCATTTGCAATTTAAAAACGCATTGCTCGTTGAACAGCCTAACGGTCACTGGGGCGATTCAGTGGTTCGCAGCTTTTTCATTGATACCTTTAACTTCTACCTGTACGATGCGCTTAGAGGCTGTAAAAACGCAGCCCTAAGAGGAATCGCGGAGAAGGCTATTAAGGAAATCGCCTACCAAGCACAATGGAGCGCTGAATGGGTTGTGCGCCTAGGAGACGGGACCGAGGAGAGCCACAACAAGGTTCAAAAAAGCGTAGACGATTTATGGATGTGGAGCGGCGAGTTGTTTGAAGACCACCCCGTATTTGAAATTCTTAAAGACGAGCTGCCCTCATTTGTTTCGTTCAAAGAGCAATGGATTAAGAAGGTTGCAGAAGTATTAAAAATGGCAACTCTCGTTATGCCGTCACCTGAACTATGGATGCAAACGGGAGGCCGTTACGGTATCCACAGCGCACAGCTCGGCTACATTCTAAGTGAAATGCAAAGCTTGGCACGCACCTATCCAGACGCCACTTGGTAGTATAGAAACCTATTGTTATTGGTTTCTTAACATTATTTAACCCTTCGGTTTGTTTTTTGGCACGTGCTTTGCACTAACGTAAATGACGATATAGTTATCGTACGTGTTTTTGTGTTAAGCGAGTGAGGGTTAAAGTGGGGACTTTAGCCCTCTTTTCTTTTGTAGAATAAAAGAAAGTACAAACAACAAGAAGCTTACAACCGCCATCGAACCGCTGATAGACGCCTCTAATAGATCAGACACGAAATATCCTCCTACAGCGCTCATTAAGCCTTGAAATACAATAAAAAGCACCATTAATCTTAGGTCTTTTGTAAGCAGGTATGCTGTTGCAGCAGGCACTACTAAAAATGCAATAACCAGAATAGCGCCTACACTTTCAAAGCTCACCACCGTAGCTACCGAGGTGGCCGCCATTAATGCATAGTGCCAAAGGGTTGTTCTTATACCCACGCTTTTTGCGTATTCAGAATTGAAACTGGTAAGGACCCAGCCCTTATATCCTAGCCAGAAAACTGCTTGAGTAAAAATGAAAAGCACAGACAATGTCCATACAGCACTTGGAGCGCGAAGGCCAAATAGAGTGGTCTGTTGCAAGGGTACAAAAGCGAGTTCGCCATGGAGCACACAATCAGCGTCGATATCAGCCTGTCCTGCATATTTAGTAACCAGAATAACACCCACCGCAAACAAGAAGGTGAATACCGTGCCCATTGCAGCGTCGCCCTGCATTTTGCCTTTGGAAGAAAAGAATTGGATCAAAAACGTGGTTAAAACCCCCATGATAATTGCCCCTAACAGCAAAGGAAGCGAAGCACGAGACCCGCTGATTAAATAGGCAATAACTATTCCCGGCAGCACAGCATGAGAAAGCGCATCGCCCATCATGCTCATTTTACGCAACAATAATAAATTCCCTAGCATTCCTGTAGAGGAGGCCACCAAAAAACCGGTTATGATAATCCAAATCGCATCCATATTACACTAAATCTGGATCTGGAATAATTTCATGAATCTCTAATAATGGATTGAACCTCGAACACAGCCCTAACTCACGCAAAATTTCTTCTTCAATCTCTGGGGTTAAGAAGTGTTCCATAGTTTCCGCTTCGTCGTGAACTAGGTGAACGCTCATTTGCATTCGGCGCTGAAGGTATACCTCCCATATTTTGTGACGGCGGTCTATATCTGCACCATAACTTCTACCTGCTGTACTCAAGGTGTATCCACCGTGTACGGGGCGAACTAGTCCCTTACTGCTTAGACGGCCAACCGTTCTGTTCCAAAGGTTTGGTTCAAAAAACTGTCGTTGATTAATGGATTCACGGGTAAACAACTTGCCTTTGCCCCGCACTTCATTTTGAACTGCAGCCTTGAGAAGGTTTTCTTCGTTAATTCTTCGACGAAGCAACAATTTATTCCATCGTTGATAAACAATACCCTTGCGCGGTGCAAACAGCATCGAGATGAAGGCTATAATACTTACGCTTACTATCGTCCAGGGACCTGTAGGCATATTTGTTTGGGAATAACTCACAAACGCCCCAATCCAACCTCCTAGCGAACCGAAAAAGCCGCTAATAATAAGCATCGGTACCAATCGATCCGTCCAAAAACGAGCGGCTGTAGGCGGTATGATCAAAAGCGCACTCATCATAACAATACCAACAGCTTTTATACCAACACTAATCGTTAGTATAGTGATGATACTAATAAGGGTGTCTATTTTCTTTCTGCTAATACCAATACTCTGGGCATAATCAGAATTAAAAATAATTGCTTTGACGCTCCAATAGCTTGCTATGATTAATCCAAGAACTACTAGACTAACGCTTGCAAAAGCAATACTGTCCGCTGGTGTCATTGCCGCAGCGTTGCCAAATATATAATGATCTAACCCGCTTTGGTTTCCAACATACCTTGATTGAATCATAGTGAGAAGGACAATGCCCAAACCAAAGAAGCTTGATAGTACTATAGCAAGGGCACTGTCGCCTTTTATCTTGCTTTGTTGTGTGATGTAATCTACCACCCAGATACTCATCCACCCGCTGATGGCAGCTCCTAAAATCATCACTGCAGGGTTCTTCACGCCACTTAAAAGAAACGCAATTAACACACCAGGCAACATGCTGTGTGCAACAGTCTCTCCTACTAGGGTTTTCTTCCTTAGAAAATTAAAGCTCCCTACTGTACCACTCATGCCTCCAAGAAGCACAATAGCGATGACCACATAACGAACGTTTGGGTCTTCTAGGCTGAGGTATTTGAATAGTAAGTCCAATTATTTTAAGTATTCCGCAATGGTCTTAGCGTTAAAGATGAGCATTTCGAAATACGTGTTCTGATCTTCTTCGCTCCCTAGGCTATCACTTAATAATTCGGGTCCAATTTTCACCTCAAACCCTTTTGAAGCGCAGCCTCTTTGAACACTCTCCATAGCTTGAGGGCTGATGATGTTTTCAAGAAAGATAGCAGGAACCTTCTGTTCGACGATGAAATCAACCAAATCTGTAATCTCTCGAAGACCAAACTCACTTACGGTACTCGCTCCTTGCAATGTCTTAACTCGCAACCCATAATCTCTTGCAAAATAACTGAGTGCATCGTGTGTGGTAATTACCAAGCGTTGCTGCTCTGGTATAGCATCTACAATAGTATTTACCTCAACAGCTACTGAATCCATATCTGAAAAGTAGCCGTCCATTTTTAGCTTTATACCTGCTACTTCATCGGGATAATTTTTAAGCAACTCGCCGACAATTGTTTTGATGGCATTTTGCGCAAGCTCTTTATCAAACCAGGCATGCGGATCGGTTGACGCTGGAAAATTTGGATCGCGAATAATTAATTCGTTAGGAAAATTTCTAGCAGCATTAATGATGAGTTTATCCTTCATGTGCTCTAGTACTTCAATAATCTTCCCTTCTAAATGAAGTCCATGGTAGATAATCACATCTGCCTCTCGCAACAGGTCCAAATCCTTTTTTGAAGGTTTATACCGATTTTTTCTTTCAGCATTGCTGGGTCGCCTGTTAAAATTTGATGCTCGGCC
>OBNQ01000074.1_pt1 | contig 12806 bp, 9 predicted proteins | sample 1494201 | NCBI WGS metagenome assembly OBNQ01 (sample SAMEA3275557, study PRJEB22092) | marine metagenome | biome: ENVO 01000043; feature: ENVO 00000569; material: ENVO 00002150 | collected 2014-06-21T11:00:00+00 | depth 2 m
GACGAGCATCTGTAACCCAACCCAACCAATTAGTTCTCCTAACTGCTTGGGCTTACAACGTTAAGAATTTGTTGCAGAATTATAACAGTTTTGTGAAAAAGCGCGTTTGCACTCGTGGCTCATCGCCAAGCTCAACCAGCGCACTGTTCTTTACGGCCATTCTAGAGACCTTTTAAAATAGAGCCTGCCGATACTTCTCAAAATAATTTTACCGGAACAAAATGTTTCTGGTTTCGCGCTTGCAAACGAAAGCGCTTTCGGTCTAGCCTTAATTTTATGATGTTTTGCAAAAGTACTTTTTTAAAAAATTATGACTTTGCTTTACTTGTTTTGGGAGGAATTAAAATGATTAAATCTATGAAGGTAGCGCTCGTTGCTACAACAATGGCAGTCGCTGCATCATCAGCGATGGCCAAAGTCAATCTAACATATCACACAGCTGGTGCTGGCACGACGGTTGGTCTAACAGCCTCAGCACTAGTTGGTTACGCCTCAGAGCGTGGCATTGCTGACATCCAGCTAAAAGATGGTCAGACAGGCACAAATTACATTTTGGCACTTGCTGAAGGCCAGATTGATATCGCCTCTGGTCCGTTTGTATTGCCATTTTTGCTATCACGCGGTGTCGGTCCTTACGCCAAAGTTGGCAAGGAAAAAGGGGCTGAAATCGGTGGCAACATCCAATTGCTTTACCCTTACACCCTCTCAATCTTCTCGCTTTATGCTTATGATGTAAAAGGCGTTAAGGGCTGGGATGACTTGAAAGGTCGCAAAGTTATGAACGGCCCACCACGTGGTGCTGCGACAGGTAACTCAAAGGCGCTTATCCAGCTATTTGGTGGGGCAAAAGCCAAAGAAGATTATGAATCAGTGACATTGAGCTGGAACCAGATCGCACCTGCGATTGTTGATGGTACAGCAGATGCCGCCGTTATCCCGGTTATGTTCCCTGGCCCACGTGTCACACAAGCCAGTGCAGCCGGCGCGATGACAATGTATTCAATGCCAAAAGATAAGTTTGAATCAGGCCCAGCACAAAAGCTGCTAAATAAGCCAGGTTCAGTTGCCTATTCAGCCCCTATCGCTGATATCCGCGCTGGCTTAGGCGGCGGTTGGACTGTTCAGTCTGAAGATGACACATTCCGCGGCATGTCTGTGACAGGCGGTGATATGGTTAACAAGTCAATGGATGAGGAAGTGGCTTATCAGCTGACAAAGGCACATATCGAGAACCTAGATTCACACAAGCAAATTGCGCCGTTTATGGAGACATTGAACTTTGGTGTTCTTGACACAAAAGTGGCTGGCCTATGTGGTCCAAACCCTGTGAAATTCCACCGCGGCGCTGTTCGCGCTTGGGAAGAAGCCGGTTATGAAGTGGCAGATTGCGCAAAGCCATAAGCTGAGCGTTTAAAATCAACATAAACAGGCAGCCTTTTCGATAATTGGTAAAGGCTGCCTGTTGTTTACGATCTATAATCTGACATTTTTGATGAGTGACTGGCAATGAGCGACACGGCACAACCTGTATCTGATGATGAAAAAAGACCCCAATCTTTCGCTGAAAAGATTGTCTATTGGCTTGCTTTGACGCTTGTGATTGTTGGTCTGATTAATGTGATGCCATCTGTCCCTGGCTGGGATGAGGGCTGGCGTGCAGTGACAGGCTTTGACTGGCTCAAGGTGAGACGTTTCCCAATTGAATGGTTCTATCCCATCATGTTTGTCGCGATGATGATTATCGTGTCGTTGAAACATTCTATGTGGCGCAGTTGGCGCGAAAAATCTATCTTGCGCAGGCGCTTTGGCTTATTCTTAGATGTTGGGCTTATCCTTGCGGGTTTTGCGATGGCGCTTGGCTATTTGGTCGAGCTAGAAGCGGTTTGCCTTATTGATGTTGTGACAGGCGATAGAGCGCGCCTGATGGCAGAAGCCTTGGCTGCTGAAGTTGAATATGCAGAGATGATGGGCTTGCCTATTCCAGAATCAGCTGATGACCCAAGCTGTCTTTACACAACAGGTAATTTCTTGCCTCTATTGTTGTTTGGATCAGTGGTTATCTTCCTTGCCTATAACATCAAAGTATGGGGCCTGCCATTGGTGGCGGTCTCATTATTGATCGCTAGCTACACATTCCTTACCGTGATGAATTGGTATTTCTTTGGCGCTGTTGACCAAAATAAATATCTTGTGACCATCCTGTCGAGTGAGGAGGTGCGAAGCCTAACATCGGGGCGCGAATTTACGCGTGATGCGCTGGTAAATAATACGGCTGGTTTCTTGGGCCGTTTCTTGAACGTTCTTTTGTTCCTTGTCTTTCCTTATATTATTTTGGGCGCGCTATTTGGGCGTTGTGCTGGTGGTCAGGCTTTGATCAAGCTGGCTTTCTCGCTCACACGTAATTTGCGCGGTGGCCCGGCGCATGCGGCGGTCGTATCCTCTGCTATGTTTGGCACCATCACAGGCGGGCCAGTTGTGAACGTTCTGTCAACAGGTGTTCTCACCATCCCTATGATGCTAAAGCGCGGTTTCTCCAAAGTCTTTGCGGGCGGTGTTGAAGCGGCGGCCTCTTCAGGCGGCTCTATCATGCCGCCAATTATGGGCGTTGCGGCCTTTATCATGGCATCGCTCACAGGTGTGCCATATCGCCAGATTATTATCGCTGCCGCGGTGCCAGCTTTATTCTATTTCTTCTGTTTGTTCCTATCTGTGGTCTTCCAAGCACGTAAACAAAATATCGAAGCTGTCGGCGTGCTAACCGAAGATATGAAGCTAACCAAAGAAGACCGTTTGCATCTCATGCAAATTTTTGCGCCGGTCCTGCTTGTCCTTGTCTTGCTCTTAACGCCAAAGGACTCTGTGGGCTGTAGCTGGATTTCGGTTATGCTTGGCGCGGTGATTGAGGTGAATGATGGTGCGTGCCAAATCACCTCTCTGCCATGGATTGTTGAGCTGTTTCAAAACGCAACAGGTGATGCGAGTGCGGCTGGCTGGTGGGCTGTGATACTCTTGCTGGTGCTGATGTTCATTGATAAGGAATTTCGCGCTAACCCGCGTAAAATCTTGGATGGCCTATCGAAAGCGGGTGTCACGGTATCGACACTTTATTTGATGTTTATGGCTGTCACAGTGATTGACGTATCGCTGAACTTTACCGGCCTTGCTAAATTTGTTGCCGTTGATGTTTTGGCGTTTTTGCGGTCCTTCGATGTCTCTGCCAATTCTGTCGGCTTCCAGCTATTTGCCTTGTTCCTAACCATGCTATTGGCGGTATTATTGGGCATGGGTATGCCGGCGGTACCTGCCTATATTAACGTTGCTTTGCTGATGAGCCCAATGCTAGTAGGCCTTGGTCTTGCGACATTCACAGCGCATATGTTTGTGTTCTATTTCGCGGTTGCATCTGCGATCACACCGCCTGTGGCATTGGCCGCTTTTGCTGCCTCTACTATCACCAAGGCTGACCCGATGAAGACAGGTTTCTCTGCGGTGAAATCAGGCTTTGTGATGTTTACCATCCCATTTGTCTTTGCCATTTATCCAGAATTATTGCTGATTGATAAGGCCGTGATTGATCCGATGACTGGCAAGTTTTTCGAAGGCTATGATGGCACGATTGATACGAGCTGGTTGCTGTTCTTGATGGCACGTGTGGCACTTGCGCTCTATCTTGTCTCAAGCGCCTTGGCGGCCTATGACAGAAAAGCCTTATCATTCCTAGAAATTGGTGTGCGCCTTGTCCTAGCGGTTCTGGTTTTATCACGCCCGTCAGAGGTTTATAGCGCGGCGATTGTGGCAAGCTTTGTTGTTATTGCCTTTCATATGTTCCGAAATCGCGGCATCAAAGCTGTTACCTGATGGCCCAGATAACAGAGCTATTTGATAAAAAAATGAAGGGTAATGGTCATGACTGATAGACCAAGTTATATTTTATTCATCACTGACCAACAGCGTTATGATAATCTAGGCTGTAATGGTCATCCGGTTTTGCAAACGCCAAATATTGATGCCATCGCTAATGAGGGGGTCAATTATGACCGCTTTTATGTGGCCTCACCTGTTTGCATGCCGAACCGGTCTAGCCTGATGACATGCCGTATGCCAACCAGCCATGGTGTGCGCCATCTAGGCCTGCCGCTATCGCATGATAATGTGACCTTTGTCGAATTACTGCGGGCCGCCGGCTATGACACAGCTCTTATCGGCAAAAGCCATTTGCAAAATGTGACAGATTGGCCAACGCAGTTTGACGTGCCAGAATGGCGCGATGGCTATACAGCCCCGCCAGAAGAGCTGTCTGTAGCTGATAAGACAGACAATGATAATGATAGCTATCAATATGAGCGTCAGAAATTCTATGATGACGGCCATAAGGTGCCACTGCCATTTTATGGCTTTGACCATTATGATTCCGTTTTGCGACACGGCTTTAATACTGGCGGCGATCATTATAAATATCAAAAAGACCATATCGAAGATGTGGATGCTTTGCGCAAACGTAACAATCAATATCCGCATGATTATGTGGTGCCGCAAGCCATTCGAACCAAGATACCCGAAGAGCATTATTCATCAGCCTATATCGCTGATAGAGCCGCTGAATATTTGGCATCGCGCAAAGGCAATGATAAGCCATTTTTCTTGATGGTCTCGTTCCCAGACCCGCACCATCCCTTTACGCCGCCAGGTAAATATTGGGATATGTATAAGCCAGAGGATATGCCTGTTCCTGCGGCTTATGAAGATGATAATTGGGAAGCACCTGACTATATCAAAAAGGCCATTGAGGACAGAGGGACGGATAAAACGATTGGGCAAAATTCTGGCTATTCTTTTGCGATATCAAAGCAAGAAGCCTTGGAAGCAAGAGCGCTTACATGCGGTATGATTGCGATGGTTGATGATGCTGTGGGGCGTGTACGTGCGGCCGCAGAATCAGCTGGTGTTGCTGATAATACGGTCCAGATTTATACCTCAGATCATGGCGATCATTTGGGCGAGCATAAATTGCTATTTAAAGGGGCTGAACAATATGACAGCCTCAATCATGTGCCGTTTATTTGGGCTGATCCAAAGGGTGATAAGGGCGTGCGTTCGCAAGATATTGCCCAGACCCTAGATATTGGGTCAACGATCTTGGAACATGCCAAAATTGAACCTGCCATTGGCATGCAAGGCAAGGTGATGGGTGTTGCGGGCGGTGAGGGTCGTGATGCGGCGCATATCCAATATGAAACACAACGCACCATTAATGGCTTTGGCAAGCGTCCGCGTGTCCACAGCCTGATTGAGGGGCAATGGCGTCTATCGCTCTATCTTGGTGAATGTAAGAACGAGCTGTTTGACCTTGAAAATGACCCGGGTGAGATGGTCAATCTGTGGGATAAGCCAGAAGTGAAGGATGTCCAAGCACAGCTGGTGTTCAAATTAGCTGAGATGGAAATCACCGCCGCTGACCGTGTGCCATTGCCAACATCTGAAGCGTAAAACATAATTTCATGAAGGGAAGGGACTAGTTATGAGTGATGTGAACTTTAATAATAGACAGAATTTTGAGATGGAATCTTGGCCAGAATTGCGCCAAAAATGGAACGAGATGATCCAGCTTGTGTTCCCAGAACGCGAAGTGTCTGGCGAGCTAAAACAGCTTGTTTTCACCATTGCCAGCCTGTCGAGTGGTTGTCGCCATTGTCAGTCTCATGGCGCTTATCATCTACATAAAATTGGTGTCTCTGATGAAAAAATCCAAGCGATTTGGAGCTTTGAGACATCTGATCTGTTTACAGATGCTGAACGAGCCGCGATGCGTCTTGGTATGGCGGCTGGCACATCACCAAATGTGACAGAGCCTGAAAATTTTGAAGAAATGCGCCAGCACTTTACCGATATTCAAATCGTTGAAATTCTGGCTGTTATCTCTGTCGGTGGTTTCTTAAACCGCTGGAATGATACCATCGCCACTGTGACAGATCAGGAATCGATCGATTTTGCTGATCAGGTGTTGCGCCCTGTCGGCTGGGAGCCGGGCAAGCATGTGGGCGCCGAAGATGAACAGCGCAAGGCGCATCCGATTACACTTGGCTGGTCAAAGAAGTAGCCGGATAGTCAGGTAATATGATCTATTGAAAAGGGGGCTTGTGCGTTCAAGCCCCCTTTTTCATGTCCGCGTGCAACACGCCCTAAGGCTAGCTGTCCTGTTCTAATTCCTTGGCGACTTGCAAATAATAATGGCGTGTTGGGCAATTAATTTGCGACACCGCATGGTCTTTTAACAATTGGGCCTTTGTTTGCTTTGCCTTATCATGCTCACTGCCGGCATAGATAAGCCTATCAACAAGCTGTAAGGCCCATTGATACTCGCCCTCGTTTTGTGCGGTTTCAATTTCTTGCCAAATCGCCTCAGCCCCGCCTGCCAATTTAATCATGCGTGTGGCTTCATCTTTTGGTGATAGCGTCCCAAGTGATGTTGGATTGCCATCAAACCAGCCCATTGTGCCAACAAAATAGGCGCGAACCGCATGGTCAACACGCCCATAATATTCGCGCAAATGTGGCTTTTCGGCTAATTCTGGTGGCAATTTCACATTATGGGCCAGCTCATCAATTGTCTGGCCTTCATTCATGCCTTCACGTGTCGCATCGGTCACATGGCGGATAGCGTCACGGTAATCGGCGAGAACAGATTTGATATCATCCCTGCCAAAGACAGGCTTTGTGTGGCCCGGGCCCATGACCTCTGCGTCAAAGGCGGCGAGGATATCCATCGTATCGGCCCATGTGTCAAAATCGCGATAGGCTGTGCCGCGGATAGCATAAAGGTTCGGAAACGCGCGATAGAAATTATCGCCGCTAATCAGCACACGCTTTTTGGGATACCAGACAACCATATGGTCAGGCGTCTCGCCAGGTGCCATCACAAGTTCTAACTCAACCCCGCAAATGGTCAGCGTCTCACCCGCTTCACCAATGCGTCTTGTCGGCAGCATGGACCCTGCGCCCATGCCCTGCAAAGGACGCTTACCAGGGCCAACACCAATGCCGATAATCTCATCAGGATAGGAGAGGCCAATGCCAAATTGACGCTTGGTGCGTGCCTGCATTATCTTTACAGGTTGCGGATGCGCAGATGCCACAAATAAGAAATCATCCGAATATTTCTCTGACGCCAAAATCTCAGGATTGGCGCCCTCAGCAAAGACAGATGCCCCAGAGACATGGTCACGATGCGAGTGGGTAAAGATAATGGTATGAACAGGCAGGTCAGTTATTTTGCGAAACTCAGCCAAGATATTTGTGGCCGCTGACGTGGTCTCTGATGTGTCGATGATTATAATCCCATCATCGCCGATAATCATATAGACATTCGATGCCGCAAAGCCAAAAGCCATGTAAACATTATCAGCTAGCTGGATGATTTCTTTTTCAAAATACGCTGGATGTGCTTGTAATTCCTGATGCATAACGCCCCCTTATTTGTAATCCTGCCAGTTAAGACTGGTCATTAATCATGCCCGATTTTTGGCCAATGACCAAGGCGCTTTTGGATGGGGGGCATGGGCAGATATTGCTTGTGATAATTAGACCTTATCATCATGTCGCAAAGTCGTGGCACGTCTGCGCACGGCGTTTGCCAGCGCTTCGCCAATGGGCGTCAGCGGGTGACCAGAGCGTTTCATTAACGCGATTTTCTGTGGCCCTAACTGTTCTTGAATGTCAATTTGAACAACGTCCCAGCCTTGCTGTACATGTTCAAGCAATCTGAGGGGAAAGGTGCATACAGCCCCTAAGGTTTCGACCAAGGACATGGCACCAAAGTAAGATTCAGAGGTCGTTGTGGCATGTGGCGGTGTCAGGCCGCGATCAACAAAATGCTTGCGGAAGAAGTCTCCCGGCCCGCCAGGCCCCCCTATCATTATCCACGGCGCATGGGTAAGGTCGCCAAGGCATTGGGCTTTTGCATGTTGTGATTTGCGCGCTGTGATAAGAACGATTGGGGTCTCCCAAAGGGCTTCAACGCTGATGTCGCGGGTCATTTCCACGGGCGGCAAGGGGCCAATCACCATATCTGTTTGTCCATCGCGAAGCGGCTTAAGCGCATTGGGAAACAAGCCGCTGGTCAAATGCACTTCAATCTTGGGATAGGCTTTGTGAAAGCGCGCGATGGCTTGCGGCACGATCATAGTGGCCGCGAGGGGCGATACACAGATATTCAGCCCGCCAACCTGTTCACCGCGCAATTGTGCTACCTCATCATCTAGTCTAACAATTTCGCTGGTGATTGTACGTGCGCGCGCAAGAACCCGTTCGCCCAAAGCGGTTAGGACAACGCCGCGTGATGATCTCTGAAAGATGGAAGCCCCCAAATCCTCTTCTGCTTGGCGCAGGGTTTTGGTCAGCGCAGGTTGAGATTTCCCAAGCTTTTCAGAGGCCGCCCGCAGACTGCCCGCGTCGGCTATCGCGACAAGAGTTTGGATATACTGGACTTTCATACTATTACCAATAGTTATAGCTAGCTCTTTTTTGATGCTATCGGTAATCATTTACCTAGGCTAGTTTTTTTTTGACAAATTAGGGGGGTATGGAGGCCGCAAAATGACTATTCCTGTTAGTCAAATTGATTTCTTTTCTGACGAGGTGATTAAGGATCCGTATCCTGTCTATAGCACCCTTCGTGATTTGGGGCCTGTGGTGTATCTGCCTAAAAATGATTTGTATCTGGTCGCACGATATAAAGAAGTGAGCGAAGTGTTACTTCAGCCATTGCGCTTTGTCTCATCACGCGGTGTATCGCCTATTCCAAAGGTGAATGATATTCTGGTTGGCTCCACGCTGAACTCTGATCCGCCGCAGCACGATAAGACACGTGCGGTGACATCAGAGCCGTTACTGCCTGGCTCATTGACGGCAATTGAACCGCGCCTGAAAGCGGCTGCGGATGGTTTGGTTGAAACATTATGTGCGCGTGGCTCATTTGATGCGGTGGGCGATTTTGCCCAATATCTGCCTGTTACGATCGTGGCAGAATTGGTAGGCCTGCCACAGGCTGTTAGCGCGGAAAAAATGCTGAAATGGGCAAGCGCTGCTTTTAATCTGTTCGGCACAGAAAATGCGCGCACCGAGCAAGCCTTTGAAGATTTGAAAGATTTGCGCGATTTCCTTTTGGAATATGGGCGGCCAGAAAAGCTGGCTGAGGGGGGGTGGGCCAAGCGCATTTTCGATGTTGGGCCTGAAAGAGGATTTTCCTATGAGCTATGTGCGCAGTTGATGCGCGACTATATCAACCCGTCGCTTGATACGACCATCTCAGTCACGGGGCAAATTATAAAGTTTTTGGCTGATCATCCTGACCAATGGGAAAAAATTCGCGCAGATGCCTCATTGATCCCAAACGCGGTTGAAGAAGCGGTGCGTATGTCCACGCCTATTCGCGCCTTCACCCGCTATGCCATCGAAGATAGCGAGGTCGCAGGGCATATCATTCCCAAAGATAAACGGCTGATCGTTTGCTATGCCTCGGCTAATCGTGATCCGCGTAAATTTGAGAATCCAGATGACTTTGACGTCACGCGCGACGTGCATGATCATGTCGGGTTCGGGCAGGGCGTTCATATGTGCATGGGGATGCATTTGGCGCGTCGCGAGATTATCCTTTTGATCGAAGCATTGCGTCGCCGCGTGGCAAGGTTTGAGCTTACAGGCGCGCCTGTCGTTGCGATGAATAACACCATTCGCGCCTATGCGACATTGCCAGTGCGGGTGCATTTGGCAGAGACAGTGTTGCCCGAGACAGTTTCAACAGATAAAGCTTCGGAACAAAAGACGGCCCAATGGCTAGATGTGCGGGTGGCAAAGCGCGCTGATGTTGCGACAGATATCATTGGGCTTGAGCTGGTTAGCACCAATGGTACAGAATTGCCCGCTTATGACGCTGGCGCGCATGTGGATGTTTTCATAAAGTCCGGGATTGTGCGGCAATATTCGCTAACAGGTGACCCTGCTGACCGCTCACAATATCGTTTGGGCGTATTGAAGGATCCTAACTCACGGGGGGGATCATCGGCAATCCACGCAGATTTAACAGAAGGCACAGAGCTTCGTATCAGCCGGCCTCGCAATCATTTTCCTTTGCAGGCGGCGCGCCATACTATCCTATTTGCGGGCGGTATTGGTGTGACGCCTATGTTGGGCATGGCCTATGCGTTGCAAGCGCAAGGGGCGGCTTTTGAGCTGCATTATTGCGGGCGCAGTGCCAACCGTTTGGCCTTCACACAAGAAATGGCCGCCTTTGGTGACAAGGTGCAACTGCATCTTGATGATGGGGCGGATGATCAAAAACTGGATATTCAGGCAATATTGCAAGGCGGCGATGATGCCCGTCAACTGTATGTCTGTGGGCCCAATGGATTTATGGATTTTGTCGTTGATGCGGCCGACCAACAAGGCTGGGATCCGGCAAATGTTCATTTGGAACGTTTCGGGGCTGAGGTTGATACAGATGGGGCGCCATTTACTGTGATAGCGCAGAAGTCGGGAAAACAGTTTGACGTTGCCCCCGGTGAAACCATTTCTAAGAAATTAGGTGAAAATGGGATTACAGTGAATGTATCGTGTCAATCAGGGGTTTGTGGTACCTGTTTGACCTCTGTTATCGAAGGCACGCCAGACCACCGCGATCTTGTCCAAACAGATCATGAGAAAGCCGCCAATGAGAAAATCACGGTTTGCTGTTCACGCTCAAAGACCAAAATACTCGTTTTAGACGTTTAGGGATATCATCAGATGCGCATTCGAAATACCGGGGTTATGTATGATGACCCGTCCCAATCCACACCGGGCTATATGTTAATCCGCCCTGTTGATGGCGATAATAGTTTTCTTCTTGGCCCTGATGGCAACGTCGCCCATGAATGGCATACGACCAATGGAATGACGAATTGGTGCTATCTTTTGCCTAATGGGAACCTATTTTCGAACGAACGCTGTGAAAACCGCAAGGGGGTCGCCTTAACCGTCAGTGGCCGCATGTCTGAATATGCGCCTGATGGCTCCATCGTGTGGCGCCATGAAGATCCCTATCAGCATCATGATGCCCGCCGTCTGCCCAATGGGGCGATATATGCGGCATTCACAGAGCTAAGCGATGCGCAAAAAGACGCTATCCCGGGCGGCGCCCCAAACACACATTCAGAAGGTGGCCCCTTTGGTGAGGTCATTCGTCAGGTGGATGAAAATGGCGCGATTGTCTGGGAATGGGATTTCTTTAGCCTTGGCCTCGACACGCACCCCCTACATCGCAATGCCAATAAATGGAGCTATGGTCACACAAACACGATCTTTCCCCTAGATGACGGCACCTATCTTATCAGTTCCAAAAACCTGAACCTGCTGTTTATTCTGGATCCGGCCACCAATGCGGTCACGTGGGAGTATCAGAATGATGAGATGAGCGGCCAACATGACGCGCAGCTTTTGGATAATGGCAATATCTTGATCTTCGCCAATGGTGTTTATAATAGCGACCTGCACCATAGCCAAGTGATGGAGATTGACCCCAAAAGCAAAGAGATTGTCTGGCGTTATGTAGCAAAAGACGATTTCACCAGCTTTTTTTCGCCTCACATGGGCGGCGCACAGCGTCTGCCATCGGGCAATACGCTGATTTGTGAAGGCAATAAGGGCTGTATCTTTGAGGTCAATGCAAATAATGACGTCGTCCGCGAGTTCGTTAGCCCTCATTTCGTGGCATCTGAACAGTTCGGCCAAATCAATTGGCTGTTCCGTTGCCGATGGTATGCGGAAGATTCCCCAGAAATTATTGCGCTGAAAGCCAAAACAGGGCTTAATAAGGCTTAATAAGGCTGGGCTGGGGTCGTTATGAGATTCACACTTTATCATCACGGCTCATCTGTATGTGCGGCAAAAGTACGATTTGCCATGGCCGAGAAGGGCATGGACTGGGAAGGTGTCTATATCGACATCTTGGCGGGTGAACAATTTGCCCCGGACTATCTGAAACTGAACCCCAAGGCTGTTGTGCCAACGCTGAAAGATGGGGAAAAAGTCATTACGGACAGCACCGTTATCTGCGAATATCTTGACCAAATCGCGCCTGATACCAGCCTGCACCCGGCAGACCCGTTTGCGCGGGCGCAAGTGCGCTATTGGACCAAAGCTGTGGACGAAGATTTGCATCCTGCCTGCGGTGCCATGACGTTTTTATGCTCACATCGCCATACAGTTTTGCGCAATTTGGGGCCAGAAGGAGCCGCAGAATTTCTAGCTTCTACGCCAGAATTTTCGGTGACCTCTGATTGGAAAAGCTTTAAGGACGCCATTGTGCGCAAAGGCTTTGATGCGCCAGGTGCCGTGGAAAAGGTCAAGCTCTATGATAGCTACCTTTTCAAGATGGACAAAGCATTAGCAGGTCAGAATTGGCTTGTCGGCAATAGGTTTTCAATCGCAGATGTTGCTTTGGCGCCTTACGTTAACCGCCTTGCGATGATGTCGATGCGTGGCATGTGGGAAGCCGGGCGCCTGCCAAATGTTGAAGCGTGGTTTGCGCGCATTGAAGCACTGCCAAACTTCCAAAAATGCCTCATTGATTGGGTGCCAGAGCATCTATCGAGTGATTTGCGTGACAATGGTACAAAGAGCTGGCCCGAGGTTGCCGCCATTCTTGCCATAGAAATCGAGAAATAGGCCGCCGGTAGATAGGCCGATTGGTCTGCTTGAGCAGGGCAGAATTTTGATGCGTTATATCAACAATGATTAGCTGTTCTTCGTAACCGCCCAACTGTCTGTGTCTT
>OBNQ01000075.1_pt1 | contig 12787 bp, 8 predicted proteins | sample 1494201 | NCBI WGS metagenome assembly OBNQ01 (sample SAMEA3275557, study PRJEB22092) | marine metagenome | biome: ENVO 01000043; feature: ENVO 00000569; material: ENVO 00002150 | collected 2014-06-21T11:00:00+00 | depth 2 m
CAGAGGAGGGGCAGGCCGCTCTCAAAGCGTGCCTGTCACGGGGGGCAGGCGTCTGGCTGGCGCCAATGATGCGCCTTGTCAGGCCATTTGTGCCATCCGCGCCAATGATTAAATCAAAGGCATGCTGGGCGGTGTCTTGTGTGATAAGGCTTGTGTCTTCTTGTGTGGCGGTTATGGACTGAACGCTTGCCTCGTCAAACGAGATGCGCGGATGGGCTTTGGCGAGCTGATAAAGCCCGTTGACCAAGGCGCCGCGACCTATGGCGCCATAATCACGGCGCTGTGGGCGCTCATGGTCAATGATGCTAAGCGTGCTGTTGGTTCTAGCTGACCTGATCTCAATGGCATCAAGGCGCGTGATAGCAGGGGTAAGCGCGTCAAGCGCGCCAAGGGAGGCAAGCGCCTGATAGCCATTGGGCGCTAGTTGAAGCGCGCCTGTTAGCGCTGTTGGCGGCGGGCCAAAGATGGTGGCATGATGGCCTGCCTTGGCAACGCCGAGCGCAGCAGATAGACCGGCAATCGCACTGCCAACCACACCAATTTTAGCAACATACCCTTGGCTCATCTTAATCGCTCATATCTCATACCTTAACGGCCTAATCAGCTACATAATCATGCCAATAAATCAGCACCTGTTCCGCTAAATTAGTCTGGGAATAAAAAAAGGGCACCTTTTTTATCAAAAAAGATGCCCTTTTGTTTGTTTAGTGATGGATGGGGGCTTAGCCCTTACCGCGCCATGGGATTAATTTGGCAATCAGCAAACGCATGAACATATCAAATGCCAAACCAAGCAGACCCATGATTAAGATGGTTACCCAAATCAACTCATAGTCTGAGACGGTTCTGGCGACATTCTCAATGAAGCCGATGCCTGTGGTACCTGCCAACATTTCAGCGGCCACCAATGTCCCCCAACAAACACCAATAGCAATACGCGCGCCTGTGAGGATTTCTGGTAGCGCATTTGGCAAAATCACATTCCGCAAAATCTGGCTGTTCGACGCACCAAGAGAGTGCGAAGCTCTGATTTTTGACAGCTGTGTGCCTGAGGCGCCTGTTCTGGCTGAGATAACCATAATCGCAAAGGCGACCATGAATAACAGGAAGATTTTACCATCATCTTGAATGCCGAAAATGGTCAAAATCAACGGTGCCCATGCCAAGGGTGGTACCGGACGATAAAGCTCAATCAACGGGTCAAAGAATGACTTGAAGAAACGCGATACGCCCATATAGATGCCAAGCGGCACACCTAGCAAGATGCCAATGCCAAGGGCAACAAGAACACGGAATAATGAATCCCAAATGTGACCATCAAGCCAAGGCACATAGCCAAGAGATACCTCGCCTTGGGCAAAGCTCAAGAGCGCGTCTTTGTATGTGGCTTGGAATGTGCCATCGATGCCATGCGTGCCATAGCCGCCAGGTAGCATATCAACCAGCCCGTCAGGGATGAGGAAATCAACCACATCCGCCAAGGCAAGCCATTTCCACCAAAGCAGGGTTGTGCCCTTATAGCCGCCGCCTGTTTCAATGTTGGGATTGGCCAATTTGCCAAAGGTCGCAACCACATCTGTTGGCTTTGGTAGCCATCTAGCTGAGCCTTGCTCTGTACAGATTGTGCGTGATTTCACAACACCTTGACCCGGCAGGAACAAAGCATCCACGACGCCAAGGCTGCCCTTGGCACCTGAGATAGATGATTCCAGATTTTCGATAGCTTCATTAATCACAACCAAGCTTGTTGCTGGGAAGATGACGCCATCATCAAGGCGGCGGAAAATACGTTCAACCGCTTTGACGTAATCATTACGCGCTTTGGCGGTTGCCTCATCAAATGAGCCGGCTTTATTGGCATCTTTCAAAGACGCGATATCTGCCTTTGTCTGCTCAATCAGAGATGTCGCAGAGGCGGGCATATTGCGGATTTTTGCGAAAGCTTGCGCAACTGCCGCCGCATCAAGTGCCACCGTATCAAACAGCACACCGCGGGCCGTTGTTGGCAGAATCGGGATCTCATCATCGGTCACCCCCCAAGGCGGCTGATCAAGCGCCTCTTGGGTTGGGACTAGATCATTATAACCAGCATCTAGGCGGACTGCGACAGAATCAAGTTGGCCTGCGACGGCCGCGATTTGTGTTGCCGCTTCTGATGATAGGTTCGCAGGATCTGAATAGATGGCCAAAAGCGACTGTGATGACGCATAGATTGACGCCAATTTCGCTTGTTCAGCAGGGGTAAATGCTGCCACGGGCAAGCGCACAGAGAGCGCGTCTAGCTGTTCTGAATTGCGGACCACCAAATCAGTTGATTTATAATAGCGTGATTTAATCGGCAGATTCGCCTTAATCGGTGATACCGCTTCATTAAGCTTGCCAATTTGACAAAGCTCATTCGCGGCTTGCGGGAAATAGGCGCGGCCCATGCCCCAAGAAAAATAGAACCACACAAGCATCAGCGCTGATAGGCCGCAAACAGCCCAATACCAGCCACCTTTTGTGCGCTCTGGATCACCAAAAACTTCGTCAGTTTCACGTGCAGCTGTCTCTTTGCGCCCGACATAGATGGACCAAATAAAGGCAATGAGTAAGCCAAGGATAAGTACGGCAGTGATATCTGCCCTATGGTAAGAAAGCCAATTAAGCACCGCTCATGATCTCCTCTTCCATGTTCCAAATCATCGTCAGGATCTCTTCGCGAACCTCACTAAAATCGGATTGTTGTTTGATCTCACGCAAGGATGTTTTCAAGCCTTGCTCTGCGAATGGTAATTGATATTCCTTATGAATACGACCGGGGCGCGGCGCCATAACGAACAGGCGCTCGCCCAGCAATAGGGCCTCTTCAACAGAGTGCGTGATGATGATAATCGTCTTGCCGGTCTCTTTCCAAAGTTCAAGAATAAGAGACTGCATCTTCTCACGCGTCAGCGCATCAAGCGCGCCAAGCGGCTCATCCATCAAGATGACATCAGGGTCATTCACAAGGCATCTGGCAAGGGCTACACGTTGCTGCATACCGCCTGATAGCTGATAGGTTGGGGTATCGCCAAAACCGGCAAGTCCAACAATATCGAGCCATTTTTCAACCAATGCGGCGCTTTTTTCCGGGGCTTCTTTTTTCATACGAAGGCCAAAATCAACATTGCGTGCCACTGGCAGCCATTCAAATAAGGCGCCTTGTTGGAACACCATCCCACGCTCAACGCCGGGCGCTTTAATCTCATTCTCGCCAAGGGTTAACTTGCCAGAGCTTTGGCTCAGGAAGCCTGCCACCACATTTAGCAAAGTTGTCTTGCCGCAACCAGATGGGCCGAGTACGGATAATAATTCCCCTTTTTTCAAGGTGAAATTAATATCTTTTAAGGCTTCTACCGCCTGGCCCGTTTGCGGGTTGGTAAAAGTCATACATAAATCTTCACACAGTAAGTCAGCCATTTAATATCCCCCTTTTATCCTTCTTGATGATAAAGGTCTTTGTGTATAAAAAAAGTCCGCCTTTTTTATAGAAGGCGGACTTTTCATAATTTGTGTCAACGCTTATTGAAGGTATGAGCCGTCAATAGTGGCAGAGATTGAGCCTGTGATGCCCTTCACGTTGGTTTTAACAAATGTTACGCCAAGTGATTCAGCCGCAGCACCCGCAATGCCGTTATTACCGAAGTAATCAGCGAGTTGCTCTTCAGCTGATGGGAATACAAAGCCCGCCATCTGTGCACGTGTATCAGCAGCTGACATACCTGCATCTGCGGCAACTTTCGCAATCTGCTCATCTGATGCTGTCCAAGCAGCATTTGCTTCTTCTGTTACTTCTAGGAAAGTGCGAAGAAGATCAGGGTTTTCAGTGGCGAATGATTCAGTCACTGAGATCACGTCAAATGAGTTAATGCCTGCGTCTGCAAGCTGGTCATCATTCATGATTGGTGTGCCAACTTCGCCAGCAGCTTTTGATGAGTTACCACCAAAGATACATGCGATGTCTACAGAACCGTCTGCCAATGATACAGCGCCGTCAGGTGGAGCCTGGTCAACGATTGTCATTGTTGATGTGTCAACACCAAGAGCAGCCATTTGCTTTCTGAATGAGAAGTCAGCCATTGTGTTCAATGGAACAGCCGCTGTCATGCCTTCTAGTTCAGATGCGTTGGCAGTTGTAATGCCCAAATCGTTGCGCACAAAACATTTGTTTGCACCATAAGCAACCGCGATACCAACCATCTTTAGTGGTGCGCCTTGCTGAATGGCTGTCACGAAAGGTGCTAGACCTTGTGAGAAAGCGATATCAATATCACCAGCTAGCATAGCTTCGGTCATGGCAACGCCTGTGCCGAAGTCTGTCCAGTTTACGTCAACGCCCATTGCGTCATCATAAGCTTTGTCAACTTTGGCGATTTGATTTGGTGTTGCCCATTCCAAAAAGAATGCAGCATTGACTGAATCTGCAGCTTGTGCAGGTGCTGTCACTGATAGCATTGCTGCACCCGCGACGATTGAACTAAGCAGTTTTTTCATAAGTTCCTCCCTTAAAATAACTGACTCTATTAAACTCACTATTACCCGAGTTACTATTTGACGCAAATGAAAGAAGTGTCTGTTTGGTTTATTTATTATATAAACAGGCCGTTTTTTTCATTATGTCAAAATAAAGCCACAAAAAATTTTGCTCTGTGGCTGAAATTTTATGTCTTACGCTTTAGGCTTAACGCGATTACAGCTGTTGGTCCAAAGTCTTTCTGAATTTATCGATGATTTCGTCAATATGCGTGCGTTCAGCGATAAAGGCTGGCGCTAGGATGGCATTATCGCCTGTCCATTTTACGTGCAAGCCGTTCCAGAACATATCTTTTTGCATCTTACCACCAAGCGCGCCTGGGGCTTCGCCTGGGTGAATTTCAACAGTGGCCATCATGCCAATGCCGCGCAGATCATAGACAAGCGGATGGTCTTTTAATGACCAGACAGCGTCTTGGAAATATTGCTCCATATCTGCCGCACGCTGGAATAGGCCGTCATCTTGATAGATTTTCTGTGTCGCAATACCCGCCGCACATGCCGCAGGGTGCGCTGAATAAGTATAGCCATGGAAAAATTCAATCGCGCCATCTGGTGAGGCGTTTGTGATCGTGTCATAAATCTCATCAGAGACAGCGACCGCACCCATGGGAATGGCGCCATTGGTAATCGCTTTGGCCATTGTGATCATGTCTGGTACAACACCGAAGCGATCTGTCGCAAAAGGCGCGCCCATGCGGCCAAAGCCTGTGATAACCTCATCAAACACTAACAGCATGCCATGCTTGTCACAAATCTCGCGCACACGCTCAAGATAGCCAACAGGTGGCACCAATGTGCCGGTAGAGCCCGCAACAGGTTCGATAAAGACCGCGCCAATTGTGCTGCCACCAAAATTCATTGCAATACGCTCAAGATCATCTGCCATCTCAGCGCCTGTCAAAGGCTGGCCTTGTGAGAAGCGTTGCTCTTCTGTCCATGTGTGGCGAATCATAGAGATGTTCGGCAGTGTGAGGCCAAATGTCTCGCGGTTCTTGACCATACCCGCCAATGAGACACCGCCCATATTGACACCATGATACGCACGCTCACGGCTGACAAGGCGGTTACGCTGGGCTTGGCCACGCGCGCGCTGATAAGCAAGAACGATCTTAATCGCAGTATCAATTGATTCAGAACCAGAGTTCGTAAAGAACATGTGGTTGATTGTGTCAGGCAACATGCGTGTCACCATCTCAGACAATTCAAACGAGCCAGGGTGGCCGAGCGAGAAATGCGGAATATAGTCATTTTCAGACATCTGCTTATAAACAGCTTCAGCAATTTCCTTGCGACCATGACCGCATGGGGTTGTGAACAAGCTAGATGAGCCGTCAATAACCTTGCCGCCCTTGTAATCCCAGCAATACATGCCCTCAGACTTCACAACCAAACGCGGTTCTTTTTTGAAGTCACGATTCGCACTGAATGGCATCCAGTGGCTTTCAAGTGAATTTACATCAAACGGCATAGCGCGCTCCTTTATAGCTAAAAGTACTTTGTGCAAGACCGTGATAAGAGACCGCTTTTATCCGCGCGTACCCCTTGTGACCCCCACAGCGAGTTTTAATTCCAAAATTACCTTGGTGTAATTTTATATCATGAGATAGAACCAGAAATGTGATTGACTGGTGCCAGATTCTGCTTTTTGGTCTTAATTGGATGGTCTATAAGGCGATCATGACGCTTTTTGCCTCTGTCAAAGGCTGGTTGCTTGCCCGGAAGCTTGGGGCAAGCTTGCGGGGCTATCGGGCCAAATTACGGCTGATTTTAGGTGGATTATGCTAGAAACACTGATTTTTACCCTTGATTCAGAGGCAAAAACCTCTTTGCAGATGCAGATTCGGCAGATCTTTGTCGAGGCTATTTTAAAGCGCATTTTGCTGCCGGGAGATAAATTGCCGTCCTCACGCGCGCTTGCCAGCCAGCTATCCGTATCGCGGAATACTGTGAATTTGGCTTATCAAGCTTTGATGGATAATGAATATATCGAAGCGCGCCCGCGGTCAGGCTATGTGGTTAGCGCCTCTGCCCCTGTTGGCAGGCTAGAGACTGCGCGCGCTGGGCAAAGCGGTGAGGCAGGGGATGATAGCGCTTATGCGAATCATGATGTGGTGAATTGGCAGGATAAGCTGATTGCCCCGCTTGGCGAGGTGCGGCTGGTGAAAAAGCCGCTTAATTGGCGCGAATATGAATATCCTTTTATTTATGGTCAGACAGACAGCACCTTATTTGCGCATTCCCAATGGCGCGATTGTTCCCGCCAAGCGCTTGGCTTGCGTGATTTTGGTAATACGGTCGGGGATTTTGGGTTTAATGATGACCCGATGTTGCTCAATTATATCTGTTCGCGCTCATTGCCACGGCGCGGCATTCAGGTGGTGCAGGAACAATTGCTGGTCACTTTGGGCGCGCAAAATGCGCTTTATCTGGTGGCACAATTATTAATTGACGAGACCAAGACAGTGGTCATTGAAGACCCGTCTTATCCAGATTTGCGCGATATTGTGGCGCGTCGCACAGATAAGATTCGCACATTGCCTGTTGATGATGAGGGCATGGTGCTTGATGAGGCGGTGTTATCAGAGGCAGATATTGTGTGCATTACCCCCTCGCATCAATGCCCGACCACCACGACTATGTCTTTGCAACGTCGTCGTGATTTGTTGGCGCTGGCAAGTAAATATGACTTTATCATTGTCGAAGATGATTATGAATTTGAGATGAATTTCATCGAAAAACCATCTCCTGCGCTCAAGTCTCTTGATAAGACAGGGCATGTTATTTATGTGGGCAGCCTGTCTAAATCTCTTTTCCCGGGCCTTCGTCTTGGGTATTTGGTCGCCTCGCAAAGGCTGATTGAACAGGCGCGCAATTTGCGGCATTTGATTTTGCGCCATCCCCCCGGTCATACACAGCGCACAGCGGCTTATTTTTTGGCGCTTGGTCATTATGAAGCGCAATTGCGCCGCCTGCGTCGTCATCTAGAAGTGCGCAGAGACGTGCTGCAACAGGCCTTGGATAAAGAAGATCTGTTTGAACAAACAGCCGCGCATTTTGGGGGTACAAGCTTTTGGATCAAAGGCCCTGATTGGCTTGATTCGCGCGAATTGGCGGCAAGGGCGGCAGAGCAGGGGATTTTGATTGAGGCAGGAGATGTCTTCTTTGCCCCAAAAGACCCGCCTTTGAATTATTTCCGCATCGCCTATAGCTCTATCGCCTCTGAGAAAATTCCAGAAGGGATCGCAAAATTAGCCCGCATCTTGCATAAGATGGCACCTTAACCAAAAATGGGGGAGCCAAAAAATCGGGGATGTGCGATTGGCGATAAGAGGGGCGGTGTTAAAACTGGTGCTATTTTGATTGTCAACTGGCACTCTTCATTTGCCCTTTATAATGGAACATTGTAGTTGTAAGGATGTCTTTATTGGGCGTCTTTATTCGTGGGGCGAATTATAAGGTCTGGGGGGCTTTTATTATCTTACCGTCGTCTTTTCTTACCAATGATGCCGCGACCTGTCCGAAATGGTTGCTAGAGCTTGCGTCTGTGTCTGATCCTGTGCCAATGGCATTTGTGCGGGCAACAGGGGTGGCAGTGCTTGAATCGGCTGTGCAATCTTTTGAGGCGGGCCTTGCCCTGCCGCATCTTGTCGGTGAAGCAGATGAGATAGCGCGCCTTGCAAATGAGGCTGGCCTGTCTCTTGAGGGCTGTATCATCCATGATACCAGCGGTGAGCAAGACGCCATTCAAAAATCAATCGCGCTTGCGCAAGACGGTGTGGTGCAAGGCTTTGTTAAGGGCCAGCTTCATACAGATGTCTTTATGGGCGGTCTTGTGGCGCGTGATGCGGGCATGCGCACCGACCAGCGGATGGTGCATGTTTTTGCGATGTTCCCCCCTGATGGTGGCACGCCTTTGATGATTAGTGACGGGGCGGTGAATGTCGCGCCAAATGTAGATACAAGAGTGGCGGCGGCTTTGAATGTCGCGCATCTTTGCCGGGCCCTTGAAATTGAACGCCCCAAGATTGCGGTGTTATCAGCGACAGAATCACAGATTGCTTCTGTGCCATCTTCGCTTGAGGCGGCAGAGGTTGCGAAAGCTTGTGCGTCTGTCGATGATGGCGCTGATTATGAAGGCCCTTTATCGCTTGATTTGGCGATAGCCCCTTTGGCGGTTGAACAAAAAGGGATGAGCGGATCAGCGGTCGCAGGGGCGGCAAACGGTCTTATCATGCCTGATATTGTATCGGGCAATGTGTTATTTAAATCGCTTGTATGGTTTGGCGGCGGGGCGGCCGCTGGTTTGGTGATGGGCGCGCGCTTGCCGATTATCTTAACCAGCCGCTCAGACCCGGCCCCTGCTAGATTGGCATCGATTGCGCTTGGGGCGATTATCCAAAATGCAAAGCTTGTCCAAAACGCAAAAAAGTAAAATGTATAAAGTTAACCATGAAGGTCAAAGATCATGAAACAGCCACAAATTGATACCTCCCCAAAAGTGGGTGATGAGGTTCATAAGACGACTTGTTATATGTGCGCGTGCCGGTGCGGCATCAATGTGCATATGCGTGATGGCGAAGTGCGCTATATCGAAGGCAATCGTGACCATCCTGTCAATCAAGGCGTGCTTTGTGCCAAAGGCTCGGCGGGGATTATGCAGCATTATTCACCTGCACGCCTGACCACGCCTTTGCGCCGTGTGGGGCCGCGTGGGTCTGGTGAATTTGAGGCGATTAGCTGGGAAGAGGCGTTGAGCGAAGTTGCCACAGACATGGCAGAGATCAGAGCCAATGATCCGCGCAAGCTGGCGTTTTTTACAGGGCGTGATCAATCACAAGCGCTCACAGGCTGGTGGGCAACACAATTTGGGACGCCTAATTTTGCCGCGCATGGTGGCTTTTGTTCGGTCAATATGGCCGCCGGCGGTATTTATACGCTTGGCGGCGCTTTTTGGGAATTTGGTTCAGCTGATTGGGAGCGCACAGAATGTTATGTGCTGTTCGGTGTCGCTGAGGATCATGATTCAAACCCGATTAAGATGGGTCTTGGCAAGCTGAAAAAGCGCGGCGTCAAGGTGCTATCTGTGAACCCTGTGCAGACAGGCTATGCGGCGGTATCTGATGATTGGTATGGCATCACCCCTGGCATGGATGGCTTGTTTATCTTGTCGGTGATAAGAGAGCTGATGATGGCGGGCAAGGTCGATATTGACTATCTGACACGCTATACAAATTCGCCTTATCTTGTGATTCAAAATGAAGGGGCGGCTGACCATGGGCTGTTCTGGCGTGATGGGGATGGCAAGACGCAAATCATTGACCGCGCGACAGGCAAGCCTGTGCCGTCCGATACAAAGAACGTCTCGCCTGACCTAATCAAGGATGTTGATTTGGGCAAATCTGGCAAGGCAGTGTCTGTCTTTAAGCTGATGAGTGAGGCGTATCTGAAAGATGAATATGCGCCTGAAGCTGTCGCAGATAAGGTCGGGATTTCAGCGCCGCGTATTCGCGCTTTTGCCGCCACATTGGCAGAGGCGGCGTTTGAAAAAGAAGTGGTGATTGACCAGCCTTGGACGGATTGGAAAGGCACGCGCCATGATAAGATGATTGGCCGTCCTGTTGCGATGCATGCGATGCGTGGTATTTCAGCGCACTCAAACGGCTTCCAGACTTGCCGCGCGCTTCATGTGCTGCAATTGCTTTTGGGCTCTGTTGAGGTGCCAGGTGGTTTCCGCTTTAAGCCGCCTTATCCAAAGCCAGCTGAGATTCATCCAAAGCCAGCAGGCAGACTTGATCAGGTGGCACCAAATACACCGCTAAAGGGCGCGCCTCTTGGCTATGTGATGGGGCCGGAAGATTTGATTATCGATGATGCGGGCAATCCGCTTCGCATTGATAAGGCCTATTCATGGGATGCGCCCCTATCCGCGCATGGTCTGATGCATATGGTGATATCAAACGCCTATGCAGGTGACCCTTATCCGGTTGATATGCTGTTTATGTATATGGCGAATATGGCGTGGAATTCTTCGATGAATACCTCTGGCATGATCGATATGCTGACAGGCAAGAATGATGATGGCAGCTATAAGATTCCAAAGATTGTCTATTCAGATGCCTATGCCTCTGAGATGGTTGATTATGCAGATATTATTCTGCCAGATACGACTTATCTTGAGCGTCATGATTGTATCTCGCTTCTTGATCGTCCGATTTGTGAGCCTGATGCAGTGGCAGATGCGATTCGCTGGCCTGTCTGCCCACCAGACAGAGACGTCAGAGGCTTTCAGTCTGTGATTTTGGATCTAGGCGCGCGCCTTGGCCTGCCTGGTATGGTGAACGAGGATGGCTCTGCTAAATTTAAAGATTATGGTGATTATATCGCCAATCATGAAAGAAAGCCGGGCATTGGGCCGCTTGCTGGTTTCCGTGGCAAGGATGGCAAGGCAGCTGGGCGCGGTGAGCCGAATGAAAATCAGGTTGATGCCTATGTCAAGAATGGCGGCTTTTGGCACCAGGATCTGCCTGAAGAAGCGCGCTTTTTTAAGCATGCGAATGTCGCCTATCAGGAATTTGCCGTTGAGATGGGCTTTTATGACAGCCCACAGCCTTATGATTTCCAAATTTATTCAGAGGTGCTGCAGAAGTTTAAGCTAGCCGCGCAAGGGCATGGCGACCATGTGCCGCCGCAACATTTGCGTGCCCAGCTTGAAGAATGCTTTACGCCTTTGCCAAGCTGGTATGCACCGTTTGAAGGCGCGCTGGTAAAGGAAGGTGAATATCCTGTCTTTGCGCTGACACAGCGTCCGATGGCGATGTATCATTCATGGGGCTCACAGAATGCGTGGCTTCGTCAAATTCATGGCTATAACCCGTTATTTATCTCGCAAGAATTGGCAGATAAGCATGATTTGGCTGAGAATGATTGGGCAGAGGTCACATCACATCACGGCACGATCACGGTGCCTGTGGTGGTGATGCAGGGCGTCAATAAAGACACGGTCTGGACATGGAATGCGATCGGTAAAAAGAAAGGCGCGTGGCGTCTATCTGACGATGCGCCTGAATCAAATAAGGGGTTCTTGCTGAACCATTTGATCCATGAATTATTGCCGCCAAAAGGCGATGGTTTGCGCTGGTCAAATTCTGACCCGATTACGGGGCAAGCCGCTTGGTATGATTTGAAGGTGGCGATTGCCAAAGCAAGCCCGCCTGCCAATTTGGCGAGCCTGCCACAATTTGAGCGCCCGGCTGATTTGCCAAATATGCCAGAGAAAGAACAAACAGTCCGTTATGGTTTGAAATGGACAAATGCCGCGAGGGATAAATCATGACTTCATTACCTGAACCACAAGCGATAAAGCTTGGCTTGGTGATCGACCTTGATATTTGCGTTGGTTGTCATGCGTGTGTTGTGAATTGTAAAGAGTGGAACACGTCTGGCTATGGCGCGCCTTTGTCTGATGAAGATGCCTATGGGGCGGCACCATCTGGGTCTTGGCTAAACCGTGTGCATTCTTATGAGGTGACACCAGAGGTAGCACCAGAGGGAAAATCAGAGGCACAAAAAGCTGGGCCGGCTATTTCGCGTACAGTGCATTTTCCGAAATCATGCTTGCATTGCGAAGAGGCTCCTTGTGTGACGGTCTGCCCAACAGGCGCCTCTTATAAGCGTGCTGAAGATGGCATTGTGCTGGTCAATGAAGATTGGTGCATCGGGTGCGGCCTGTGTGCGTGGTCTTGCCCTTATGGTGCCAGAGAGATGGACCCGGCAGAGCAGGTGATGAAGAAATGCACCCTTTGTGTTGACCGTATCTATAATGATAATTTGCCCGAAGAAGACAGAGAGCCTGCTTGTGTGCGCACATGCCCAACGAATGCACGTCACTTTGGTGATTTGGGCGATCCGAACTCTGAGGTATCTTTGCTGGTGGCGGCGCGAGGCGGTATGGATTTGATGCCAGAACAAGGCACAAAGCCTGTGAACCAATATCTGCCACCACGCGAGCGTCGTATCGAAGATGATGCCTCTGCCTCATTGGTGGCAATGGCACAAGCCGCAGAGCCAACAGGTTTTTGGAAATGGGTGGATGGCACCCTTGATAAGATTTCAGGCACTAACAAGTCATCAGGAGCTGCCTAATGCGTCCCGCTTTTTCGATTATCTTTTTCACCGTGATGTCTGGCTTTGGTTTTGGCCTTGCGGCGCTTGTCTCTCTTGGCCTGATTGA
>OBNQ01000079.1_pt1 | contig 12396 bp, 7 predicted proteins | sample 1494201 | NCBI WGS metagenome assembly OBNQ01 (sample SAMEA3275557, study PRJEB22092) | marine metagenome | biome: ENVO 01000043; feature: ENVO 00000569; material: ENVO 00002150 | collected 2014-06-21T11:00:00+00 | depth 2 m
AGCGCACAAGCAATGTTTCTGGCAGACCTGCGCCAAGTGCGGCTGATTGCTGGCGCGCGGCAAGCATATCTGTATCAAAATCATCTATCAGCGCATGGAACGCTTGGTGCCAATTAACCTCAGCATTGAGATGCATAAACACAGAGCCTAGCCCCACAGCCGCCCTATCCATCAGGACAAATTCAGCGGGTGGCTTAATGCCGCCAATACGCTTTAATTCTGAATGCACCTTGCCCGCAAGCTCGCGGCCCATATTGCCAGATCGCACCGCTTGAATAGGGCGCACCTTATCTTCTAGCAATGGCGCATAGATAAAGCCTGCCCACACATTCAAGACCTCAATGGCCTCTTTATCAAGACCATGAAAGCCCCATTTCTCATAGGCATGAACCGCCAAAGCTTCATCCCCATCACGAAGCGCGCGATAGAGATCAATCACACCGCCCACGAAATCAGGTCTAAATAATCTGATTGAACCAAAATCCATCAGATTGATTTTGCCCTCTTCGGTAATCGAATAATTGCCAAGATGCGGGTCGCCGTGGATGACGCCATAATAATAGAAAGGCACGTACCAGACGCGGAACATATTCATCGCGATCTGATTGCGCATCTCTTGGCTAGGGTTGCCCTCAAGGAAGGACATCAGCTTTTGCCCCTCGACCCATTTCATCGTCAAAAGACGCTTTGATGACATCTCTGGATAGGCTTGCGGCAAATTCACACAATCCTCACCATCCAGCATGATTTGATAGAGTTTCATATTCTGCGCTTCACGCTCATAATCCAGCTCTTCACGCAGGCGTTCTGATAATTCGCGGTAAATATCATCGGTTGAGATGGCCGAATCAAACCGCTCATAGACCGAGAAAGCCAGCTTTAATTGTTTGAGATCAGCATCAATCGCAGAGGTCATATCTGGATATTGCAGTTTCACCGCCAGCGCTTCGCCTTGCTTGCTTATCGCTTTGTGAACCTGTCCAAGCGAGGCCGCAGACACAGCTTCTTTTTGGAACTCTTCGAAATGCGATTGCCAATCAGCGCCCAATTCAGCGCGCATACGGCGCTTTACAAACAGCCAGCCCATCGACGGCGCATCTGCTTGCAAGGCCGCCAGCTCATTGGCATATTCAGGTGGCAGGGCATCAGGTATCGTTGACAGGATTTGCGCGACCTTCATCAACGGGCCTTTCAGCCCGCCAAGCGCGGCACGAAGCTGCGCCGCATGCGCATCCTTATCAAGCTTCATGCCCAAATAGCGTTCACCCGCCATACGCGCGGCAAGACCGCCAACCGTGCTGGTAACCTTGGCGTATCTTTTTACACGGCCACCAAAAGCCGAGCCATCTAACTCACTCATGCGCTGACACTCTCTAACTCATCAATCATATCTGAAATCATATCAAGGCCCTTATGCCAGAATTGCGGATCGCCCGCATCAAGACCAAGAGGCGCCAATGCCGCATCATAACGCTTTGTGCCACCCGCACTTAGCAAGTCTTTATAATGGCCAACAAACGCATTCTTATCATCTGTATCTTGATAGACCTGCCACAGAGCGTTCACCAAACAATCGCCAAACGCATAGGCATACACATAAAAAGGCGAATGAATGAAATGCGGAATATAAGACCATAAATTGCGATAGGCCTCATCTGTCATCACCGCCTCGCCAAGCGCTTGTGTTTGCGTCTTCATCCAAATCTCGCCAATCTGCTCAGCGCTTAACTCGCCCTGTGCACGCGCTGAATGAAAGCCAACTTCGAAATTATGAAAGGCAATTTGGCGGACAACTGTGTTCAGCATATCCTCAATCTTACCTGCCAGCATAAACCGCTTTGTCGCCTTATCAGGCGCCTCATCAAGCAAGCGGTGGAAGGTCAGCATCTCAGCAAAGACAGAGGCTGTTTCTGCCAAGGTCAGCGGCGTATCTGCCATCAGCGCGCCTTGACGGGCGGCCAATACCTGATGGATGCCATGCCCCATCTCATGCGCCAGCGTCATCACATCACGTGCCTTGCCCGCAAAATTCATCAAGATATAAGGATGCGCCGACGGCACGGTCGGGTGCGAGAAAGCCCCCGATGCCTTGCCAGGCGTAATTCCCGCATCGACCCAGCCCTTATCAAAGAACATCCGCGCAATATCTGCCATCTCTTCATCAAAAGCGGCAAAGCTTTCAATCACAATGCTCTTCGCCTCATCCCAGCTATAGAGCCTGTCATCATCACCAAGCAAAGGCGCGTTACGATCCCACCAAGCCAGCTTTTCAGACCCAAACCAGCGTGCTTTCATCTGATAATAACGATGGCTGATATCACCCATACGCGCTGTGACCGCATCTGCCAGCGCATCAACCACATGGTCATCGACATCATTGGCCAAATTACGTGATGAGACAGGCGTCTCAAAGCCGCGCCATTTATCATCAATATTACGGTCCTTCGCGATGACATTCAAAATCAGCGTGAACAGCTTTTCATTGTCTTTTAACACCTTGGTAAAGCTGGCCGCCGCCTCTTTTCTCTGGCTCGCATTTGGGGAAGACAGCATATTCAAAATCTCTGCCTCAGAGACCGTTTGCCCTTCAAATTCAAACCCAAGACCTGCCATTGTCTCGTCAAACAAGCGCACCCAAGACCCTTTACCAACAGGCCCGCGCTCAACAAGCAACTGCTCTAATCTCTGCTCCAACTGATAGGGCGCACCAGCGCGCACAATGCGCAACCATGGCTGATAATGCGCAAAAGCCGCATCAGACAAAGCCGCCTGATAGGCACCCTCATCCATCGCCGCAAGCTCTAGCTCAATGAACAGTAATGAGGAAAAAACAGAGGCCAAATTCTCGCGCAATGTCTGGCTATGCTGGCCCGCCTTTGTCGAGGTCATATCTGTGGCAAAGTTCAAATCCGCATGCGAGAGCAATTTGCCAATCTTATCAGAAAGCGCCTCATAGCGTTGGATCATATCTGCCAGAGCGGCCCCGTCTGATGTCGCAATGCGACCTTCAAATTGCGTAACAAGGCTTGCCGCCTCATCACCGCAAAATTGCACATCTGCGGTTATTTGCGCATCATCTGTCCCTTGATACAGATCACTCAATGACCAGCTTGGTAAATCACTAGAAGCCATTCTCGCACTTGGTGACATGATATTTTATCCACTTCAAATCGCTTTTACCTATCGCTTCAAGCGGCAGGCGCCTATAAATACTCACCTGTCATATAAGCCATTTCTGGCGTATTTTCACCCCTTAGCACGCAATTCTTTTTCCGCCCTTTGGCAGATAAATCACCGCTACCTGCTTTTCAAAAGGATAATTTATCCTCATGATAGGAATCGCATAATATTAGAAGGTTATGATTTTGCATAAAGCGCCTGCCATCACCATGAAGCCGCCCGAAGAAGAGACGCTTGTTGAGCTGTTCTTTGCACGTGCCGCCATTGGTGAGAGCGCGCCCTTTATTTGGGAGCGCACAAGCAAGGGCTGGCATGCGCATAGCTGGCAAGATATCGCTGACAAGGTTCTGCATTGTGCGGCGGCCTTGCGGGCGCGCGGCATATCGGCTGGCATGCGCGTAGCGATCATCTCAGAGAACCGTCATGAATGGGTGGTATCAGACCTTGCCATCATGTTGCTTGGCGCGATTTCTGTGCCGTTATTTACCAATCAGACAGGCACAGATTACGGCTATTTGCTTGAACAATCAGGCGCGCGTGCGGCGATATGCTCAAATGCTAAGATAGCCTATCAGGTGGAACCTGCCGCACAAGCCGCACCGAACTGTCTGTTTATGGTGGTGATGAATCCCGGCAAAATCTTTCGCCCATCTTTGCGCCTTGCGACGCTTACATGGGCAGAATTAATGGATGAAGGGGGCCACGCAAAGCCCCTACATCCTGACCATGCGACCACCCTTCGCCGTCAAGATGTCGCCTGTATCATCTATAATTCAGGCGCCACACAGGCGCCCAAAGGCGTGATGCTGACACATAAATCTATTCTTGCGAACCTTATCGGCGTGAATGAGCGCTTTCGTGATTTGCACCTCAACAAAGAGCGTGTGCTGTCGTTCCTGCCGCTCTCGCATGCCTATGAGCATAGTGTCGGCCTGTTTTATCCCATCCACATGATGGCCGAGATTTATTACCTGCCGCGCCCTGAGCTTCTCTCGACCGCGATGCAAGAGGTCAAGCCGACCATTATGACCGCTGTGCCACGTGTGTTTGATGTCTTAAAAGAACGCCTAGAAGTTGTTTTCCGGCAACGCGGCCCGCTCTCTGCGATGCTGTTTGCCAGAGCGACCAGAGAGATCCCGCCCACAAGCCCTTTTAATCCCAACCGGCTTCTTCATTGGGCCGAGCGTCAAATTATCAAACGCGTCATATCTCTGCCTGTCAGGAACCGTCTTGGCGGCTCTTTGAAGGCCTTTATCTCCGGCGGCGCAACACTCAGCCCCAAGGTTAGCCAATTCTTTAACGGTCTTGGCGTGCCCTTGCTTCAAGGCTATGGCCTAACAGAGGCATCACCTGTGGTATCGGTGACACCGCCCGGCAATATCAAGCAAGGCACGGTTGGCCTGCCATTAAAAGGGGCAGAGGTCAAAATCTCTGGCGAGGGTGAGCTATGTGTGAAGGGTGATTTCATCATGGCCGGCTATTGGGATGACCCGGCCGCCACAAGGCAAGTCATAAAGCGCGGCTGGCTTCACACAGGCGATTTGGCCGAGATAGATGAAGACGGGCATATCACGATATTGGGCGTAAAGCGTGATATGATTGTAAATTCTGGCGGCGAGAATATCTCACCCTTGCGCGTTGAGATGATTTTGAACGCCCAGCCGGCTATTTCTCAGGCGATTATTTATGGTGATTCACGCCCCTTCATTGTGGCGATTATCACCCCATCTGCGGACATCATTAAGCTAGCCGCTGGCAAATCAGATCCTGATAATTACATTGTGAAGACCATCTCGGACGCCATCCAGACCGCCAATGCCAACCTCGGCACCCCAGAGCGCATCCGCCATTTCATCATCTCTGATGAGGCTTTTTCTGGTGAGAATAATTTTGTGACCCCCACAGGCGAGTTCCGCCGCAAGCAAATCACAAACCACTATAGCGGCCGCCTAGAAGCCCTCTATCACAAGAGTAAGCGTTAAGCTAACAACACAAGACCGCCATGACCATGAAGGCTTAATTGTTTTATAAATATCAAATCTAGGTTAGTGTCGGCTTGATTAATTATCTCAAATCATTAGACATATAGAGCATAATGTTTGTTTCTATGGTCCGCTAGGGGAAGGCAAATAGTATGAGCTTTGCTGAAATTATATTACAAATTTGCATATGTTTTGGCGCTTCACTCATTTTGTCTTGGGTCTTTGTCCTTACGCGTCACTACCATTCTTCCATTACAGCGGATAATAGTAACGGGCCGCAGAAAATCCATCTAGGTGACGTGCCGCGTGTTGGTGGTCTGGCTATCTTCATCTCTGTTGTTATTGGAAGCCTCTATTTAGCCATTGACGGTTTTAACCTACTCTTAATCCTGATATGCGCTGCAACACCTGCTTTTTTATCCGGCATAATCGAGGATATCACAAAATCGATCAGCCCTGTTGTAAGGCTTCTGGCCTCCCTGATAAGCGGCATATTATTCATTGCTTTGACAGGCGTCAGCTTACAGAAAACATCGGTACCATTTATTGATGCTATTCTTCAGATTGAAGCTATCGCGGTGTTTGTCACGATTATGGCCATAGCAACGATGGTAAATGCGACCAATATCACAGATGGGTTGAATGGTTTATCACTCGGCACATCATTGATGATTGTCACAATAATCGCGCTAATAGCATTGGGACAAAATGATACAGATATTTTAGTTGCCTGCCTGATTATGGTGAGTGCTATAGCAGGGCTCTTTATCGTGAATTTTCCCTTTGGGCGTATTTTCCTAGGTGATGGTGGCGCTTATCTGTTAGGCGCCTTGATAGCGATGATGACCATTTTGCTGGCAACACGAAATGCCGGCATATCCCCCTTTACTTGTCTGCTGATTATTCTCTATCCGCTTGTTGAGCTAATGCGCTCAATGATTCGCCGGATGATGAGTTCAACAAGCAAGGGCGTCCTTCAGCCTGACCATGAACATCTTCATAGCTTGATGTATCGCTATATGAAGAAAGTAAACAAATTGCCCTTAAACAACAATGCAATGGCTGCTTGCCTCACACTTCTTATGCCCTTTAGCACCTCTGTAGCGGCTTACTTTTTTTATAATCAGCCGGTTATTTTGATCATCAGCTGTATCGCTTTTGTCTTGGCTTACGAAACCACGCTTAGGACATTACGCCGCAAATTGGCGCAGTAGCCCCTACACATTCAGCAACAGATATTCACGCTCCCACGGGCTGATCACATCTAAGAAGGCTTCGGCTTCGGCGCGTTTTACCTCGCCAAATAGGGCCACAAAACGCGCGCCAAGCACATCTTGCAACGGCTTTGCTTTCTCAAGCTTATCCAAAGCCGCATCCAAATTACGCGGCAAGGTGAATAATTTATCCTGCTCCTTGATAACAGGCTTTGACGCTGACGCCTTTTCCTGCAATCCGAGCCACACGCACGCCAAAGTCACCGCAATCGCCAAATAAGGGTTCGCATCTGCGCCCGGGATCCGGTTTTCCACACGCTTGCTGTTGGATGTCCCCATCGGCACACGCAGGCCCACCGTGCGATTATCATACCCCCAAGCCACATTGCGCGGCGCATCATAAGTCAAAGACAGGCGCCGATAGCTATTCACAAAAGGCGCCATCAACGCCATGCCTGTTGGCAGGTAGGATTGCAGACCACCAATGGCATGAAAGAACGGGTCTGCCTCTTCCCCATCAGGGCCGGCAAAGATATTCTTGCCTGTCTTTTTATCAAGCACAGAGCAATGCAAATGCATCGAAGAGCCCGGCTGGAACTGCATCGGCTTTGCCATAAAGGTCGCATGGATCCCATGATTAAGCGCGGTTTGGCGCACCGTGCGCTTAAACAAAAACGCCTGATCAGCCAGCGCTAGCGCATCGCCATGATTGAAGTTTATCTCCATCTGCCCCGCCCCGCCCTCATGGGTCAGCGTGTCAATATCAAGGCCTATCGCATCACAATGATCATAGACCTCTTCAAAGAACGGATCGAACTCATTCACCGCATCAATCCCATAGGCTTGCTTGGCTTTTTCAGCGCGCCCAGACCGGCCCGGCGGTGTTTGCAACGGGTAATCAGGGTCACTATTTTGCGCGACCAAAAAGAACTCTAATTCAGGCGCGATCACAGGTGACAGACCTGCCCCCTCAAACAGCTTCAGAACATTCTTCAATACCGACCGCGAGGCGACATCGACAAGCCGCCCATCAGGGTAATAAGCATCATGAATAATCTGGGCCGTCGGCTCCTTATACCACGGCACAAGAAAGGCCGAATTCGTATCTGGCTGGAGAATGACATCACCGACCTTTGCTTGCAGCACCTCTGAATCTTCATAATCGCCCATCACAGTCTGGCCAAACACATATTCAGGCAAGCGCGGCCCGCCGCCTTTTAGCCCGTCAATATATTTGGCGACAGGCAAGATTTTGCCGCGCGGTATCCCTGCCATATCAGATATCAGGCATTCGACCTCTGTGATTTTATTATCTTCTAACCATTGAACCAATGCGTCACTCATGAGGAGACCCGCCCTAATTTTGTTGCCACAACATCCAAGGCAGAAGAGAGCTTTGTCACCACCTCATCAATATCTTTTTTCTCAAAAGTAAGGGGCGGCGAGAGGATCATCCCATCACGTACCGCCCGCACCATCAGCCCAGAGGCAATCGCCTGATCGCGCACCATCTCAGCTGTCGCGCCTGTATTTTCAAACAGCACAGGCCCATTTTTATCAGCCACCAATTCAACACAAGCCAGCAAGCCATAGCTGCGCACCTGCCCCACCAGCGGATGGCCCGCCAAAGGTGCCAGCGCCTCTGCCATATAAGGGCCAGTCTCATCACGGACTTTTTCCAAAAGCCCCTCATCCTCGATAATTTGCAAATTCGCCAGCGCAACCGCCGCCGCCACAGGATGACCTGAATAGGTAAAGCCGTGATAAAACTCACCACCTTTTTCTTTCAGGCTATTAAACACACGGTCGCCCACCATCACAGCCGACATAGGCACATAGCCAGAGGTCAGCCCCTTGGCAAGTGTCATCATATCGGGGCGCAAATCCATATCTTGTGAGGCAAACCATTTGCCCGTGCGCCCAAAGCCTGTGATGACCTCATCAGCGATAAAGAGGATATCGTATTTTTTGCAAATCTCTTGAATATGCGCAAAATAGCCCTGCGGCGGGATAATCACACCGCCTGCCCCTTGGATAGGTTCTGCCACGAAGGCCGCGACCTTATCTGCCCCTTGCGCTAGAATCTCATCCTCGAGCCAGCTAGCGGCGGTTTTGGCAAACATCTCTTCGGACTGGTTGCCCTGATATAAAAATCCATAAGGCGGCTTAATATGCACAAAATCAGGCTCATGGGCGGCTTGTTCATGCATCCCACTCATCCCGCCCATAGAGGCCGCCAAAATGGTCGAGCCATGATAGCCATAATCACGCCCGATAATCACCCGCTTTTCAGCTCTGCCTTCGAGCGCCCAGAAATGACGTACCATGCGGATAATCGTATCATTCGCCTCAGAGCCTGAATTGGCATAAAACACATGGCTCAGCCCCTCAGGGGTCAGCGTGGCCAGCTTTTCAGATAATTTCGCCACCGCCGGATGAGAGGTCTTAAAAAACGCGTTATAATAAGGCAATTCGCGCATTTGATTCGCCGCCGCCTCAACCAGCGCCTCTCGCCCATAGCCGACATTCACACACCACAGGCCCGCCATCGCATCTAGGATCTGATGACCGTCTGAATCATAGATATAATGCCCCTTAGCATGGGTAATCATGCGCGTGCCCTGCTGGTGCAGAGATTTATAATCCGAAAAAGGCGGCATGTGATAGGCAGCTTCTAATGCCTGCCATTCCTTTGTTGAATGCGCATTTGCCATTGATTGTGCCATAAATCCCACCCCTTGGCCGCGCGGAGAAACATATTGCCGCTAGCCTTTTGAAAAATCACTATGTTATCTTTACGATAGAAGCGAATGACGCTTTTTTCAATGCTATTGAACATAACTGATTAAACATCGCCTTGTGTCTCATTCACGGCAATAATTCACGCTATTAACTCACGGTATTAATTTAATGCGCATCAGCCCTTTTTCAGCCTATCAAGCAGATCTGCCAGAACTGGCATTTACCCCTGCCAAAGGCGCTGGTCATATTTATGATGTTCTGATCCTTGGCGGCGGCCTGACAGGTATCTCAGCCGCCCTAGAGCTTGCCGAGGCAGGGCTGGATGTCGGGCTTGTTGAGGCATTTGGTATTGGCAATGGCGGTTCTGGTCGCAATGGCGGGCATCTATTGCCAGATTGGCCCGCAAGCTTTCATCATATTGAAAAGCATCTATCATCTGAAGAGGCCGCGCTTGCATGGGACATTGGCATGTCGACGGTTGACTTGGCTGTTGCGCGCATGAAAAAGCACAAAATCGACTGTGATTTGCAGATGGGCTATGTGCATGCCGCCTATCATAAAGGCCATGAGGCCGATTTGCATGAGATGCAAGAGACCTATGCCAAGCGCGGGCATGGCGGGCTCACCTTCTTAAAAGACGAAGAGGCCATTCGCGCCCATGTCGGCACAAGCACTTATCATAGCGCGCTTCATGAGGCTGGTGCCGGTCATATTCAGCCGCTCAAATATCTGCAAGGCCTCGCAAAAGCGGCCGCAAAGGCAGGGGCTGATATCCACCAAAACACGCTGATTGACGCGATTGACCATGATGCTTGCACCCTTACCAGCGCCGATGGTCAGATGTTCAAAGGGCGGCATTTATTGCTTTGCGGCAATGCCTATTTGCAAGGCACCGCGCCCGGCAAAATGCGCCGCACATTGGCACAGGTCACCTCATCTGTGCTAGCGACCGCGCCTCTATCTGATAATCTAGCCGCCATGGTCTTGCCGCAAAAAGACGCGGTGGCAGATGGCAATGCGGCCTTGAATTATTACCGCCTTGATGCGCAAAACCGGATGATATTTGGCGGCAGAGCCTCTTATATGATACCGGATAACCCGGCGATTGTTAGTAATGATTTGCGCAAAAGGATGCTGTCAGTTTTCCCTGAATTGGCTGATTGTGAGATTGACCATATTTGGTCAGGCCGCATAGGCATCACTGTCAGCCGCATACCACAATTTGGCCAATTATCCGCCAATTGCACCTATGTGCAGGGCTTCTCAGGCCATGGTGTCGCGCTTACGGGCATGGCGGGCAAAATCTTGGCTGATAACATCCTTGGCAATGGCACCGCTTTTGAGATTTTAGCCAAAATTGGCCACATCCCCTTCCCCGGCGGCCCCCTACGCACCCCCGTCCTAGCCCTCGGCATGGCCTATTACAAATTACGCGACAGGTTGAAGATTTAACCTCTCGATTGCCGCGCCAGAACGCCTAGCCAGTCATGGGCGATGGTCGCGGCGGCTAGGGCGGTTATTTCAGCATGATCAAAAGGCGGCGAGACCTCGACTAAATCCATGCCGATTAAATTCAGCCCCCCAAGGCCTCGGATCAATTCCAACGCCTGCCATGTCGCAAGACCGCCTGAGACAGGGGTGCCTGTGCCGGGGGCAAAGGCCGGGTCAAGCACATCAATATCGAAACTCACATAACAAGGCCTGTCGCCAATGCGTGCGGCTATAGCCTCTGCCACCGCATCCACGCCCATCTTATGCACATCAGGGGCGGTCAAAACCTGCATGCCAACATCGCGGTCATTATGCGTGCGAAGACCGATTTGCATCGAATGCGCCACATCAATCAGCCCGTCCTTGACCGCCTCATAAAACATCGTGCCATGGTCAAGCGGGCCAAGACTGTCCCAGGTATCTGAATGCGCATCAAATTGCAAAAGCGCGATCGGCCCATATTTATCGACATGCGCCTTAATCAACGGATAAGCGATGAAATGATCGCCGCCAAAGCTCAGCAATTTGGTATCTGTCTCAATGATTGATTTTGCGTGCTGATAAATCGCGTCAAAAATCGTGGCTGGATCATGCGGGTTTAAGACCACATCGCCCGCATCCACAACCGACAAATAATCAGACAGCGCAAACCCAAAAGGAAAAGCATCTAGCTCTGCCAATTGCACAGAGGCCGCCCGAATGGCGCGTGGCCCAAGACGTGTGCCAGGCCGGTAGGTCACCGCCCCATCATAGGGAATGCCTGTGACCGCCACATCAACCCCGTCAAAAGCACGACTATAGGGCCGGCGCAAAAATGACAGCGCCCCTGAATAGGTCGGCTCAAAGAAATGCGCATCTGCCCTATCAGATCGCCAAGCTTGATCGCCTAATTCAGGCGCCATCATCGGTTTTTTATCATCACTCATATCAGCCTCTTTTATCCGCTTTCTGCCCTATAGATTATTAGACAGGCTATCAAATTCAAAGCGCGACACATGGCTTGCAAAGCGTTGCCATTCTTGCCTCTTCGTGCCCAAATAATAGCTATGAAGCGGCGCGCCCAACAAGGTTTTCATCGCCTCACTTGCCGCAAAATAGCCGATCGCCGCCCCCATCTCAGAGGGTAGATCATCAATCTCTTGCTCATAGGCATTGCCACTTATCGCCGCAGGTGGCACCAGCGCTTCATCAAAGCCTTGTGCCATCGCGCCTGCCATCACCGCCAGCAATAAATAGGGGTTACAATCAGCCCCCGCCGAGCGATATTCAAGCCGCCTGGCCGCAGGTGATGAGGCCGGAATACGCAATGAAGCGGTGCGATTATCATGCCCCCAACAAATCTTAGTCGGCGCATGAGATGACGGCACAAGCCGGCGATAGCTGTTGCTATTCGGGGCCAAAATAAGGGTCGATTCCTGCATCATCTGCAAGATACCAGCCACCGCCTGTGCAAGGCGCAAACCGCCTGCCGCATCCTCATCATGGAACAGATTTTGCCCCGCCCTATCCAGCAGGCTCGCATGAACATGCAGGCCGCATCCTGCCTCATTTGAGAGCGGCTTTGCCATAAAGCTGGCACGGATACCACGCGCTTTGGCGAGGCCCTTGACCATATATTTGAAAATCAAAATATCTTCGGCAATGGTGATAAGCGCGGTCTTTGGCTGAAACGAAATCTCAAACTGCCCCCTGCCAAGCTCTGAGGTGATGGTATCAATCGCAATATCCTGCGCCGCACATAGCGCGTTAATCTCAGATAGTAGCACATCATAATCATCAAGATGATG
>OBNQ01000081.1_pt1 | contig 12166 bp, 13 predicted proteins | sample 1494201 | NCBI WGS metagenome assembly OBNQ01 (sample SAMEA3275557, study PRJEB22092) | marine metagenome | biome: ENVO 01000043; feature: ENVO 00000569; material: ENVO 00002150 | collected 2014-06-21T11:00:00+00 | depth 2 m
GGTTGGTGGAGCCAGACGGGATCGAACCGACGACCTCATGCTTGCAAAGCACGCGCTCTCCCAGCTGAGCTATGGCCCCACGACCTGTGTTACCGCCACGCCCTTAGGCACTTTGGTGATGGTGTTATTCAACATCTGCTCTCAATGGTCAAGTGTTTTTTATTAAGAAAATACGCAAAAAAGTGAATTTACAAAAAAGTGAGCGTCAAACCTCGTTTGACGCCCCCATAAATAGGCATAATAGCGTGCGATAAGCCGCTTTTTGCTTTAGGCAGACGGGTTCTCACCAAGCGCGTCAATAACCGCCTGATAGCGAATCTTACCGCCAGAGACATTGAGGCCATTGGCAAGGTGCGGATTATCATCCAGCGCCGCAACACCCTTATCAGCCAAAGCGATTGTAAAGGGCAAAGTGGCGTTATTTAGCGCTTCAGATGATGTACGCGGCACGGCGCCCGGCATATTGGCGACACAATAATGCACAATGCCATCAACAACATAGGTTGGCTCATCATGGGTGGTTGCCTTTGAGGTCTCGAAACAGCCCCCTTGGTCAATCGCCACATCTACAAGCACAGAGCCAGGCTTCATCTTTGAGAGCATCTCTTTTGTGACAAGACGCGGCGCAGACGCACCAGGTACAAGCACCGCACCCACGACCATATCGGCATTACAAACTGCCTCTTCAAGCACAGACGCGCTTGAATAGCGTGTTGTGACAGACGCGCCAAAAATATCTGACAAATAGCGCAGACGCGGCAAAGACATATCAAGAATCGTTACCTTTGCGCCCATACCAACAGCCATCTTTGCGGCATTCACACCAACAACGCCGCCACCAATAATCACGACGCTTGCAGGCTCAGTGCCAGGGACGCCAGAGATAAGCACACCGCGGCCACCCGCATTTGCCTTCAGATGTGCGGCGCCTTCAATGGCTGACAGGCGGCCGGCAACCTCTGACATCGGTGCCAATAGAGGCAGGCCACCAGCGGCATCTGTGATTGTCTCATAGGCAATCGCTGTACAGCCAGACTCCATCAGCCCGCGTGTTTGCGCCGCATCGGCGGCTAGGTGCAGATATGTGAAAAGAATATGATCTTGTGTTAGCTGAACCCATTCAGATGGCTGAGGCTCTTTCACCTTCACAATCATTTTTGCGCCGGCAAAGACAGATTGCGCATCTGGCATAATCTTGGCACCAGCGGCTTCATAATCAGCGTCCGATGCGCCAATGCCCTGCCCTGCTTTTGTTTCGACAATCACCTCATGGCCGCGACGCACCAATTCGGAGACCGAAGATGGCACAAGACCGACACGTGATTCTTTGACTTTGATTTCTTTAGGAACACCAATGATCATAACACTAACCCCTTGTTTAAAACCGCCTACAGCCTATTTTTTCAGCATGCGGTGGTGAGATGTTTCATTTTCATAGACCCCGCCATAAGACGGGTGATAATGAAAACACTATAATAAGAGACCGACAGAATTTCTGTGCTTTGTGCAGATAAAATAAAAATTTTATCAAATATTATTCTAATAAATTAGATTATTTTCGCACTTTGTAATAGTATTAGTAATAATATAAGAATTGTAATCGATAAAAGAGGGTAATATGGACAGAATCGACCGCATGATACTATCAGCGTTGCAAGACAATGCCCGTATTTCCAATATCGAGCTTGCGCAAGAGGTCGGATTATCACCATCTGCCTGCCTGCGCCGTGTCTCTTTGCTTGAAAAATCTGCGGTTATTCAAGGCTATCACGCTGATTTGAGCCTTGAGAAATTGGGGCACACAGTTGTGGTGCTTGTCCATATTACGTTGCATGGGCAATCAGCCGAGATGATGGCGGAATTTGAGCAAGCGGTGCAAGCGATACCGCAAGTTTTGGCGTGCTTCTTGGTCGCTGGTGAGAATGACTATTTGTTGCGCGTTGCCGCCCAGTCAGTGGGCGATTTTGGCAGAATTCACTCAGAGCTCTTATCATCCTTGCCGCATGTCTTGCGCATGGAATCAAATTTTGTGATGCGCACCGTTATGAATCGCGGCCTGAATGCGGAAGATATTTAAGCCTCATATTTACCCCTCATAGCGCGCGCCCCCATAGCGCACCCCCTCATAGCGTGCCAAGGCATCACCATATTGGCGGATATGCGCCAATTTAGCGTCAAATGCTGACCAATCATCCTCTGCGGCTATCGGCGCCCATAGCGCTTCCACCTCATCAATCACAAGGCTCGCGGCCTTGCCTGCCTCAAAATAGGCGTGGTCGCGCGGCAAATGATCATCCCCGCGCATGTCGTCAAGCACCGCAAAATAAGGGGCAAAGGCGGCAGTCTGATAAAGCGGCTTATCTGGCACCACGCCGCCATAGAGGTCAAAGAACATCTCATCAAACCCGCATTGTGTCTCACGCGCCGCTTTTAATAGCGCATTCATCATCGGCACGCCCTTATCCCCCTTAAGGCCAAGACGGCGCATCATCACGGCCACCATCGCCTCTTCCATATCGGCAAAAAACGGGTGCAAGGCGCTTTCAAGCGCTTCCTTGCCAATCTGCTCGACAAAGCAATCAGCAAAGCGGCACAGCGCCCATAGGGCAGCATCAGGTTGCCTGCCATAGGCATAGCGGCCTTGATTGTCAAAATAGGCGGCGGTGAAGTTGGGGTCTAAATGTGGCAAAAAGCGCCATGGGCCATAATCAAATGATTCGCCTGTGATATTGAAATTATCGGTATTCAGCACCCCATGCACGAAACCAGCGGCCATCCAGCCACCTGCCATACGCGCCACCCGTTTGGCCAAAGCTAATAAAAGCGCGGGAATAAGCGTCTCGATAGGCGCTTCTGGGTCAATTTCTGGGTAATAATGACGCACAACATAGCGCGCAAGACGCTCATTCGCGGCGGGATTTTTAAGATAGAGGTGACGCTGGAAACTGCCAATGCGGATATGGCTATGCGATAGGCGCACCATCACAGCTGACCTTGTGGGCGATGGCTCATCATGGCGTTCAAGCGCACGCCCTGTCTCAATCACAGAGAAGGTTTGCGAGCTATTCACGCCCAAAGCACAGAGCATTTCAGTTGCCAAGATTTCACGAACCGCGCCTTTGAGCGTCAAACAGCCATCACCTTGGCGTGAAAAAGGGGTTTGCCCGCTTCCCTTGGTGCCTAAATCCAACAGGCGGCCTGTGTCTTTTTCGTGCAATTGGGCAAATAGAAACCCGCGCCCATCCCCGATATCAGGGTTATAGTGACCGAATTGATGCCCGTGATAGGCCAAGGCAAGCGGCTTTTGAAAACTCTCATCAAATGGTTTGAAATGACCAAAATGCTGGCACCATGCCTCATCTGAGAGCGCCTCAAGCCCAACCGTTTTGGCGGCACCTTGATTGCGATAGCGCAAAATGGCTTTCGGGATAGCGGCAGGGGCGACTGGCACAAAAAAATCATCCCCTAATTCAGCATGTGTCGTAACAAAATCGGCCATATTTCACCATCATTTTCAGAACATTTAAGGGAATCAACAAGCGTTTGACGCTAATGCGACGCGCAAGACGCAAATGCGCTAGACACCCTTTCACGATAGATTTATCCCGAAATTAAGCAATATCAATAATGAAGCAATATCAATTCTGCGCAGGCGTGAAAATAGCGCCTGCCATCTGATAAGAGGTTTTTGCCATGACACAACCACCCGCTTTGACAGATGCTCTGCGCCACGTGCTACAACCTATTGACGAGGCACGCGGCTTGCCCAATGACGCATATATTGATGATGAGTATTTCAGGTCAGAAAAACAGGCCCTATTCGCAGATAATTGGTTTGCCATCGGCTTTGGCAAGGATGTGCCTCAGCCGGGTTGTGTTATGCCGATTGATTTCATGGATATCCCTTTTTTGATAACGCGCAACCGTGATGGTGCGGTGAATGTCTTTCAAAATGTGTGCCGCCATAGAGGGATGAAGCTTGTCCAAGAGAAAAAGCGCCTCAAGGGCCCTATCACCTGCCCTTATCATGCGTGGGCCTATGATTTAGATGGCCAATTGCGCGCAACCCCGCATGCTGGCGGCCCTGATATTCACCAGCATGAATCAGTCCCCTGTGATGAGCTTCCTTTGAATAAGGTGCGCTCTTTTCTATGGCGTGATGTTGTCTATGTGACATTGAATGACAAGGCGCCTGAATTTGAGGTTTATGCCGGCGATTTGATGGCACGGTGGGCAGAGTTTGAACAGCCAATCTATACAGGCGGCGATGATAGCAGCTTTACCCTAGACCTTGCCTGCAATTGGAAATTAGGCGTTGAGAATTTCTGTGAGGCCTATCACCTGCCCTCTATTCATCCCGATTTGAATTCCTATTCTCGGCTACAAGATCACTACAATATTATTGACCATGATGGCTATGCTGGCCAAGGGTCGGACGTCTATGACCCGCAGATTGCTGATGATGGCAGGCAATTCCCGTCTTTTGCCAATCTCTCAGCCAAATGGGATAAGGGCGCTGAATATTGCGCGTTTTTCCCGAATGTCTTGCTAGGCGTTCATCATGACCATGCTTATGCGATTATCCTAACGCCGGCAGGCCCATCGCGCACAATTGAGCGCATTGAGCTTTATTATGCGGCAGAAGATGCGGCGCATGAGGCCTATGCCGATATGCGGGCCGTTAATACAGCGATGTGGAAAAAAATCTTTGAAGAAGATATTGAAGTCGTCGAAGGCATGCAATCAGGGCGCCATGCACCGCTTTATGATGGCGGCAAATTCTCTAGTATCATGGATACGCCGACACATCATTTCCATAAATGGGTGGCCAATGGGATGCTTCGCTCAACTTAGACGGCGCATAGACCATCAGACAGGCGCCTCGCTAGCTATAATACTCATCTAGCTTGCCAGAGAGCACATAATTCACGATGAAATCACCAAGCCTTGATAGCTCATCATGAAACCTTGTGCCCTCAACGCCCTTCATGCCGGTAAAATCCACCGCTTGCGAGCGCACAATCGATAAATCTGATACAGGCGGTGCGAGCACGATATTCATATCGCCAATCGCCTCACTCAGCACACTCAGATTGCGCTGTTGCGGTGAAATACGGTTTGGCACAACGATCACATGAGGCGTGGCAACATTATTCGCCTCTTTGCGTTCATTTAATTCAGTCACAAAATCAATCGTCGGCCGCAAATCAGCCCATGATAAAGATGTCGGGACAAGCACGCATTTACTCAACATCACAAGTTGCCAGATATTGCCCAGTGCCCCGCCGGCTGTATCCACCATAGTCAAGGTGTTATCATCAGAGATAAGCCGCCGATAAACGCCATCAAGCGTCACCGCATTTACCCCATCATACCTGTCACCAATAGGAATATGACGGACTAAATCAACCGATGTTGAGCTGCCAAGCAGTTCAACGGCAGAGCCTTGCGGATCAGCGTCGAGTAAACACACCTTTGTATCTGCGTGATTTGACTTAAAATAATCTGTCAGAAAGGCCGTTAATGTTGATTTACCAACACCGCCCTTCATATTGGCTAGAAAAATGCCTTGTCCACCAATTTGCAAAAGACCGTCCTCCCAAACGTTCTAGCCAATGATGCGCTATGAGACGGCTTTTGATAAGCCATGTTTCATAGGGCGCCACCTATTCCCGAGATTATATAGTGCAATCCGCCTAAAGACTACACATTCTTAAAGAGGGGGTGACACTTACCAAGCTTTTGTATAATTTAAAGCCAGATTGCGTCCTTTGCGTCTATTATTATGCAAGTAACGATATAAGTGTGGCACCATGGCTATGTTGCGCCATTGGTCCAAGTGAGAGTGAAATAAATGCAGCGCAACGACCTTATCGCCTTCATTGAACAGACGGGCGCGAAATTAAATCGCGGCATCGCTGGCATTGGGTTTGCCGCAAAGACTTTAATCGGTGCGGTGAGCATCGTCATCTTTGGCAGATCGCGCGCGCAACCAATGCGTTTGCGCCACCTTATCTCAGAAATTAATATTGCGGGCGTCCAAGCTTTGCCGGTTGTCATCTTAATGTCTGCGATGATTGGCGTCATGCTTGCGATTCAAGGCATTTACTCATTGCGCGTTTTTGGCGCTGAAACACAAGTGACCTATGGGCTTGCGCTGTCTATTCCGCGTGAATTTGCGCCGCTTATTACAGGCATTCTTGTTGCCGGTCGCTCAGGCTCACAATTGACAAGCCGTGTAGGCTCTATGCGCCTGAATGGTGAGATTGATGCGCTGATGGTGATGGGCATCTCGCCGACCCGCTTTGTGGTCGCCCCCTCGCTTCTTGGCCTGGCTATCAGCCTGCCTATTTTGGTTGCCATTGCCAATCTTGCCGCCTTTGGTGCCGCTGGCCTTTATATTGATGCAACCTTGGGCATAGGCCCGCAAGCTTATTGGGCAGATATCTTGTCTGTTGTCACCCTGACCGACCTTTATCACAGCTTTAGCAAATCACTTATATTCGCCATCTTAATTGGCGCTGTTGGTATTTCCATTGGGATGGGGGTATCTGGCGGTGCGGATGTGTTGGGCAAAGCAACCACCTCATCTGTGGTCACATGTATCGCGGCGATTATTGCCGCTGATGCGATTTTCGCACTTGTGGCTTAGGCGCAGAGGAGGTCAGATAATCATGTCAAATCAAGCGCAAAACAGACAAGCCCCGCCTATTACGGTGAAAAACCTGCAAGGCGGCTATAATGGCCAAGCGGTTATTCATGATTGCTCAATGGCGATTGACGCTGGTGAAATTGTTGTGATTATGGGCGGTTCCGGCTCAGGCAAATCAACTTTCTTGCGCCACCTCATTGGCCTCAAAGAGCCTATGAAGGGTGATGTAGAGCTATTTGGTCAATCTCTTTATCAGGTCAATGAGTTTGAACGCCTAAAGCTTCTCAAAGGGATTGGCGTTGCCTTTCAGTCAGGCGCGATGCTGTCATCTTTGACGGTCGCACAGAACGTCGCTTTGCCGATGATTGAGCATACAGATCTGGATGAAGAGACGATTGATCTTATCGTGCGGATGAAGCTTGATTTTGTTGGCTTGCTTGGCAAAGAAGATCTGCTGCCGTCTGAGCTATCGGGCGGTATGTTAAAGCGTGCGGCTGTGGCACGTGCCATCGCACTAGACCCGCGGCTAACCTTTATGGATGAGCCGTCTGCCGGCCTTGACCCTGTCATTGCGGCCGCACTTGACGAGCTTATCATCAAATTAAAAGAAACCTTAGGCATGTCTGTTGTTGTGGTAACGCACGAGCTTGAATCTGCCTTTAAGATTGCCGACCGCATTGTGGTGCTTGATAGAGGCTATATTATTTTTACCGGCACGGTTGAAGAGCTGAAAGCAAGTGATAGCCAACGCATTCAAAACCTGATTAACCGTGTGCCAGAAGAAGAAGAATTTGATCCAGAAGCGCACCTAAAGCGCCTATTTGGTGAAGATTAAAAAGGGGACAAACGCATGAAGATCAAATCTTCTGATTTTACCGCAGGCCTGTTTGTGATTGGCGGTCTATTTGCCATCATCGCGATGTTTTTCGTCGTAAAGGGCCAATTGAATAAACAAGATAGCTATTACAGCTATTTTAACAATGTCGCCGGGCTTCGTGCTGGCGCCTCTGTGGTTTATGAGGGCTATATTATTGGCACCGTCAATGACATCATCCCAGAAGCCACAGATAAGGGCATGACATTTCGCGTGAATTTTGGCGTACAAGAAGGATGGGCCATCCCGTCTGATAGTAATGCTGAAATCGCGGCGCTGTCTCTTTTATCGGCGCAATCAATTCAGATTGTCGCAGGCGGAGCAAAACCCCTGCCCATCGGTGCGCAAGTTGCCTCTCGTCCAGCAACAAATTTGATGGCTGATCTTGGCCGTACGGCTGACCAATTTGCCCAAATAGCCAGCACCAGCCTTGTCCCATTGCTTGCCACAATTGATGAATTGCTGAATGAAGAAGCAAGAGACGCTTTGAGCGGCATCACCGGCTTATCGGCAAGCGTTGGCGAGGGCGTCCCTGCCCTTATCGAGAGCGCAAACCGCACCGCAAGCAACCTAGAGCAAGCCTCTCAATCGGTGGCAGAGATGGCTGGCCAAGAGACACAGCAAGCTGTGGCACAAATGCTTGATGATATGACAGATGCCTCTGGCAATGTGAATGAAGCCAGTGTGATTATCAATGATGCCTCTGAAGTGGCGGCGACACAATGGCTTGTGAATATCAGCCAAACCTTGGCACGTATCGACCGTTCAGCGGCGACACTTGAGACTATCACGCAAACAGCGCTCGCAAGTGCTGAGAATGTCGAAAAACTGACAGGGCGTGATGTGAGCGGCAAGATTGTCACGCTGCTTGATAATGTTGAGATCATCCGCAACAACCTTGAGATCGCAAGTGAGGCGGTGATTGTGGCCTCTGAAAATGCCGCAGACCTATCAGATGTTTCTGAAGACCGTATCGATGCGTTCTTACAAAATCTTGAAAATGCCGCACTGAATGTCGAAGAGATGACCGCGCGCTTGCGTGATGACCCATCTATCATCATTAGGGGCTCGAACTAACGCTCTTTTAGGGTGCGTGAAAGGTAAAAAATTCATGAAATCATTAACCAATATGACAGGCCAACAAACAGCCAAAACAAAGCGTTTGTCCATCGGGCGTACCGCATTTCTTGGCGCATCTCTTATGGCGCTTGCGGCCTGTTCATCTGCGCCGGCAAGAGACGCTGATATCTTTTATGATTTGCGCCCAGAGCTCGCTGAGACCAGCTATGGCTCATCGCAGGTGCTATTGGTGCAATCTGTTTCGGTTAAAGGTATACAATCAGCCAGACCGCTTGTTGTTGAGACAGCCACCTCACCTGTTCAATTGCAGGATGTGCGCGGCCATCTATGGCATGAGGCGCCGTCCAGCCTGATTGAGACAGCGATAACAGATGCGCTTATTGCCGCTAGTCAGGATTTGGTGATTGGCACGAATGATACGGTTGATAATGAAGATTTGAGACTGAAAATCATCGTCTCTAAGTTTCATTTCACCCCATCACAAGCGGCTCATTTCGCCTTTGATGCGGTGCTAAAGAATAAGCGCGGACAAATTATTTCAAGCAAGCGCTATGATGTCTCAGAACCGCTATCAGGGACAGATTATAGCGACGCGGTTATCGCTCTTGAGAAGGCAATGACAAAGGCCCTAAAGGCTGTTCAAAAGGATATTGCGGCCGCGCTCTAGCGCGCCTAGCCCTTATCTAGCAAATCGTTCAGCTCGCCCACAGAGATATCTTCTAGATCTTGGGCGAGCTGATGTATCCCAACGGCTTCACCGCACCAATCATCATCAAATGTAGACGGCCAAATTGTGCCCATATCCTTTTCAGCATCTTCTGATGAAGGTGTTGGGGCATGGCGACGACAACGCCCTTCGGTGGCTTTTGTGGTCGCTGATTGCGGCATGATATCCCAATAGATGCAGTCTTTACATAATGTCTGTGCCATCAGTGCGCCTCAAAATATGTCATGCTAGGTTTCAGCCTCTTATGAAGCATGCCGCCAGCAAGTGAGGCAAGGCCCTTTTCAGCGCATTGTGCCAAGAAACCATCACGTAACTGTGCGTGCGGTACTGATAGACGCTCTTCAAATTTAAGATTGGCTGTCAGCCTATCAACCGATGCCTTTGGCAGGAACAAAGACGCAAACAGGTCTGCATCTAGCAATAATGAGAGGATATCATTGCCTTTGATAGAGTGCGCCTCTTCATCTGCGAGCGGGCTTGTTGCTAGCACCATCTCATAGAATAGGGCGATCAGGCGGCTGTCACATCCGCCTCTTATCAAACGTGGCAAAGCTTCATCACATGAAAGCGCCTCTTGCCAAAGGGCTGTTTTATTGCGCTTTGCACCAAGGTGGCGGTAATCATGAATAAGCGCCGCCACAATCAGGATATCACGCTCAATCTGGCTTATCTGCGCGGCATCTGCCAATAGGCCGCAAGCCAATATCACTTGCCCAATATGGGCGCTATTATGATAGGCATTCAGGCGCATAAGTTTGACCTGCTTTTTGGCAAGTGATTTTATCCCGCTATGCGATATGCCCGTTTTTTGACGCGCCTTAACAGGGCCCGACAGACCAGCCATTAGACAGCATTCATAGAGGGATAATTGCGCCATTTCAGGTGATAATTGGCTCGGCATCATAGAGAGGCCAGACGGCCAGCGCAATGCTGCATACCCCCTATTCGCAAACCGATATTTCAGTCGTCGAGACCGCATTTATCACCTACTTAAACTTGTGACCTTTTAAACGCATCAAAAGGCAAAACGCAATGTCGCTCTATTGCCCTTATCGAGCATATCAAAAGACACTGAATCTGCTATCGCATTCACCAAGGTAAGACCATGGCCCCCTTCTTCGGGCTTGCGATGTTCATTATTCCATTGTGAGGCATCTGATGGCGGCGCATTATCGGTAATCTCAATCTGCAAATTTGTGCCATCAAACAAAAAGCGCATCTTAAAATACCCGCTGTCACTGCCCCCATCAAAGCCATAGCGGATGATATTTTGCAGGATTTCACCAACAACAATATTCACATCCAGCTCTTTATCCGCGTAATTATGCCCCTGCAAAACACCGCGCACACAAGCGCGCGCAGATGACAGGCTCTCAGCTAGCGCAACAAAGGAAAATTCACCTGCATCAATCATGCGCCCTGCCCCCCAGCAACTGCGTCTGGCTTTGTTAAGACCAGTATCGTGGCATCATCATGCGTTGATAATTTACCTTGCTCAAACAGGCCAATAATGCCCTGCACCTTCTCGACAGCAGACGTGCCAGGCAAGCGGCGTGACAGGCTTGCAAGACCGCTTAAGCCTACTTCCCTGCCTCTAAACTCTGCCTCAGTAATGCCATCGGTTGTTAAAAACAAATGCGCGTTTGTTACATTAAAAGCATGTTCTGTTAATTCATCCGCGCTATAGGGCACAAGGCCGAGCGGGACTGTCTGCGATTCAATCGTATCAAGCGCCTCTGTATCATTGCGCACAATAATCGCCGCGCCATGACCACAATTCACAAACAAAACATCGCCTGTATCACAATCAAGCCAGCCAATGGCAAAAGTCACGAATTTATCAGAGCGCACGTCTAAGAATTCATTATTAATCGCATTCGCTATCTCGCTCGCACCCTTATTCTCACGCGCAAGGCGCCTGAATAACGCGATAGAGCGCGCCATCATAAGGGAGGCCGTAATCCCCTTACCAGCGACATCCCCCTGACAAAAAGCCAGCCTGTCACCGACGCGCATATGGTCAAAAAAATCACCTGAAAGCTGGCGCGCAGGTATCACATGCCCCGCCGCAAACCCATCAGGATCAGGGGCCGGCAGTAAACTTGCTTGCGCTTCTTCTGCCTGACTTAAATCGCGCTGTAAGAGCTGGTCGGAAATCGCCTGTTGGGTAAGCTCAACATTCGAAAGCGCTAAGGCTAATATTTCTGCCAGCGCTTCAAGCAAGGTTAAATCAGCGGCTGAAAAATTGCCAATCTTGTCACCTTCACGCCGATTAATCGCCTGAATAGCGCCAAAGGTTTTATCTTTTGATTTTACAGGTGCGGTGGCGGTTGAAAGTGTCTGAAACCCAGAAGAGCTATCAGCCCCTTTGAAATGCGCTTTATCTTTGGTCGCATCAGCCACCAGCTCGCCTTCGCCTTCGGTAAAGGCGCGGCCGACAAGCCCTTTATCTTGCGGCACCTTCAGGCCCGTCACATCGACAGGGCCCACACAGACAACACATTCAAGCACAGTCTCATCAGGGCGGTGCAGGAATAACGAGCCTGCCTCTGCCGATAATGTTTCAAGCACATAAGGCAAGGCCCATTGCAAGCCGTCAATCGCATCACCTGTTTGGGCGAAACGACGCATCAGGCCACTTAAAAGGTCAAGATGGTCTAGCTGATTTGGGTTTTGGGTGCTCATGATCGCATCCTGATTTTTGGGTAGACTTTATTGTCTTAGCCAAAACTACCTGGCGCGATATCATCACCAGACGGCGCGCTCGCCGGCTCTTCAGACGCGTCTTGAGCTGGCGCCGGTGCGGCTGTAGGCGCGGCTGTAGGTGCGGCAG
>OBNQ01000082.1_pt1 | contig 12130 bp, 8 predicted proteins | sample 1494201 | NCBI WGS metagenome assembly OBNQ01 (sample SAMEA3275557, study PRJEB22092) | marine metagenome | biome: ENVO 01000043; feature: ENVO 00000569; material: ENVO 00002150 | collected 2014-06-21T11:00:00+00 | depth 2 m
GATTTTAATATCAGAGCAGCATTTTCCCACTAGCGCCAACTTGCCTAACTCATTAACTTGTGGGGCAATGATTTGTGCGCGCTTGATATCTTCTATAAAGGGTTTGTAATGCTTAACATTATTTCTGACAATTGGCTTAAATGGGTTGGTATTGCCGTTTTAGCCATAGGATTTTCAGTTTTTCAATATTTTTTCATACCAATTTCGATAAATACAGATACGCGTGGTCACTATGTTAACCCAACGTCCATTTTACACGGTAGTGGCAAAATTAAGCGTGTTGCACAAGAGTTTTGCAACAAGAATGGCGATCAAGTGAGTAAATTCCACCTTACAACGAAGGCAATCGGAGGCAAGAATCACGAGGTTTATCGTTTTAATTGCACAGGCGCAGACCAATAATTTCTTCTATCAAAGGGGCATGAAAAACGCCCCGTTAGCAGTGACTGAATTATTAGAGTGGTTAAGTGTTTAAAATCATAAACGCGGTAAACACTTCAACCTCTCTAGATTTAGTGGTTTTTTTGCTAATTTCAGGCGACCATTCATCGCAGTATAAAAGTGGTTAATTAAGTTTACTGGCGTCTCACTCCCCAAACCAATCATTTAGATTAATATAGGATAGAGGGTCAAAGACACCGTAGTTACTATCACCTCTAAGCGCAGCATCACAGCTTTCATGGGCGACCCAGAATGTGCGTTGTGATCTCTTTGGCACGGGAATTTTTTCACCTGATTTGTAATGTAAATGCGTGTAGGTGACACCATATAGGTGAAACCCTTTTTTCAGTCCGTCACGTGAAAGGGGGCTCATAGATTGTCCCTGCACTTCAAAACGCTCGCGTGGCACAAAACGTTCTTTAAAGCTTTGAATGGCCTCTGAGATGGCAGGATGGTGCAAAGCCCCATCAGCTTCAAACAAGCAATGATAGCCTTTTTCAATCTGTGTAAAATCTGTAATGCTCTTGTTAATTTGGCCAGCGATTGGCAAATTTTTAGGTGGCAAAAGAGCATTGGCGATGCCTGCCAGAACCAAGGCTATGGCAAGGGGGGATTGGGCATAATAAAGCGGGCTTTTCATCTCTGCCCAGCCGCCAGCCTGTTGTCTGGTTCTGATGATGATAAATATAGATGAGAAGAGGGAGATGACAGCCCCTATCGCAATTAGGAGTGTCATCATCTGACCAGCGTACAACATAATTACTTTTTCACCTGTTTGAACATAACTCTCTAAAGATCGTCCCATAATTTGCCATTTCGTCTGGCCGATCAAGTGGAAATGCTATGGCAGATGAACATTGCACGGCTCTCAGAAACACACTGAGAGCGTACCTACCCTGAAAGTGTCCCCAAAGGCGTGGGTGATACAACTATCTTGTACCCTTGGCCTCTTGTGCCCTTGGTCTCTTGTACCCTTGGCCTGCCTCAACAGTTATGCTGACGATTGTCACGATCAATTTGTAAACACCTAAAAAATGGTTAAAACTAAAAGTCCACCGATTAATTGTGATTAGAGGTTCTGTTGTTAAGGTCTTTTGTATGTCTCTTGTTCATCGCGCTTTCACCTCAGGCATCCGCACTCACTTTCAAGTCAGGTGAAACTATTCAGTCGACTGATAATGAAAATACAGATGTGACTGTTTCAAAAATTATTGATGGAAACTGCAAACTTGATTTGCCGATTCCAAATGAGACAAATCCAGTAAATTTCGACATTTCTGGATTTTTGCATAAAGAGGGCTTTGATCTGCCTGATTATGCAAGTTTTGCATTTGGAGAGCCATATGAACGCGGGGTGAACTCCCAGCCGTCTCCTGAAATTAAGGCGGTAGCAGATTTAAATAACGACGGAATAGATGACATAATCATCGACTATTACGAAACATTAGTTCCGCCTCTTATCCTTTATGGAACACAAACAGGCACTTTTAATAGAGCGATAGTCGATGAGAAAGCAGCCAGGCGACATATCCGAAATGGAGCAGTTGCAGACTTCAATAATGATGGCTTATTAGATTTTGCCGGCTTCACAACTGGTGATCCAGGTGAAAGGTGGAAGGCTCAGGGCTATTCCTTGAAGGGGAATTTCGTCCCTCGAGGCCAAGAGGACTTACTTCTGATGAACTCACCAAACGGATTTATAAATATAGAAATTCCTGAAGTCCGCACCAATGACTGGAATCATGGTGGTGATGTTGGTGATATTGATAATGATGGGCTGATAGACATTCTGCCTATTAGTGAGGGGGAGCGTGAGAGAACCGTACCACTCAGGAACCGCGGTGATGACAAATTTTCATTGGGAGGTTTGGAATATAGCAGCGAAGTATCTTATTATCTGACCCCTGATCTGGACACTGGCGATTTCAACAATGATGGATTTCTAGATATAGCTGTTGCAATGACTCCAAATAACGACCGAACCCCAGAAAATATGAGTAAACTTGGTGCTGTTAGGGTTATTTATGGTGATGGTGATTTTAACTTTAGAGACAATAAGAAGCTTAAATTCGGTTCTAGCTGGGTGACTAGCAAAGACAAGAATACGTGGCTTAGCGAAGCCAAAGAACAGGTTAAAGCAGGTTCTGGTCATAAGGCGGGAGAGTTTATGACCGGAACATCTCATATTGAAGCTATGGATTTAGATGGTGATGGGAGCGATGACTTATTGCTAGGTCACTGGATTTCAACCACTGGTCTCTGGCAAACAGCAGGGTTCACGGCTTACATAAGTGAGTCTGACTGTTTTGCCGATGCAACCCAAGCCTTATTTCCAAATCAAAAAACCAATCGAAATTTGAATCAAGAAAGTGCTGTGAATTACACTCATAATTTTTATCTCAGTGACTTAAATAATGACGGCCTTGATGACCTTATACTCCAATCAGACGGTTTTGAGGACGAATGGTATAGAAATGATCCAAACGCTGGACATCCGTATATTTTTATAAATCAGGGTGGGTATTGGCTACCAGTAAGAGCGGTTGATATTGAGCGATGGGTGGCGGTGGATGATATAGTTCCAGGTGACTTTAACGGTGATGAGATTGTTGATTTGGCTTACATTAGACGCAATGGGCCAACTGTGTCTCTTGAAGTGTCCTTAGGCGACATGAGCCGAGAGCGACAAGCGAGTAGATATGATTGGAGCAAAGATATTTATGGCGGCGAATATAAAATGATGTGGTCTATTGAGAACGTAAACAATCCTGGCGTTTGGAAGGCAGGTGCAATTGAAAAAATTTACCTTTCAAAAGGAGAGGGTTCATATTTACAGGCTACAAAAAAAGGCGTGCCGGGAACTGAACGCCAAAGGTCCAAGCTAGCTATCAGCTATATGGGTGATACAGGATATATAGAAATAAAAGGTGAACTCGGCTTGTTTGAGGAGACGCCTTATTATCTCACCACAATCAAAGGTAACTTAAAAGACGATGAGATAACCTCATATTGGAGAGAGGGAGATAAGATTAAGCTTAAATTAGAGAAGATTGATACAGTCCAAAAGTGACCGACCCACCCACTTGTTGTAGTGTTGCAGTGTTGCAGTGAGGGGTGCTTGCCCAGATAATGCCGTCTTCTCTCTTTAACCCGCTTAGCCACCTCAACTAACTCATGCTACGAAATTTATTTACCCAATACAGTGTATCCGATCCTAGTTGCGCTGTCCTCAGCCCATGGCGTCATTGTAAATGCAATGTAGTCTAACGCGCCTTCATTATCGATATTCACTGGATAACCAAGACCTATAGTCGTCCTGTTAGAGATCCAGCCATCTACCATCAGCTCATCAATATAGACAAAGTCCGATTGAGGAATTTGCTTAAAATTACCTTCACCATTATTTTCAAAAATTGTATAGCCAAACCGGCCTTTTTTTTCATATGAACCGCCAGTAGTATCTAGGATATCTAGATCTCCGTCATTATCGTGGTCACGTAACTTAACCGTTCCCTCTCCATGTGATTGCAAATATTTCTGTCCATCTAAATCACGATTATCGTTAATATGTTTTGTCGTAACATCGACGAAGTCATTTGCATCAAATTTAAGAATGGCAACATTTCTCCCGAGGTAATAGGGGTCTTTACGATGAAGCATTATAACTAATTCAGGGATATCGTCGCCATCGATATCACCTGCAACACCATGGTTAACCATCGTGTTTTTCCGACCATATTTATGATTGTAATTTATTCGTTTAAGCTTGCGGTTCTTATGTTCGCCGCCAACTGACAACCAAAGATGACCATTGCCATCAAAATCAAATGTCACTATGTCTCCACAACCATCTTTATTGAAATCCTCTATGACAGCTGTTCCTTTCGGCACTGGTGTAGATAGCCCCAATATGTCTGGCAATTGACCAGTGGCATTCGTAAAAAAGCCTTTACCATCATTTAGTAGCAACATCCGACCGGCATAAATATCAGGATGGCCATCGCAATTTACATCCCCCGACGCCGCATCGTGAGCAAAACCCCCACTCCTGATTAAGCCCTCATTTTCCTGTCCTTGGATCTGATCACTTGCATCGAAAACACCTCCCTTACCGTTACTAAGAAGAAGGGTGTAAGGCTCAAAATCTGAGATCGTACCAATATTTTTTACGCGCTTTATCACGCCCATGCTTCCTGTAAATAAGTCATCGACACCGTCGCCGTTAAAATCTTTTACTTCCATCCGGTACAACATATGGCGTAGAGGCATGACACCATCTTCATATATTTCGGGTGATGAAATGAGGTTGCCTCTACCATCATTTAAATAATAACGAATATGGCTGGGCGTTTCAGCTCGTGGCATTGTATGGGTAAAGTAAATCCATGAGATCGCTATATCCTCTAGACCGTCACCATTGAAGTCGCCAGCTACCGCGTTATGAGGATCGGGTGAAAAAACCCGTGGATTATCCGTACAATCTTGCGGAGTAGGGTAGCAAAATGGCGGCGACATTTCATTTGAAGTAACAGCCGTAAAACCAAATTGATGAATTTTATATCGAGGCTTATTTAGCTTATCTGCAAAAAAATCTCTAACTTTCAGATGTGAAACATCGTAATTTTCTTGCGCGAATGTGATTGGTCCTTGTTGAGGCATCGTGATAAGACGCCGACGCCGCAGCTCACCCAACGCTTCTGCGCTATACCCACCAGCATAATTTTTATTCAGATCTTTCTTATAAAAACCGAGTAAGCCCTTGTTATATTCACTACTCCATTTGCCAGTTGCGCCACTTTTTACATATCCAAATCGTTGCAAGAGTCGTTGCGCTTCAACCATTTCGGGGTCTGCATTTGTTAGGTCAACCGCTGAGGCATCTTCAGAAGTATAGCCGGAACTTGAGTTGCTTAAGCTTTCCCCTGATTTAAAAGTGAGTGCGGATGCCTGTGGTGAAAGCGCGATGAACAAAAGAAATACAAAAGACCTTAACAACAAAACCTCTAATCACAATTAATTGGTGGACTATTAGTTTTGACCATTTTTTAGGTGTTTACAAATTCATTCTGAAAATCACGATTACTGGCATAATTGTTGGCACAATTACTGGCACAATTACTGGCACAATTACTGGCACAATTACTGGCACAATTGTTGGTTCTTGTCATTGACTATGAATGGAGGGGTGAAATCAAATGCATAGAAATTTTGACCCCAAGGGACACACGATACGTACAAAAAATAAAGCGACAAAAGAGGTTAGGATGGAACTTCACTTCCCACATTTGACCAATGGTATCGGACGAAAATCAATTGCTAGCAGGCAACGTGCAAGAACATTACGCAATACATTATTGGCAACAGCTATCCTTGGATTGATGGTGATATCTGCAAGCTATGCCTTTGCCTCTACCATGAACCAAGAGATGATTGCCCAAGAAGAGGCGTTACAGGTAGAAGTTTGCTATCAATTAAAGAGCGATATAAACGGTGTCATGTACGGCTTACTGATAAGTCAGGAAATGAAAGACATAACGCCAGAGCAAGCTGAGTTGCTTGAACGCTTAACCACCTCTTATGCAAACTATTGCAAAGACTAGGCAACTCTGCATGAAGATGAATTTTTCTTAAATAAAAAGTCTGAGATGGCTCGCATTATGACAAAAATCACCTTTCTTGATGGCGGCCTTGGCCAAGAAATCAACAAATGCTCTAGTGCAACCAAAGCACATCCGCTTTGGTCTGCATAGATACGTAACGCTTATGGCGGCTATTGTTTAGCGCGTTGAAGTGTCCAAAGGTCTAAGTAACGCCCCTTATGGTCTAACAAATCATTATGCGTGCCGGTTTCAACCACATTGCCATTCTCTAGCACGACAATTTGGTCAGCATGCAGCACAGTGGATAACCGATGCGCAATCGTGACAACAGTTCTGCCACGACCAGCACGTTCAAGAGCCGTCTGAATCTCGTGCTCAGTCTCGCTATCAAGCGCACTGGTTGCCTCATCCAAAAGCAGAATTGGCGGGTCTTTTAACAGCGTGCGCGCGATCCCAACACGTTGCTTTTCTCCCCCTGATAGCTTTAAGCCACGCTCACCGACCTGCGTGTCGTATTTATCAGGCAAAGACATGATGAAATCATGGATTTGTGCATCTTTGGCTACCTGAATGACCTCAGCATATTGGGCATCTTCGCGCCCATAGGCAATGTTGTAATAGATCGTATCATTAAACAAAACAGTATCTTGCGGCACAACACCAATAGCGTGATGCAGGCTATCTTGCGTTACGTTCCGCACATCTTGCCCATCAATGCGAATGCTGCCACCCGTTACATCATAAAACCGAAATAATAGGCGGCCAATGGTTGACTTGCCAGATCCTGAGGGCCCGACAATGGCGACCGTTTGCCCGGCGGGGACGTCAACAGTGATCGATTTTAATATTTGCCGCCCGGCATTATAGGAAAAACTGACCATATCGAAACACACATGGCCGCTGGTGATTTCAAGTGCTTTGGCATCCACCTTATCCTTCACCTCTGATGGCTCGCCCAGAAGATCAAACATCTGTCGCATATCAACAAGCGCTTGCCTGATTTCGCGATAAACCGTGCCCAGAAAATTCAGTGGCATGGTAATCTGGATCATATAGGCGTTCACAAGCACAAAATCGCCAACGCTCAACTCGCCAGCTTGCACGCCTATTGCGGCAAGAAGCATCACGCCCAAAAGACCGCTCGTGATCAGAACTGCCTGACCAAAATTCAAAAAGGCCAGTGAATAGCTGGATTTGATAGCCGCAGCTTCATATCCCGCCACCGCCTTGTCATAGCGCATGGCCTCTCTTTTGGCAGCGCCAAAATATTTCACTGTTTCAAAATTCAAAAGGCTATCAATGGCCTTTTGATTGGCGTCCGTATCCTGCTCATTCATCTTCTTGCGCAATTTCACGCGCCATTCTGTCACACTAAAAGTAAAACAGACATAGACAGCGATGGTCGCAAGGATGATGCCAACGTAACGCCAATCCTGTAATTTCCAAAAAATGGCGACGCCAATTAAAATCAACTCAAGCAATAAGGGGCCGATTGAAAATACGAGGTAGCGCAAAAGGAATTCGACACCCTTGACGCCGCGCTCAATGATCCTGCTTAAACCACCTGTTTTGCGGGTAATGTGATAACGCATGGACAGTCTGTGAATATGCTCAAAGGTTTCCAGCGCAAGGCGGCGAAAGGCCCTTTGTGCCACTTTCGCAAAAAGGGCGTCACGAAGCTGTTGGAAACCATTTGTCGCAATACGGGCAAAGCCATAGGCAACTGTCAGCCCAATTGCGCCAAGTATGAATTCAGGCGCACCGCTACCAGCTAGATCATCGACCGCCCATGCCTGCAATATCGGGCCAAGAATTGCGACGATTTTAGTCGCAACCAATGCCAACACAGCAAGCACAACCCGCAAACGAAGCTCAAAATTGCCGGCAGGCCAGATGAATGGCGAAACACGCTTGATAATGCGCCAAGCCGCTTCACTCTCACGTCTATCTGATGTCGGCGTAGAATTCACTGAACCTGAAATTTGTACGTCTCCCATGATAATAGGTCTGTCGTTAATACTAATGTATGAGATAGTGTGCCTTGGCCTAGGTTTCATCTCTACAACGTCTTTTAGTTTGCAAAAAAACCCGAATAACACGCTAAACAACCTGCATCATAGACAATGCACTAGCACATCATTTAGGCTGAAATACCTATAATGACACAAATGAGGCGCTTATGTCGGATAATCATAATACCGCAATTGGGGCCATCCTATCTCTTGCTGATTGGCGCCTGCAGATGGCGGCCTTATATCAACAGGTAAGCACGAGTGACAGGCTGGCTGACATTTGGCCGTATTTTATCTCAGAGCGAACACGCCTTTATGACACCCACCCGCAAAGCCCTTTGCAAAAGGGCAATGCGATGGCCTTCTTTGACTATGACCCGGCCTTTTATTTTGAGGTTGCCCTTCGCCCCTTATCGGCAAGCTCTGTTCACAAAGCAGATGGTGGCAAGGATGGGATGATTGACTTTAACGCTGTCGCAGTCACTGATGGGCTGGCCGCCTCTCTTGGGGCAGAGCTGGTTATCTATCAGATGGCGCATTATGGCGGCGGTCTGTTTTTGCCTTTTGGTGATGCCACAAATGGCGGGGCCAGCTATGGCGGCGGTCGCTATTTGATTGATAGCGCAAAATCAGCTTGGCTCGGCATGGCACAAGAGCGCATAAGGCTTGATTTCAATTTTGCCTATTTCCCCTCTTGCGCACATGATAGTCAATATCTATGCCCTCTCAGCCCGGCTGAAAACCGCCTGCCAAATGCCATTGAAGTTGGCGAAAAATGGGCGTAAATCGCACCAAACGCACCGCGGCCTATAGATCGTGACTGACTGCCTCTGCGGTGCCTTTTAATATTTCTGTAAAGTAAGTGTCACAAAACTGTAACATTACTCTTATAACTTCCCCTCATCGAAATGTATTGTTAATCCGTAATTTATGAGGTCATAAATGTTTAAACGTACTCTTCTCGCAACAGCTGTTGCTATCTCAGCTTTGCCGCTTACATCGCTAAGCGTTCAAGCGCGCGATTATATCTCAATCGCTGGTTCTTCAACTGTATTGCCATTTGCGACAATCGTGGCAGAAGCAATGGGCAACAACCCATCATATAAGACACCTGTTATTGAATCAGGCGGCTCATCAGTGGGTAAAAAGGGAGTGTGTGACGGCATTGGCACACAATTCATCGATATCGGCAACGCCTCATCACGTATGAAGGTTGCTGAGTTGGAATATTGTGATGCGAATAATGTGACATTGACTGAAATTAAGGTCGGCTATGACGGCATCGTTTTGGCGAGCTCAAAGTCAGGCATTAAAATGGCCATCTCAAAGTCAGACCTTGGTAAGGCGCTAACAGCGCGTGTACCAAACGCAGATAACACAGCGATGATTGACAATCCTTACATGAAGTGGAGCGATGTGAACCCTGAGCTTCCTGAGATTGCTATCCGCGTATATGGCCCGCCAACAACATCAGGCACAAGAGCTTCATTCGCTGAGATGGTGAATGAAAAGGGCTATTGTAAAAAAGACGCCGATGCAAAGGCAACATTGAAAGCTGTTGGCGAGAAAGCAAAAGCTTGTCGTTCAATGCGCACAGACGGCGCTTATGTTGAAGCTGGCGAGCAGGATAACCTTATCGTACAAAAGCTACAGCAAGATCCAAACGCTTTGGGTATCTTTGGTTTCTCTTACCTAGACCAAAACTCGGATACACTAGCAGGTGCGGCGATTGATGGCGTATCACCATCATTTGATGATATCGCAGATGGCAGCTATTCTGTATCACGTGCTTTGTATTTCTATGTAAAGCATGAGCATATGGACGTTGTGCCAGGCATGAAGGCTTACTTGAATGAGTGGACAAAGCATTGGGATGAAGATGGTATCCTAGCTGAAAACGGTATGATCCCAATGGGCGATGATGAGCGTGCGGCAACAAAAGCGGCGATGACTAATCTGCCAAAGCTAACAGCTGATATGCTGAAATAGTCTTTAATGAAAAAATTGAAGAAAAGGCGCAAATAATACTTTGCGCCTTTTTTGTTATTCTTTAAAAGAATAAGAATATTGGGTGGGGAGTAACAATGACTGTTATTTTGAATTTTGCTATTATCTTGGCTATCACGGGATATGCTTATTTCCATGGCCTCACTCGTGCGATGTCCTTGCGTAACAAGCAGGCGCAATCTTTGCATTCCCTGCCTCATTATTACGGCCTATTCCCAGCCCTAACGACCTTTATTCCCGCCGCCTTTTGCCTCATCGCCTTTATCGTTGGTGATGAGATGTATATTAGGGGCCAGATTGCCGACCTTATTCCTGCGGCGATTGTCGCATCCCCTGATTTTTCTCTCACCATCCAATTGGCGCAGGTCAAAAATATCGCAGAAGGGCTGACCTTTGGTGAGCCTGCACAATGGATGGTGGTTGCTGGCGCCAAATGGGCCGCCTTGCAGTCACAGATTGATATTTTGGCAAGTGTTTTCGGGATAGGCCTTGCGGTTTGTGGCGCTGTTTTCGGACAGTCGCGCATTCAAGCGCCCTTCCGCGCCCGTAACCAGGTTGAGCGTATTATCATCATCTTCTTGGCGGCAAGCTCGCTGATTGCGATTCTTACCACGATAGGGATTGTCGTCTCAGTGGTGTTTGAATCGATTCGCTTTTTCAAGCTTGTGCCGATAACCGAATTTTTATTTAACACCACATGGAACCCGCAATTTGAAGGCGCCGAACGCGCTGGTTCTGGCGGGGCGAATGCGGTCTATGGCTCTGTGCCCTTATTTGCTGGCACCTTGTTAATTTCTGCGGTTGCGCTGACGGTGGCCGTGCCTGTGGGGCTGTTTGCGGCGATTTTCCTATCTGAATATGCCAGCGCGCGCCAACGTGCGGTTATCAAGCCTGTGATGGAATTATTGGCAGGTGTACCAACCGTTGTTTATGGCTTTTTTGCGGCCCTGACAGTGGCGCCGTTTGTGCGTGATATTGGCGCGGGTATTGGCCTTGATGTGGCGTCTGAATCGGCTTTTGCGGCTGGCTTTGTGATGGGCATTATGATTATTCCTTTTGTCTCGTCACTGTCTGATGATGTGATTAACGCGGTGCCGCAATCCTTGCGCGATGCGGCTTATGGCCTTGGTTCAACCAAGAGCGAGACGGTGCGCCAAGTGGTGCTTCCTGCCGCCCTATCAGGCATTGCCGCTAGTATCTTATTGGCGGTATCGCGCGCAGTTGGCGAGACGATGATCGTCGTGATGGCCGCTGGCCTTGCGGCGAACCTGTCCTTTAATCCCTTAGATGCGGTGACAACTGTGACCGCGCAGATTGTGACGATTTTGGTTGGTGACCAAGAGTTTGAATCAGCCAAAACATTATCTGCTTTTGCCTTGGCATTGACGCTTATCATTATCACTTTGGCCTTAAACGTCATCGCGCTTGCGATTGTGAAGAGATATAAGGAACAATATGACTAAGATATCTGAAAATTCGCAAGCAAGTGAAATGGCCTCATCAAGCCCGCGCACATTATCACCGAATACGGCGCGTGAACGTGTGGCGCATAGTCTGATACAGCGTCATAAAAATGAGCAACGATTCCGTTTCTATGGCCGCTTGGCAATTATCATTGCCCTGACATTCCTTGTGACCTTATTTGGCTCTATCCTTGGCAAAGGCATCCCCGGCTTTTTCCAATATTATGTCACCTTCGATGTCACCTTAAATGCGGAAGAGCTTGACCCTTATGGTGATGGCTCAGCGCAATCTTTATTTGATGGCAATGCCAGAGGCGTTATCAGAGACGGCTTTTTTGAGTTGCTTGAGGTCAGCGGGCGCAAGAACAAAAAGGCCGCCGGTAAAATTGTCTCAGCAGGGGCAGAACAACGCCTGCGCAATATGATATTGGACGACCCATCTCTGCTTGGCACCACCCAGACGATCACGGTGGCGGTTGATGATGATATTGACAGCTTCCTGCGCGGCTTTATTGATCGCAACACGCCTGAGGCCGACCGCCGTATCAATGATATCACTATCTCTTATGTTGATGCGCTGACGGATATGGGGCGCATTGACTACCGG
>OBNQ01000084.1_pt1 | contig 11967 bp, 10 predicted proteins | sample 1494201 | NCBI WGS metagenome assembly OBNQ01 (sample SAMEA3275557, study PRJEB22092) | marine metagenome | biome: ENVO 01000043; feature: ENVO 00000569; material: ENVO 00002150 | collected 2014-06-21T11:00:00+00 | depth 2 m
GCTAGCCGCAACCGGAGGCATGGATACCAGTACACCTGCCAGACCACCAAGCGCGGCAAACCCCATCACACCGAAATTAACAATGCCCGCATATCCCCATTGGATATTTACACCAAGTGTCATAATCGCAGAAATCAGACATAAATTCAGAATAGCCAGAGAAACATTCCAGCTTTGTGCCATGCCTACAAACACAAATAATACAACCAACACACCAAAAAGCGTCAGATTGCGTTCCTGTCTTTTTTTTGTGTCATCAGATGGCGTATTCATTCCTATATTTCCACTTACTCGCCGCTAAATTGTTTTTCCCGAAAACAACCCTGTTGGTCTAATCAATAAGACGATCAATAAAATCACGAAAGATACGGCGATTTTATAATCAGTTGATAATAGCTGAACCAGCCCTTCTGGGACGACCTGCTCAAAGGTTAGATAGCTAATAACTTTTTTATAGGCAAAGGTAACCAGCAATTCAGAAAATGCGATCACATACCCCCCAGCGATAGCGCCTATGGGGCTGCCAACACCGCCAACAATGGCAGAAGCAAAAATCGGCAATAATAACGATAGATAGGTGAACGGCTTATAGCTTTTATCAAGGCCGTATAAAGTGCCTGCCAATGCTGCTAACGCGCCAGTAATAATCCACGTAATCATTACTACCCGTTCAGGGTTAATGCCAGAGAGCAGCGCCAAATCTTCATTATCAGAATAGGCACGCATAGATTTACCCGTTTTGGTGCGGTTTAAAAACCAAAATAGGGCTGCCACCACCACAAAGGCCAGTATAATGGTTACGCCTTGCGATGTTTTAATGGCTAAACCTTCGCTAAGACCTGTTGCGTCTTTAAAGGTGCGCGCCTTTAGCAAAAACCGCTGCCCATCCGCAAACACACGGTCATCTGGCCCAATAATAAAGCGGATTAGCCCGCCTATAAAAAACATCACACCAACGGAAACAATTAGATAGGTGACTGTCTCTGAACGCTGACGCCGATAATAGGAAAAGACCAGCTTGTCGGTCATAAGTGCAAGCGCGATAGTTAGGAGTATCGCCGCAGGCAACGCTAAAAGCGCGGTGGGAAGCGGCGTGATACTTATACCAGCTGATTGCAAACCCCAAGTTATCAACACACAGAACATCGCCCCAAAAGACATAAGCTCGCCATGCGCAAAATTAGAAAAACGCAATACAGAATAGACCATGGTAACACCAAGCGCACCAAGAGCAAGCTGGCTGCCATAGGCAAGACCGGGTATCAAAACAAAATTTGCGAGCAATACAAACGCATTTAGGATATCTGTCATATCGGCTCTATCCCCCTAAAAACGCTTTGCGCACATCTTTGTCAGCTAGCAAAGCAGCACCAGTATCGGTATAGCGGTTCCGCCCTTGCACCAAGACAAAGCCTTTATCCGCGATAGATAGGGCTTGTTTAGCATTCTGCTCAACCATCAAAATGGCAATACCTGTTCGTGCTACCTCAATGATGCGGTCAAACAGCTCATCCATCACAATAGGCGAGACACCTGCGGTAGGCTCATCCAGCATAAGGACTTTTGGGCGGGTCATTAGCGCCCGCGCTACCGCAACTTGTTGGCGCTGACCGCCTGATAATTCGCCAGCAGGCTGTTCTGCCTTTTCCGCTAGAACTGGAAAAAGCTGAAAAACCTGTTCCAATGTCCCAGAGATATCATCATCACGGATAAAAGCGCCCATCTCCAGATTTTCCAAAACACTTAAGCCGGGGAATACATTTTGCGTCTGCGGCACAAATCCCATCCCCTTAAAGACCCGTTCTTGTGGCATAAGGAAAGTGATATCTTCCCCATCCAGCATCACAGCGCCTTCACGTAAATGCAACATCCCAAAGACGGCTTTCATGGCGGTAGATTTGCCGGCACCGTTTGGCCCCACCACAACGGCTATTTCGCCCTTTTCAACGCCAATGCTGCAATGATGCAAGATATCCGCATCACCATAGCCACCCGTCATATTCTCGCCTGATAAATAGGCCATCTCTTAAGATCCCTTTGGCTGATTTTTTAAACCAGTACCCAGATAGGCTTCGATCACATCCTCATTGGCTCTAACTTCTGCTGCTGTTCCGGTGGCCAGCACACCGCCCTCAGCCATCACAATAACGGGATCACATAAGCGGCTAATAAATTCCATATCATGTTCGATCATGCAAAAGGTGTACTTCTTTTCTTCATTCAGCCGGAGTATGGCATCGCCGATATGCCCAAGCAGCGTGCGGTTTACGCCTGCGCCCACCTCATCCAGAAAGACAATCTTAGCGTCGACCATCATGGTGCGGCCAAGTTCCAGTAGCTTTTTCTGCCCACCAGATAGGCGTCCTGCCAACTCATCTGCAACCGCATCTAGCTGCAAAAATTTTATAACCTCTTCTGCTTTATCAGAGATAAGCTCTTCTTCAGCACGTACTTTTTTGGAACGAAACCACGCTTGTAATAAATGCTCGCCAGATTGACCGGCAACAACCATTTTTAGATTATCGCGCACGGTGAGGGTGGAAAACTCATGCGCTATCTGAAACGTCCGAAGCAAGCCGCGATGAAAAAGTTCATGCGGCGGCAGGCCAGTAATATCGTTACCATCCAGCGTAACCGTGCCGCTATCTGGCTTATAAAGCCCAGCAATAATATTGAACAAAGTGGTTTTACCAGCGCCATTTGGACCAATTAATCCAGTGATAGAGCCAGTTTCAATTTTCAAAGAAGCATCATTAACAGCATGAATGCCGCCAAATGATTTATTTAAATGAGATACGCTAATCATAAAAAATGACGATACATAAAACAAAGCCCGGGGGTTTTATCCTACACCCGGGCTTTGTAATAATTATCTTATCCGCCTAGCGATAACCAACAGTGACATTCTTGCCACCCTTGATTTCAATCTCGGCATAGTTACCAGCAGACTCGCCAGCTCCAACAAGCTCAACAGCCGAGGCGCCAACATAATCAACGTCTTTGCCTTCACTAATAAGCTTCAGTGCCTTGCCTAAATCGCCCGGGAAAATCTTTTCGCCGGGGGCGTTTGCCACATCCATTACTTTGGATTTAAACACTTCGCTATCTGTTGATTTTGCAGCCTGCATAGCCAGCAAGATAAGCGCCGCGCCATCATAGCTTTCAGGGGCAAATGGCCCTGCTTTAAAGCCGCCTGCGGTTGCCATTTCGGCAAATTTGGCAGCACCTGGGCTATCTGTACCTGGTACATCACCAATGGATCCGTTCAAGCCGGGGCCAATAGCTTCGGGCAGAGCATCGCCTATCATGCCGTCTGGCAGATAGAACATATTGAAGGCGTCTGCGTCTAGCGATGCTTGAATGATACCTTTACCGCCCTGATCAAGATACCCTGCAACAATCAGAATTTCGCCGCCAGCCTGAGCCAAAGCCGCAACTTCTGCGCCATAATCACCCTTACCATCTTCATGGGCAGTAGAAATAGTTATAACGCCGCCATTAGCTTCAACATTGCTTTTAATCGAATCAGCCAGACCCTTGCCATAATCATTATTAGTGTAGGTCAAAGCGGCTGTCTTATAGCCCTTATCCTTAAGGATTTCGGCCACTACTTCGCCTTGACGCGCATCTGATGGCGCGGTTCTGAAAAATAGGTCATTATCTGCTACTGTTGATAGCGCAGGCGAGGTTGCAGAAGGAGAAACCATCATCACCCCATTTGGCACTGCCACATTTTCTAGAATAGCCGTTGTAACACCAGAACAATCTGCGCCCATGATGGCATTAACCTTGTCTGATGTAACCAGACGTTCTGCTGCTGCGGTGGCTGCGGCTGAATCGATACAGGTTGAATCAGCACGAACAGAGGTCACCTCGCCAAGGGCAAAATTACCAGAATTATTGGCTTCTGCAATAGCAAGCTCCGCCCCCATAGCCATATCAGGTGTGAGCGATTCAATAGGCCCTGTATAGCCTAAGATAATACCAATTTTAGGGCCTTCAGCAGTTTGCATACCGCCTTTATCTCCGGCCACAAAAATATAAGCCAGTCCAGCAAGCGCCGCGACACCTACAAGTATTAAAACATTTTTATTCATCGGGTTCCTCCCAAAAAAACGATCACAGCTTATACCACATACCGCCCTAACTGTTTTTTACAGATGGGTTCAAACGATCGATAGGCTGGTTGATCCATAAAGCATACCGCCTTCTCCTTAACAGCTAGCTTATTTTTAAGGAATTTTCAATAATCTTTGCAGGCTACACGCTTTCTTTGTTTTCCAGTGCCAACCGCGACAGGCTTTGTGATTGAACCCAATCCACCTGCCCTAAAACACCGCAAGACGGACAGACCATCTCCCACTGCACCAATGCATCATCGCATGCCAAGCAATGCCAACGCGCAGCATGGGGAGCATGAGCGGCAGCCAATAATGCGGCTTCTTTTTCCAGATTATTATCCGTATCTTTGCCCTTTAGGCTAGAAGCGTCCTTATTTTCTGGATCGATAGACTGCTTTTTAACCGCTAGCTCCGATGCGAGCAGGAAATATTTATTGGTTTGCCCAGCTAAGCTTACCTCTTCCAGCATTGACGAGGCTGATGCCCATATCCCGCTTCGTAACGCCCGTTCTGCCACGATAAGACGCGCTTCATCAGAATGCGTCGACGCTGCTGCCAATTTCCCCAGACGAGCTATGAGTTGGCCATCATTATCCCCAGACAGCTTTGCAATCAGATCCGCTAGCTGACCATGCGGAAAAGTTTTGAAATCTTTTTCCAGCCGCTTAAGCGCTGATTTTTTCTGCCCATCTGAGGCTAGAAGCGCTAGGCGGCGACTGGCCTCTATCATGCGGGGACTAAAATCAAGGGCACGCTCTAAATACCCTTTTTTATCCCCTATATCCTCTTCAGATAAAAGAACACATAAATGCGCGGCCAACAAAGAAGGCTTTACAAGCTGGCCTGCTGATAGCCCTTCTTGCATTCCAGCAGCAGCAAGCACGCCTTCATCTTGGCGAAGAAAACCAGATAATTTATCCAGCGCATCACGCCAGCGCATCGCCCTTAAATCATCCGCGAAAATCCGAATGGCAGCGGGTGACTGGGCGTCCGAGCTTGCCAATGCCTTATGCGCTGCCGCCAGACTTTGCGCCTCTTTGCCTTGCTCTTGATAGAGGCGCATCAAACCTAAATGCCCAAAATAGGCGGTATCTTCATGGCGCGATAGGGCTGTGAAATAGCGCAAGGCAGCCTTAGCATCACCTGCGGCATGGGCAGCTTGCGCAGATAACAGGTCTGGCAGCAAGCCTGTGCCTAGGAGTTTTTCTGCTTTGCGGGCTTGGCGACGTGCAACTTTGTGATCCCCAGCTGCGAAGGCCACCATACCAAGCGAGAGGGCACGCTCGCCTTTTTTGTGACGGCGCATCTGCCAGTTATGGCCTAGCCACCCCGGCCATAAAATCAACACACGCACCGTTCTGTATGCCAGGAATAGCAAGGCAATGAATAAAACTGATGCCGCAATAACAAGGCTAGTTCGTAATTCTATCTGCCAGCCTGACCAAGCAATTAGGGTCATGCCCGGTTGTTTGGCAAGCCAACTTATTAACAGCGCAGCACCGCCGCATACTAAAATGAACTGCACAAGCCTTGCCATTATTGAGACGTGCTTTCGCTAGAGGATTGGGTGCTTTGAGAGGCGGCTTCAGGCGCATCTTCTGTTTTACGTATTGTCACAAGACCTGAAAACCAGTCAGCCACAGGTTCCATCGCCGCACCCACCCAGTTTGGCAACCACGCCTCACCAGCAGCCGGCGGCTGGCTATCTGGCTTTTCATCCGGCTGTTTATTTGGCTGGCTGGCTGGCTGTCTGGCTGGGCCATCAGGGCTAGCTGCTTGTCTTGCAGCGCTATCGGTTATATCGGCGCTATCATCTGTCTGCGGTGTTTTTTCCGCAGAAAGCGTGCGCAGATTTAAACTCTCCAGCACATCCTGCTGGGTTTTTTGTACCTTCTGGGCAAGGCTCTCAAGCTCTGCCCGCAGATTTACGGCGAGTGTTTCAGCCTGCTTAGTAGCTTGCATAGTAAGCTTGTCTATGTCTGTTTTCAGCGCACCGCTTAACCCCTGTTGCTCAACTACGGTTTTTGCAAGTTCTGTTTGTGCTGTAGCTAAGCTTTCCAATGCAGATGAAAGGGTATCGACACGTGCGCTTAATTCAGCCTGTCTTTCATTTGCTACTTTAGTAGTCAGAACTGGCCATAATGTTAGCCCAACCGCGATAAGCGACAAAACAGCCGCAATGCAGCTCATAATCTCTGCCCGGCTGAATTTTCCAGCGATAGGGCTATCGGCTTGCAACTGCGCATCAATGATGGTTTCCGCAGCTGATAGACCTTCTTCAGCTTGCTGATTTTCATCAGATTTTGTTTTGTTGGTTTGTGCTTTGCGTTTGACCATTTGAGGGGTGCTTCTGGCTAACTGTTTCTTTTGAGTATCTATAAGCTAACACATCTGGTCAATTTCAGCTTGCATCTTATCAGCAGTTTTTTATCACCTATGCCGCTGTGCCCACGCAGTCGCGCATGCTAGCAAAGCTTTCCGTCCCAACCCTTCTGCGCAGATACATGAAAAGCCTAAATTCTTTGCCCTTTCTGCTTGCGCCGGCGATTGAACAATCAGGATAGGGTTTACCGATTTAGCTGACATCTTTCCATCTGGCATCTTTCCATCTGGCATCTTTTGGTGTGCTAGCATTTCGGCAAAGCGTGTAATGGTGCGTGCCGACATAGCGATAGCAGCAACGGGGCGTCCAGCAAAAAGCGCATCTAATAGGGCCTGATTTTCTGGGTGCTGGCTATCTGGGTGCTGATTTTCTGGGGTATAGCCCACAGTTTGATAGATGATAATGCGGGTGGCGCGATGGCCGCGCAGATTAAGCCCTTTTTCTATGTCAAAGGCGATATCGGCGCCTGAAAGCCATAAAAGACTAGGCTTTTTATCCACATTGCTCGCGTCAATCTCCTCTAGTAACTCTGCCGCATCTGCTTTGCCAACCTCAACTTGTGTAAATCCAGCCTGCCTTAATATTTCTGCACTACCAGCCCCCACACACCAAATCCGCGATTGCCTGAACACTGAGCTGTTAGAATAGGCTGCCAGCATTCTGCCTGATTGTTTGCTGGTGATAATTATTTCTGTATCCGGTGTGTGGCTAAACGTTTCTAGCGCTTTGTCCAGCGCGGCATCATCCCCTTTAATGGCCATCATAGGCAGGGGGCGTGCCTCATATCCCGCCCTTGTCAATGAAGCAACATCTTCGCTACAATCTGGCTCTGGGCGTAGGCTAAAAATCAGCGGCTTTGACATGCTATGCCTTTTATTTTGTTCTAACGGCTAGTGATGCATTTATAACCGTAATGTTTTTATTAGCCCCAACGCTAGGCTAGAAATCCGCGCCCGCCGCAGGCTGACAGCAATTCCTTTGCCAAGCTTTGCCCTAGTGCAGCGGCCACGTCTTTTGAGGCATGGGCTTCGGCACGGAAACATTCCCTGCCATCTAGCGAGAGAACCGCCCCGCGTAAACGCAAATTGCCGTCAGCTTCCAAATCAGCCATCGCCGAAATGGGGGTGCGGCAGGAACCATCTAGCTCGGCGAGCATAGCACGTTCAGCACGCACACATATCTGTGTCTGCGCACAATTTAACTGTCTAATCAGGCTGGCAGCGGCGGCAGCTCGCGCATCACCCTCTCGCACCTGAACCGCTAATGCGCCTTGCGCGGCGGCAGCTGGCATCACTTCCTCATCCAGCAGGCTATACCCTTTATTTATGCCTAGCCGGCGCAGACCCGCAGCCGCCAAAATAATGGCATCAAACTCACCAGCCTCAAGCCGCGCAAGGCGGCTATTCACGTTTCCGCGCAACAGGCTAATCCGCAAATCCGGACGGTAATGATGCAAACATGCCGAGCGACGAACCGAAGCAGTTCCAATATGCGCACCTTGTGGCAGCGCATCAAGACAGCCAAAGGGGCCGACCAGCGCATCGCGTCTATCCTCGCGCGGCAACACAGCTGCGATAGCGGTACCCTCGGCGATATGTGTTTCCATATCCTTCATTGAATGCACAGCTGCATCCGCCTTCCCAGATAATAGAGCTGCTTCAAGGGTTTTCACAAACACGCCCTTGCCGCCAACATCTACTAGCGGGCGGTCTAATACCTCATCGCCTTTGGTGGACAAACCCAATATTTCAGTGTTGCATGGCGCCAGCAAAGACTGTACCGCGCGTGTTTGCACCATCGCTAACGCTGATTTGCGGCTGGCCAGCACCAATGGTGCAGGTTTAAAAATGGAAACCAGTGCATCTGTCATGCGGCCTTACTTCTCACAATTAGGCTAATGCTGTAAAGCGTGAATTAGGACAGCTATCCTTCGCTTATTCTGCAACTTCGGCATATTCAGAAAGCGGCGGACAGGTACATACCAAATTGCGATCCCCAAACACATTATCAACCCGTGCAACAGGTGGCCAATATTTATCGGTTATAGCCCCTTCATCTGGCCGGCCAGCTACTTGGCGCTCATAGGGATGCTCCCAGCTTTGCGCCATAAGCATAGCAGCGGTATGCGGGGCATTTACCAACGGATTATCCGCAGCTGGCCACGTGCCATTTTCAACCTGTCTTATTTCAGCACGAATAGATTTCATCGCGTGAATAAACCGGTCTAATTCTGCACGCGCTTCACTTTCGGTTGGCTCAATCATCAACGTGCCGGCAACTGGAAAGCTCATCGTTGGCGCGTGGAAGCCATAATCCATAAGGCGTTTGGCAATATCTTCTGCATCAATGCCTATAGCCTGTTTCAACGGGCGGATATCCAAGATAACCTCATGCGCCACATAGCCGCCCTCACCTTCATATAAAACCGAATAGTCTTCGGCCAACTGATTGGCAATATAATTGGCGTTCAAGATGGCGAGCTGGCTAGCCTTGCGCAAACCTTGCGAGCCCATCATGCGAATATAGGCATAGGAAATTGGCAAAATCAGGGGCGATCCAAACGGCGCCGCCGCTATTTGCCCTGTTTTTACCGTACCGTCGCTAGCGCTTGCGCCCTTTGCTTCGGGGGCTTGCCCATGATGCGGCAGGAACGGCGCTAGATGCGCACCAACCCCAATAGGCCCCATGCCGGGCCCGCCGCCGCCATGCGGAATGCAGAAGGTCTTATGTAAATTCAGATGGCTAACATCCGCACCATAGCGACCTGGCTGTGCCAAACCTACCTGTGCATTTAGATTAGCGCCATCTAAATAGACCTGCCCCCCGGCTTCATGCACCCAATTACAGATGGTGGTGATATCTTTTTCAAACACCCCATGGGTAGATGGGTAGGTAACCATCATTGCGGCTAAATTTTCTTGATGCGCATCTATTTTTTCACGCAAATCAGCGAGGTCAATATTGCCATCCTCATCACAGGCTACAACCACAACCTGCATACCTGCCATCTGCGCAGAGGCAGGGTTAGTGCCATGGGCTGACTGGGCAATGAGGCATATGGTACGGCTGCCCTGACCTTTGCTTTTCAAATAACTTCGAATAGCCAACAAGCCAGCATATTCGCCTTGCGCCCCTGAATTTGGCTGCATTGAGATAGCATCATAGCCCGTGATGGTGCAGAGCCAGTCTTTCAATTCCTCTATCATATTGATATAGCCTTGCGCCTGATCTGCTGGGCAGAAGGGATGAATGTCTGCAAATTCAGGCCATGTGACCGGCATCATTTCAGCCGCCGCATTTAGCTTCATCGTACAGGAGCCAAGCGGTATCATTGTCCGGTCAAGGGCAAGATCGCGGTCAGAAAGTCGCCGCAGATAGCGCATCATTTCTGTCTCTGAATGATGCTGGTGAAATACTGGATGGGTCAGATAATCAGACCTGCGCATCAGCGCATCTGGCAGGGTTTGTCCCCCCAGCTTTGCGTCAATCTCGCCAAAGTCAGCTTCTACGGCAAAGAGCTGCCAGAGGGTAGTGACAATATCTGCATTACAGGTCTCGTCAAATGACAGGCTGACCCCAGCCTCTGTACGGCGTAAATTAATGCCTGCTTGCACAGCACGCTCGCAAATGGCCGCCCCCTCATCTGTCTTTACAAGCACCGTGTCAAAAAATCTGCTGCCCACTTCAATACCCGCATCCGAAAGTCCAGTGGCAAAAACAGTTGCTAGACGGTGCACACGTGCAGCTATCTGATACAGACCTGTTGGCCCATGCCAGACCGCATACATCGACGCCATAATAGCCAACAAAGCTTGTGCGGTACAAATATTCGAAGTCGCCTTTTCCCGCCGGATATGTTGCTCGCGTGTTTGCAAGGCCAATCGGTAGGCAGGCGCGCCTTCTTTATCTATAGATACGCCAATAATCCGCCCGGGCAACATCCGTTTATAGGCATCTGTAGTAGCCATAAAAGCCGCATGCGGCCCGCCATATCCCATCGGTACGCCAAAACGCTGGGCAGAGCCTATCGCCATATCCGCATCAAGTTCACCCGGCGGCACCAGCAGCGCCAGACTAAGCAGATCGCAGGCCATTATCACAAAACCACCCGCCTTCTTCACCGCGTCTATCGGTGCGGCATAATCTGGTATGTGGCCATCTGTTCCGGGGTAAGCCAACAGCACGCCAAAACAATCTTCGGCGATAAGGTCGGTTTGCGGATTGCCAACGACTATCTGCCAGCCAAGCGGCTCGGCGCGTGTCTTCACCACCTCTATAACTTGTGCATGACACTGGCTGTCGACGAAAAACACATCATCCTTAATTTTAGAGACACGGCGCGCTACCGCCATCGCTTCTGCAGCAGCCGTGGCTTCATCCAAAAGAGATGCATTTGCCATATCAAAGCCGGTCAAATCGCAAATCACCGTTTGGAAATTAAGCAAGGCTTCCAAGCGTCCCTGACTAATCTCAGGCTGATAAGGGGTGTAGGCTGTGTACCATGCTGGATTTTCTAGAATATTGCGTTGCAAAACTGGCGGAATTAGCGTGCCATAATACCCTTGACCAATCAGCGATTTCAGCCGCTTATTTTGCCCTGCAAATTCCTTCATAATAGTTAGTAAACTAGCTTCAGAAGCAGGCGGACAAACCGTCATCGCTTCGCGCATTTGAATCGATTTTGGCAAAATGGCGCTGGTCATCTGATCTAGTGTATCAAATCCAACTATGTCCAGCATTTCAGCTATATCGCTGTCAGAAGGGCCTATATGGCGCTGAATAAAATCTTCTTCGCTTTGATGCTCTAGCTCACTATAACGCATTGTCGCCCTCGTTACTTTTGCTTTGATTTACCGTTAACTCTGCCTCTAGCTGACCAAGGCTAAATAGGCAGCTTCATCCATTAGCGTATCTAGTTGGCTTACATCATCCATCTTCACTTTTACAAACCAGCCTGTGCCCATCGGCTCTGTGTTAACTTGCGCTGGATCATCCCCAAGCGTTTCATTAACCTCAACCACTTCGCCTGTTACTGGGGCATAAACCGAAGAGGCAGCTTTAAAGCTTTCAACGGTTGCCATCTCGCCCCCTGAGCTAACTTTGGTGCCGATTTCCGGTAATTCGACAAACACAATATCACCAAGCTCGCTTTGTGCATGATCGGTAATACCAATAGTAGCGATATCTCCATCAAGGCGAATCCATTCATGCTCTTGGGTAAATTTTTCCATCTTATTGCTCCATAAGCTTGATAAATATTAGTCTGTTCTCTTTTTATTCGACTGCGCCATAATTTAGGCCCCCTTACCGCCCACACGATAAAAACGATGGGCTACAAAAGGCATTTTGGCACGTTCTAGCGCCAGTCTTTTACCGCGAACCTCCGCAAATAAGGGCCCATCAATAGCGGCCTCACCTACCACCCGCACCATCGCTACAGGCTGGCCAACACAAGGGGAGGGC
>OBNQ01000085.1_pt1 | contig 11796 bp, 11 predicted proteins | sample 1494201 | NCBI WGS metagenome assembly OBNQ01 (sample SAMEA3275557, study PRJEB22092) | marine metagenome | biome: ENVO 01000043; feature: ENVO 00000569; material: ENVO 00002150 | collected 2014-06-21T11:00:00+00 | depth 2 m
GAGGCTTTGGCATCACCATAGAGCATGCGTGAATTATCCTTGAAGAAGAGCGGGTTCTCAATGCCTGAATAGCCGCGCCCTTGGCCTCTTTTAGAGATAATCACCTGCTTTGCCTTCCAGACTTCCAAAACAGGCATGCCAGCAATCGGGCTGTTTGGATCTTCTTGGGCGGCAGGGTTCACAATATCATTCGCCCCAACAATGATGACCAAATCAGTGTCTTGGAAATCATCATTAATCTCATCCATCTCAAGCACGATATCATAAGGCACCTTGGCTTCGGCCAATAGCACATTCATATGACCCGGCAAGCGACCGGCGACAGGGTGGATGGCAAAGCGCACAGACTTGCCTTGATCGCGCAAGCGTCTTGTCATCTCTGAGATAGCTGATTGCGCTTGGGCAACCGCCATACCATAGCCGGGGACAATCACAACACTATCAGCGCGTTCAAGATCGCCTGCTAGCGTGTCTAGATCTGTTGGGATCATCTCGCCTTCAACTTCCATCTGCGGGCCAGTAGAGCCGCCCCAACCGCCAAGGATGACAGAGAGGAAATTACGGTTCATCGCCTTACACATAATGTAGGATAAAATCGCCCCTGATGAGCCGACAAGCGCGCCTGTGACAATCAGCAAATCATTGCCAAGCATAAAGCCTGTGGCCGCCGCCGCCCAGCCTGAATAGCTGTTCAGCATAGAGACAACAACCGGCATATCCGCGCCGCCAATGGCCATCACCAAATGCGCGCCAATGACAAAGGCAATCACCGTCATGATAATCAGATGCCAATTGCCCGCCACTGTGCCGGCATTGCCAAGATAGAGCGCGCCTAGATAAAGGGTTGCGGCAAGCATCGCCAAATTGATCAGGTGGCGACCCGGCAAGAGCAAGGCTTTGCCATCAATCGTGCCTGATAATTTACCATAGGCAATGATAGAGCCTGTGAAGGTAATCGCGCCAATAAAGACGCCAAGGAATACCTCAACATGATGGATGGTGATTTCAACCGCATCTGTCAAAGCAGGCGGGTCTAACTCAGAGTTAATGCCGATAAAGACCGCCGCAAGACCAACAAAGCTATGCAAGGCGGCGACAAGTTGCGGCATGCCTGTCATCTCAACACGGTTGGCGACAACGGCCCCAATAGCCGCGCCAATGACAAGCATGATAATCAGCCATGATGACAGCCCAACGCCCGGGCCAAAGATGGTCGCACCCACGGCCAAAGCCATACCAATAATGCCATACCATACGGCACGTTTGGCCTTTTCCTGATTGGACAGGCCGCCCAATGAGAGGATGAATAAGACAGCGGCTGAGAGTGATAAGGCTGTTACGATATTTTGATCCATTATCTCGCTCCCCTAGCTTTTCTGGAACATCGCAAGCATGCGACGTGTGACCATAAAGCCACCGGTAATATTAATTGTGGCAATCAGCACCGAGATACCTGCCAACAGGTTAACGATGAAATTTGGTGAATTTAGCTGGAGCAATGCGCCAAGGATGATAATCCCTGAAATCGCGTTTGTGACAGCCATCAGCGGGGTATGCAAAGAATGGCTGACCTTCCAGATAACCTGAAACCCAACAAAACAAGAAAGCGCAAAGACGATGAAATGCTGCATAAAGCTAGAAGGGGCATAGGCGCCGATGACCAGCATAAACAGACCACCAAAGATAAGCATGCCCGTTTGTTGCCTGCCAGCCTTCTTCATAGCGGCCAATTCTGCGGCGGCTTTTTCTTCGGCTGTTGGCTCTGGCGGGGCAGCTGTTTGCGGCTTGCCAATCGCCCTGATTTTCAAAGGTGGCGGCGGGAATGTGATCGCGCCCTCATGCACGGCTGTGACGCCTCTTATGACGTCATCTTCCATATTAATGACCGCGACACCGTCTTTTTCAGGGGTCAAATCATCAATCATATGACGCAGATTTGTTGAATAAAGGTTTGATGATTGTGTCGCCATGCGGCTTGGGAAATCAGTATAGCCGACAATCTTGACGCCATTATCTGTCTCGATGATCTCGCCTGCTTTGGTCAGATCGCAATTGCCGCCTTGTTCGGCCGCCAAATCAACCACAACAGAGCCAGGCTTCATCAGGCCAACCATCTCAGCGGGCCATAATTTTGGCGCTGGGCGGCCCGGGATAAGGGCGGTTGTGATGACGATATCAATCTCAGGGGCTTGTTCGCGGAACAGCGCCATTTCCTTTTCGATAAATTCTGGCGAGGCAGGTTTCGCATAGCCGCCATCACCTGAGCCATCTTCTTCAAATTCAAGCATCAGGAATTCGGCGCCCATTGAATTAATTTGCTCTGCCACCTCGGGGCGTACATCAAAGGCTCTGACAATCGCGCCCAATGATTGGGCGGTGCCAATCGCCGCAAGACCTGCAACACCCGCGCCAATGACCAAAACCTTGGCAGGTGGCACCTTGCCAGCGGCGGTGATTTGCCCTGTGAAGAAACGGCCAAACTGGTTACTTGCTTCGATAACCGCGCGGTAACCTGCGATATTGGCCATCGAGGATAGCACATCCATTTTCTGGGCGCGTGAGATACGTGGCACCATATCCATCGCCAGCAAATTGGCACCTTGCGCTTTTACCTGTTCAAGCAAAGGCTCATTTTGCGCAGGCGATGCCCAACAGATAAGCGTCTGGCCCTTGCGCAGATGCTTTGTCTCTGCCTCTTGTGGTGACCGCACTTTGAGGATGATATCAGCGGCTTTATAAAGCGCGCTGGCTGAGGGGGCGATTGTCACGCCCGCGGCCTCATAATCAGCGTCAGAAAAGCGCGCATTGACGCCAGCATTGGTCTCTATCTGGCAATCATAACCTAACTTTATCAAAGCTTTGGCACTTTCAGGGGTCATCGCAACACGCGCTTCTCCTGGCATAAGCTCCATCGGGGCGCCGATTATCATCTCATTCTCCTGTGAAGTATAAAAGGAACGTGATTATATACGTAAAAGCGGGGCCTTAGATTAAAGGGGGCTTTTTTATATCTTGCAAGTGATTTCCATAAAAAAAGCCGCCTAATAAATCAGGCGGCTTTTGCATATTTGAAAAAGGGTTTTAGAGGATACCTCTAGAAGCCTTCTCTTTCCATACGCTTGCGCTGGAGTTTGCGCACACGACGTGTTGATTCGGCTTCTTCACGAGCACGGCGTTCCGACGGCTTTTCAAAAGCACGGCGGTTCTTCATCTCGCGAAATAGACCTTCGCGTTGCATCTTCTTTTTCAGAACACGCAAAGCCTGATCAACATTATTGTCACGAACAGCTACGAACAATGCTGTCACATCCCTTCTAATTTTTTGAGTTAGTTCGAGCCACGACTATAGCAAATGCGGGCGATGGTTGTAAAGACGGCAATTTAAGGGGCCCCTTTGCCCCTTGGAAGTTGGGCGCTGTGTGTCTATATTAAAGATATAAATTCCGTCAAAAGGGTGTCAGATATGGCTCAAAATCCTGCAGATTCACAAATTGCCGAAGAGATCGTCAAGGCCGCGCTTCATCATGTGCCGTTTGATGGCTGGCGCATGACGACCCTTGAGATGGCCGCTGAAGAATGCGGCTATGATAGTGCGCAGGTACATAATGCCCTGCCAGATGGGGTGGATGATGCTATCGCGCTTTATGCGCAAATGGCTGACCGTGATATGGTTGCCGCCTTTGAGGCGCTGGAAGAGGCGCCAGCTAAGACGCACCTTAAGATAAGAGCGCTGATATTGTGCCGTCTTGAAGAGGCGATGAGGCATAAGCAGACAGTCTCAAAGACGATGGCCTATTTGGCACAACCGCAACATGCCGCCAAAGCAAGCAAGATGCTTTATAATAGTGTCGATTTGATGTGGCGCACAGCAGGCGATGATGCGACAGACGTGTCTTTTTATTCAAAGCGTGCGACATTGGCGGCGGTCTATAGCGCAACCTTGCTCGCGTTCCTGTCTGATGATAGCGGCGATATGGCAAAGACGGAAGCGTTCTTGGATAGGCGCTTGCGCGATGTGTCGCAAATTCCCAAAGTCACAAAGCCTGCTAAGGCGGCTGTCTCAAAGGCGGCCTCATTGGTGGGCGGGATTGCCTCGCAGCTGATATCGCGCGGGCGGCCTTTTTAAGCGGCCACCTTTCTTCTTGCGTCTATTTCATGATAAGACAGATATCAAACCGTTTCTAACACTCACTATGGATGGCTTTTTTCATGCCCATCAAAGTTCCTGATAATCTTCCCGCACTCTCTCAGCTGACATCTGAAGGGGTGGATATTATTCCTGATATGCTTGCCGCAAAACAGGATATCCGTCCGTTGCGCTTGCTGATGCTGAATTTGATGCCGAAGAAAAAGGATACGGAAATTCAATTTGCGCGGCTGTTTGGCTCCTCACCTTTGCAGGTTGAATTGATTTTGATGACGACCGCCTCTTATCAGCCAACCAACACAGAGCCGGCCTATTTGCGCCGCTATTATCGCCAATTAGATGATGTGCGTGACCAGTATTTTGACGCGCTGATTGTGACAGGCGCGCCTGTGGAGACGTTGGATTTTGATAAGGTCAGCTATTGGGATGAATTGGCTGAGATTTATGAATGGTCAAAGACGCATTGTTTCCGCCGTCTCGGCATTTGTTGGGGCGCGCAAGCCTTGATGAAGCTGGCTTATGATGTGCCGAAATTTACGATGGATCATAAATTATTCGGGGTCTATTCGCATAAGCTGGCGCCAAATGCAGGGCGGTTGTTGCATGGCTTTACCCAAGAATTTCCAATGCCTGTCTCGCGCTATACGATGAATAAGCCTGCGGATATTAAAGCCGCTGGCCTGTCAGTTCTGGCACAGTCAGATGAGGTTGGTATCGGCATGGTGCAATGCGATAAAAGCCAAGATCTGTTTGTGCTAAACCATCTGGAATATGATGCTGAGACATTGGCGGCTGAATATGAGCGTGATGCCTCTGAGGGGCTGGCAACGGCTGTGCCTGCGAATTATTACCCTGATGATAATCCACAGAATGCGCCGATAAATTACTGGCGGCCTTTTGCTTATTTGCTGATGGCAAATTGGTTGAATGATTTATATCAGACAACCTTATATGATTTGTCATCCCTGTCAGATAAAGCATAGGTGATATGGCCGATTTTGCGGCCGTCACGATAGGCCGACTTGCCATAAAGATGCGTGCTAACAGGGCTTTGCGCTTGCAGGGCAGGGATTTGCGCCGCGTGCTGGCCAAGCAGATTTTCCATCCGCCAAGCCGCATGGGCGCCGCCGCGAACGGACGGGGTGCGCATTGGCAGACCGCCGACAATACGAGCAAGCTGTTCAAATTGTGAGCAATCAAGGCCCTCGATTGACCAATGATATGAATTATGTGGGCGCGGTGCGATCTCATTAAAGATAATCTCGCCATCCGCGCTAATGAAGCTTTCCATCGCGAGGATCCCATAGAGATCAAGATGCTCTGCGATAGCGGCAATGGCGGCTTGGCCTTTGGCGATAATCGCCTGATCCAATGGCGCAGGCGCCGTGCTATGCGCCAAGATGCCGCCAACATGATGATTAAGGGAGGCTGGGAAATGGCAAATAGCGCCTGTGCTATCACGGCCAATCAGGAAGCTTGCCTCTGCGACAAAGGAAACAAAGCTCTCAAGGATAAGGGGCTTGCCGCCCATTTCAGCGAAGATTTTTGCAACATCATCACCGCTGGCAACACGCATCTGGCCCTTGCCATCATAGCCATCACGGCGCGTTTTCAAAACGCCTTTGCCGCCAAACTCTGAACTGGCAAGCTCTGATAGGGCTGTGGCAAGCTCTTCTTGTGTATCAATCGCCCAAAAATCGGGTGTCGCGATACCTAAATCACGTGCCATGCGTTTCTCAGACAGCCTGTCTTGCGCGGTATCAAGCGCTTTGATAGAGGGGCTGACAATTGGCAAATGTTTGGCCAAAATCGCGAGGCTGGCAGAGGGGACGTTCTCAAATTCAGACGTTACCCCATCAATGCTTTTGGCAAAGGCCTCAAGGGCGGCCTCATCATCATAGGCGGCCGTGGTGGTTGCAAACGCAACATCACCTGCGGGCGAGCCTTTGGCGTCTGGGGCATAGATATGGGCGCGCATCCCAAGGCTTGCCGCGGATTGCGCTATCATGCGCCCTAATTGTCCTGAGCCAAGAATTCCGATTGTGCGTACCATCTGCGCTACTGCCTTTTTCGTGCTGTTATCTAGGCTTCATCGACGGGCGTATCTGCCACATTATCTGTTTGCGCTTGGCGCCATTCGATCAAGGCTTGCTTAATACGCGCATCGCCAAGGGCCAAAATTTGTGCGGCATAAAGGGCGGCATTCTTTGCCCCTGCAACCCCGATTGCCAAAGTGCCAACAGGGATGCCCGCGGGCATTTGCACGATTGATAAAAGCGAATCCATACCTTTGAGGGATTTTGATTCAACAGGCACGCCCAAAACAGGCAGATGCGTGTGCGAGGCGATCATGCCCGGCAGATGCGCCGCGCCGCCTGCGCCTGCGATAATGACGTCAAACCCCTCATCCGCCGCGCCCTTGGCAAAATCTGCCAAGCGATCAGGCGTGCGGTGCGCAGATATAATGCGGCAATCACAAGGAATATCGAGCGCCGCTAGAATATCTTTGGCATGGCGCATGGTGGCCCAATCTGACTGGCTGCCCATACAAATAGCGATCTTGGCGCCTTTTTGAGAGCTGGTAGCGTTCGATGAAGATGTCATAGCAATGCCTGATATGGTTGTTTTTCAAAATTCGGTTTACGCGATAATGTCAGGCAAAAGCAGTGCCTTTAATTTTATGATCTCATCTTTAAGCATAAGTTTACGCTTTTTCAACCGCTGCAATTGTAATTGGTCCATCGGCACCTCGTCACCAAGGCGCGCAATCACATCATCAAGGTCGCGATGCTCTGACAGTAAATTATCAAGGCGCGCTTGTCCCATTTGCATATCATGAAACTCTGACATTATGGGGAAAACTCCGGATGATGGTCGATTTGTAACAGGCAGGTGAGCTGTTATTATAACGCAAAATGAGCGCTGGTGCTAGCATCACAAAAGAGGGATTTTTTGACTGGACATTTCCGGCAACTGACAGGCAAACTAGGCGTGCTAATTTTATGCCAAAAAGATAAGGGTGTTATGAGAAATGGGACAGCTATTTAACGAGATCGCCGCCAAAGCAAAAGCAGATCCACAAGGCTTTTGGCAAGAGGCTGCCAAGGATGTGGCTTGGATAGAGCCGCCGAAAACCATTCTCGATGATAGCAACCCGCCCTTTTATCAATGGTTCCCTGATGGGACGATTAATGGCTGTTATAACGCCGTTGACCGCCATGTCGATGAGGGCAGAGGCGCGCAAAACGCGATTATCTATGATAGCCCTGTGACCGATACAAAGCGCCATATCACCTTTGCCGAATTGCAAGATGAGGTGGCGCGCTGTGCGGGGATGATTGCGGCGCATGGTGTGGGCTATGGTGACCGCGTGATTATCTATATGCCGATGGTGCCATCTGCGGTTGTCGCAATGCTAGCTTGTGCGCGTATTGGGGCCATTCATTCAGTGGTCTTTGGCGGCTTTGCGGCCGCGGAATTGGCCAAGCGTATCGATGATGCCAAGCCGAAATTGGTGATGACGGCCTCTTGCGGTATCGAGCCTTCGCGCATTGTCGCCTATAAGCCGTTATTGGATGAGGCGATTGAAATAGCGGCCCATAAGCCTGAGGCAGTGATTTTGGAACAACGCCCGCAAGCGGTGGCCGAGATGATCGAAGGCCGCGATTTTGATTGGACAGATGAGATTGCCTGCGCGGCGCCGGCTGATTGTGTGCCTGTGCGCTCTGGCGATCCTGCCTATATCCTTTATACATCTGGCACAACAGGCATGCCAAAAGGCGTGGTCAGGCCAACAGGCGCGCATATTGTGGCGCTGAAATGGTCAATGAAGAATGTCTATGATTGCACGGCTGGTGATGTTTATTGGGCGGCCTCTGATGTTGGCTGGGTGGTTGGTCATAGCTATATCACCTATGCCCCGTTATTTGAGGGATGCACGACGGTCATCTATGAGGGTAAGCCTGTGGGCACGCCTGATGCGGGTGCCTTTTGGCGGGTAATCGGCGAACATAAGGTGCGCGCGATGTTTACCGCCCCAACCGCGATTAGAGCGATTAAAAAAGAAGACCCTGAAGGCGCGCTTATCGCTGATTATGATCTAAGCCATCTGAAATATCAGTTCCTAGCCGGCGAGCGTTGTGACCCTGATACTCTTGTGTGGTGTGAGGAAAAATTAGGTGTGCCGACAATTGACCATTGGTGGCAGACCGAAACAGGCTGGTCTATCGCGGCTAATTGCATGGGGATTGAGCCATTGCCTGTCAAAGCTGGCTCGCCAACCTTGCCGATACCAACATGTGATGTGCAAGTGCTTGATGAGGGCGGTAAGCAAGTGGCAAATGGCGAGATTGGCTCAATTGTCGTCAAATTGCCTTTGCCGCCTGGAAGCCTGTCTGGTCTCTGGCAAAATGATGCGCGTTTTATCGAAGCCTATATGGCTGATTTCCCCGGCTATTATAAGACAGGGGATGCGGGCTATTTGGATGAGGATGGCTATGTTTATGTGATGTCGCGCACGGATGATATCATCAATGTGGCAGGGCACCGTCTGTCTACAGGGGGGATGGAAGAGGTGCTAGCCGCGCATGCGGATGTCGCAGAATGTGCGGTTTTGGGCGTTGATGATACGCTGAAAGGCCAATTGCCGATGGGCTTTGTCGTGCTGAAATCTGGCGTTGCAAGAGCAGGTGACGAGATTATCGCTGAGCTGGTGGCAGATGTGCGCGCGAAAATTGGCCCGGTGGCGGCGTTTAAGCTGGCGGTGATTGTGGCCCGTCTGCCAAAGACGCGCTCTGGTAAAATCTTGCGTGGGACAATCCAAAAAATCGCGAATGGGGAAGAATTTGCGATACCAGCAACGATTGATGATCCCGCTATTTTGGAAGAGATCAAAGACGCGCTGGTGCCAATCGGTTATCCGAAATCAGCCGGCTAAATCTGTCTTGAGAGATATGAAAAAAGCCCCCTGACCATCTGGTAAGGGGGCTTTTTTAATGACGGCTATTAATCGCCTAGACTATGGCAGTTCAGATAAGTTCTGCACTTGTGTTTCGGCGTTGGCTGGCTGGCCGCCGGCTTTTTCAATTGCCGCATTTAGATCAGGCTGAGAGCATAGGCCAAGCATGGCAGGGTGCTTTGCTTGGATGTTTTGGATGTTCCAATGTGTGCGCTCTCTGATTTTCTTAATCGTCTCTTTGGTCGTGCCAATCAGCTTGCCAATCTGTGCATCTGTTAGCTCAGGGTGATGCTTGACCAGCCACGCAATCCCATCAGGCTTGTCACCGCGGCGGGCCACTGGCACATAGCGGGGGCCTTTGGTGCGCAAGGTTGGTTGCGGGATATTTGATTCAGCCATGACCAAGCGCGCGCTCGCATCAGCTTCGCAGCGTGTAATCTCTTCGGCGACAAGCTGTGCGTTTTGCACTGGGTTATAGCCTTGAATACCGGCGCTCACCTCACCATCAGCGATGGCTTGCACTTCGAGCGGGTGCAGTTGGCAGAAATCACCAATCTGCTCAAATGTTAACGCTGTATTGTCAATCAACCACACAGCAGTCGCTTTTGGCATCAATAATTGTGTCATTATCATCTCTTATATCTAGCTAGATTTTCCATAGCTAATGGGCCTCGCGAGGCTTTTAGTCTCAGCCATTCTGGCCTTGAGTAAAGCTTCGACCGACCCGTTGGTAGTCTCTAGCGGTGAAGGTATAAAAGATATGTAGCTTAAATTTATATCATTTGCAAATCTTCAGATAAAATGAGCTATAGTAAAAGAGCCATAGAAACCTGTTATGACCAAAGAGGCCCGTGATGGATGATGATGAATTTAAAGGCTTGCGACCGCGTAATTTGCCGCATGATTTGCAAAGCTGGAATCTGGCAGATTTAACCGATTATATCACCAGCCTGAAAGCAGAAATTACGCGCGTTGAGGCAAAGATTGATGAGAAAAAAGCGGTTGGCAATGCGGCCGCCTCCTTGTTTAAATCTTAGTTTAAATCTTAAAAAATAGAGCAGAGCTGATAGGTGCAAATCATGACAAAACATATCCTTATCACAGGCGCGACCTCTGGCATTGGCAAGGCCATTGCGCTGGCGGCGGCGCGTGCAAAAATGGCGGTGACTATCACAGGCCTTGAGGCGCCGGCGGATGTATCAGATCTGCTTGCCACGCTGGCAGATGAGGGCGCGCCCTATCATGGCTATGCACAGGTGGACCTTAGCGATGGCGCGGCGGCAAGAGAGGTCGTGGCAAAAGCGGCAAGTGATTATGGCGGCTTGGATGTGGTGGTGAATAATGCCGGCATTCAGCATGTCGCGCCCCTTGAGGATTTTGCCAGTGAGGCGTGGGATAAGGTCATCGCGGTGAATCTAAGCGCGGCGTTTCATGTAAGCGCGGCCGCACTGCCGGTGATGAAGCAAGGCGGCTTTGGCAGAATTATCAATATCGCCTCGGTTCACGGGCTGGTGGCATCGGCGCAAAAGGCGGCCTATGTGGCGGCAAAACATGGGATTATTGGCCTGACGAAAACCATCGCCCTAGAGACAGCAAAAGACGATATTACGTGCAATGCGATTTGCCCCGGCTGGGTGCGCACACCCCTTGTCGAAGCGCAAATCGAGGCGCGCGCAAAGGCCAATGGCACAAGCATCGCGCATGAAGCGCGGCTGTTGGTGGCGGAAAAACAACCATCTGAGCAGTTTGTTCTGCCAAGTGAAATTGCCGAGATGGCGCTGTTCTTATGCGCGCCGCAAGCAGGGGCTATCACAGGATCGTCCTTTGTGATGGATGGCGGCTGGACGGCGCAATAAAAGCTGGCTGGATAAGATAAGGGGCTATTTATCCGCTGGCTTTGACTTATCCTCTGGCTTAGGTAGCGGGCGCAGATGGTCAGGGATCGCAAGCGTGATAGCCGCCTCATCGCATAAGAGCGCGGCGCCATCATCTGTCTTATGAATGGCCGCAAGGCGCAGGCTGGCAAGGCCGATTATCCCCTCACCCAACGGGGCGGTGGCAAGGATTGTGCCAACCTCTTTTTCATCTTGCATAAGAGAAGCGCCCGCAGAGAGATTGGCCCCCTTTACCGGCACAAGGCGTCTTTTGACAAGACCGCGCCATCTTGTGCGGGCGGTGACTTCTTGGCCGATATAACAGCCCTTTTTGAAATCAACCGCATCAAACATATCAAGCCCTGCCTCTAGCATTAAAGCACGGTTCGGCACTAACTCCTCTGGCCCTTCTGGGATAGCGTCAAGCAGGCGATGGGCCTTGTGCTGCGCCTTATCTGAGAGGGTGAGGGCGGGGATAGCGTCGCTTTTGATGATCGCAAGATAGCCTCTATTAGGCGCGCGCTTATCAGGGGCGCATACAAGCATATCATCAAATTCTGGCGCCTCATCACTGGCGATAAGGCTATAATCATCACAGCGTCCAATGGTGATTTTGCGGCGCAAACGATAGAGCTTTAGCTTCTTCATCAGCTCATCTGCTTGGCTCTCATCACAGGCAATATAAAGCCGTTCTGCCTCGCCATTCTGCGCGGGGATAAGGATACTCATCTCTATTAAGATACGCCCTTGCGGTGATAGCAGGCATGATTGGCGCATCTCATTCGCACCAAGGCTGGCAATATCCGCGGTTAAAATAT
>OBNQ01000087.1_pt1 | contig 11587 bp, 9 predicted proteins | sample 1494201 | NCBI WGS metagenome assembly OBNQ01 (sample SAMEA3275557, study PRJEB22092) | marine metagenome | biome: ENVO 01000043; feature: ENVO 00000569; material: ENVO 00002150 | collected 2014-06-21T11:00:00+00 | depth 2 m
CGCATTTGGCGCGATAAGCACAATCTCATAGCCGCTATAAGATAGCGCTAAGGCCATCATCTTGCCGGTAAGGCCGCCGCCTATGACAGTCACCTTGTGATGTGTTGGCTCTGTTAATCGCTTTGTCATATTGGCCCTTTAATCACGCGCAATGGGGGGGGAAGATAAGTGGTCTTAGTTAAAATGGGTTTTGATCACCTGTTTGACAAGCGTATCAAGCGCGCTTGTTTTGTCATAAAGATAGCTATGACAGCCAGCCTTATTGCCAGCTATCACATCACTTTCGCGGTCGCCTATCATCACACTTTGGTCAAGAGAGATGCCCCATTTATCGGCTAGCGCAAAAAATAACCCTGCCTCAGGCTTACGGCAATCGCACAAGGCCTCGCCGGCTTTCACACTATCAGGGTGATGCGGGCAAAAGGCGATATCGGTAATCTTGCCGCCTGATTGTGCGGCCATCGCGCATAGATGGTCATTGAATTTTTGCATATCATCTTGGGTGAACAGCCCTTTGGCAATCCCGCCTTGATTGGTGATGATAAAGACAGGGATCCCCGCCGCATGCAAGCGCACCAAAGCGGCCTCAGCCCCCGGCATCCAGTCAAAATCAGAGACTTTGTAACAATAGCCCTCATCGCGCGTGATGGTATTATCTCTGTCTAAAAATACTGCCCGCATATCTGTGCAACATCCTATCTATTGCCACATTATGGCCATTATGATCGCAACTATCTATGTCATTATCTATTTCATTATCTAACTCATTATATTGCGAAAGGCTTGGTTTTTCGATAGATTCTTTTGGTATTCTTTTTTCGGCTGTTGGCGCGCTTTTTTCATGTCTTTATTAAACCCTGAATTTGCTATTTTTGATGATAATATGTTCCTGCAATTGCGGGCGGCAATTGATGATATTACCCCGCCAAAAGATAAGCCGTTGCTGAATTTGACCATCGGTGAGCCGCAATTACCAGCGCCTGATTTGCTGACATCTACCATCGCGGCGCATGATGATAAATGGCACAGCTATCCCAAAGCAGATGGTGATGAAGCGTTTCGTGATGATGTGCGTTATTATATTGATTATCGGTTTGGCAGTGATGTTGCGCAGATAATTGATCCCGCCCGTCATATTGTGCCCGTGGTTGGCACAAGAGAGCCGCTTCATATGCTAGGCCAGATGGTGCGCGGTGCCAAACAGGATGCAGCGGCGCTTATGCCGAACCCGTTTTATCATGCGTGGCGCACAGGCGCGCTTGGGGCAGGCGGTGATATCATCTTGCTGAATGCCAGCCAAGAGACCGGCTATTTGCCTGATTTGGATAAGATTGATGAGGCGGTCTATGCGCGTGCGACGATTTTCTATATTTGCTCGCCGACAAATCCGCATGGCTATTATGCGTCAAAAGACTATCTAAAGCGTTTATTGACGCTGGCGCGTAAGCATAATTTTTTGCTGTTATCAGATGAATGCTATGCCGATATTTGGCGCGGTGAGCCGCCTGTGAGTGCCCTGCAAGTGGCGCAGGAAATGGCGCAAGAACTTGATCAAGAAACAGGTGATGGGTTTGATAATCTCATCGTTTTGAATTCGCTGTCAAAGCGCTCTAATGCGGCAGGTCTTCGTGCGGGGTTTCTGGCAGGTGATGCGGCGGTGATAGCGCTTTATAAAAAGCTGGTTGCCAATGGGGCGGCGCTATTGCCGACACCGTTATTGCGGGCGGCAGGCGCGCTTTATCGTGATGCCAACCATGCTGAGAGCATTCGGCAACATTATGAGACGTCTTTTGCCATCGCTGAGCGATATTTGCCAGAGGTGCGCATGCCGCAAGGCCAAAATGGCGGCGGTTTCTTTTTGTGGTTGCCTGTGCGTGATGATGTCGCCTTTGCCCGGCGCGCCTATCAAGAACAAGCGGTGCGCCTGATGCCCGGCAGCTTTATGGCGCTTGAAACAGATGAGGGCAATCCCGGCTCTGGTTATGTGCGCATCGCGCTGGTGCATGACCATAAAACGGTCGAAGACGCGATGAGACGGCTTGCCCAATTATATGAAGATGAGAGAGAATAGGCGATAATGGTAAAGTCAGATGTCGCAAAGCCTGTTGTATCAGGCGCGGTAAAACGCTTTTTGCTCAACCGTCTATCAGAGGCGTTTGGCCTTGTCACAATGGCAGGGGCATGCGCGCTGATCATCGCGTTGGTAAGCGCGTCATCATCTGATCCCTCTTTGAATGTCGCCACAGATAATGAGGTGAAAAACCTGCTGGGTGCAAGAGGGGCTATTACCGCTGATATCCTGTTTAATTTTTTTGGCATTATGGTCTTTTTATTACCGCTTGCTTTGGCGAGCTGGTCTTATCGGTTTCTTATCCATATTGGCCTTCGTCATTGGTATTGGCGGATGCCATTATTGCCGCTTGCGATGGCTGTTTTAAGTGCGGTAACTGTCCCGATTGACGCTTATTTTGCCAGAGACATGACAGGTGTTTTGGGCGCCCAAATAAACAGCGGTGCCAGCGCGTTTATGGCGTTTTTAAATCTGCCGGATTTATTGCCCGACCTATCATCACAGATATTGTCAGCACAATTGGTTGTCAGCGTGATTTTGGCCCTTATCGGCCTGTCGCTATATGTTTGGACCGCTGGTCTCACAAGGCGTGAATGGGGTGTCGCAAAATGGTTGTTGCGCCTTATATTCTGGCCGCTTACCGCGCTTTTATCTGTGGTATTCAGGCGCAAAGCACATGGTCAGGAGGCGGCAAATGGGGCGGTGAATGGGGCGGGCAATGCAAGTGGGCAAGCGCCTGAAATGGCTGATGATATAGATGATGTGGGCGCTTTGCGTGCGCGCACAAAAGCGCAAAAGGCGGCCGAAGAAAAAGCCCAAAAACAGGCGCAAAAAGACGCGCAAAAAGAAGCCAAGAAATTGGCAAAAGAACAAGCGGCTCTAGAAAAGAAGCAAGCCAAGGAAAAGGCCAAGCTAGCCAAAGGCGCGCGCAAAGAGCCTGTGCTTGTGCCCGGAGCCGAGGTTGCATCTGCCGAGGTTGTGTCTGCTGAGGTGCCTGCGGTAAAATCGGCCAAGAAGGCGGCCAAAGGCGCGGCGGGTAATGCGCGCCAGACAAAGTTCGATTTTGAATCACAATCAGGCTTCCAGCTACCGAATCACAATTTGCTAAAGCCGCCAAGCAAGGCTTCAGACGGGCCGGGCGATAAGGTTTTGCAAGAAAATGCCCGCATGCTTGAAGGGGTGCTTGGTGATTTTGGGGTGAATGGCGAGATTAAAGATGTCGCCTATGGGCCGGTTGTCACGCGCTATGGTCTGAACCCGGCTGCAGGGACAAAGTCGCAACGTGTTATCGCGCTCGCAGATGATATTGCGCGCTCTATGTCGGCGCTATCTGTGCGTGTCGCGGTGGTGCCCGGCCAGAATGTCATCGGTATTGAGATGCCGAATGAATTGCGTGAGACAGTGTTGTTGCGTGATATTCTCGACCATGGTGCGTGGTTTGATAATAAGGATTCGCTGCCAATTTGTTTGGGCAAGGATATTGCTGGCGCGCCTGTGGTGACAGACCTTGCAAAGATGCCGCATTTGCTGGTCGCAGGGACAACTGGTTCGGGTAAATCAGTGGGGATTAATGCGATGATCCTCTCATTGCTATATCGCCATACGCCAGAGACTTGCCGGCTGATTATGATTGATCCAAAGATGCTGGAGCTGTCGGTTTATGATGGGATTCCGCATTTATTATCGCCGGTTGTAACAGACCCTTCAAAGGCTGTGACGTCTTTGAAATGGGCAGTGCGCGAGATGGAAAACCGCTATTTCAACATGGCCAAATTAGGCGTGCGTAATATCACCGGCTATAATCAAAGATTGGCCGAAGCACGCAAATCAGGCGAGGTCTTAACAAGACGTGTCCAAACAGGCTTTGATGCTGAAACAGGCCTGCCAACACATGAAGAACAAGCGCTTGATTTAGCGCCTTTGCCATTCATCGTGGTGATTATTGATGAGGTCGCAGATTTGATGCTTGTCGCGGGCAAGGATATTGAGGCGGCGGTGCAAAGGCTGGCCCAAATGGCGCGTGCGGCGGGGATTCATGTGATTATGGCCACACAGCGCCCCTCAGTGGATGTGATCACAGGCACGATTAAGGCAAACTTCCCAACACGGATTTCCTTCCAAGTAACCTCAAAGATTGATAGTCGCACGATCCTAGGTGAGCAAGGCGCAGAGCAATTATTGGGCCGTGGTGATATGCTGTACATGGAAGGGGGCGGGCGCATTAAACGTGTGCATGGCCCGTTCATGGAAGATCAAGAAGTTGAGAAGGTCGCCAATTTCTTGCGGGCGCAAGGTGAGCCTGAATATGATGATAGGGTGACAGCCGAGCCAGAAGAAGGCGCCGGCGCAGAAGGCGGTGATGTGCCAGCCGCAACAGGCGAATCGCTCTATGATCAGGCGGTTGCTTTGGTGGTGCGTGAACAGCGTGCCTCAACAAGCTTCGTGCAACGACATCTTAAAATCGGTTATAATCGCGCGGCGACAATCATCGAAGAGATGGAAGGCGCGGGCATTATCAGCAAGGCTAATCACGCGGGCAAAAGAGAGGTTCTGATTCAAAATGACTAATTACGGCCTGTTATTGATGCGCAAAATACTGGTGATGTTTGCCCTTTTGGGGATGGCCCTATCTGTGCCAGCCAATGCGCAATCATCAACCGAGATTATTGCCAAGGCAGAGCGGTGGTTTGAGAAAATCTCAACCATAAGGGCGGAATTTATCCAAGTCTCATCAGATGGCAGTGCGGCATCAGGCACGCTTTATTTGCGCCGACCGACACAAATGCGCTTGCAATATGAGGGCGATGCTAAATTGGCGTTGATTGTCTCAGGCGGCTGGCTTCATGTTGATGAGGGCGCGAAAAAACAGGTCAATAGCTATCCGATTGGCTCAACACCTTTTGCGCCTATGTTGCAAAAAGATATCCAATTGCGGAGCCCGAATTTCACAACCACAACAGCTGTGAAGCAAGGGGTGGTGTCTGTGACATTAACCCAAGAAACAGGGCAAGCGGCCGGGTCTTTGACGCTTGAATTTAGCGAAAAGCCCTTTATGTTGCGGCGCTGGATTATCGAAGATGCGGTGGGTGTGACCACAAAGGTGACATTGCAAAACCCTGTTTATGGAGAGGATTTTAACAATTTTCTCTTTGGCTTGCCGCCTTATTCCTCCCCATCAGATAATAATTAAGCCTGTATTATTTAATTGGCCCGTTCAGGCGCCGCTATTTTTTTGAAGAAAGTGGATTTCATGAAAATCACAAGCTGGAATATTAACTCTGTACGCCTGCGCATTGGCCTTGTTGAAGATATGGTCAAGGCGGTTCAGCCAGATGTGTTTTGTCTGCAAGAAACCAAAGCCCAAGATATGCATTTCCCCGAGGCAGCGCTTGCGGATATGGGCTATCCTTATCAGGCTTATCGGGGCGAGAAATCTTATAATGGGGTGGCGATTTTATCACGTGTCCCGCTGACCGATATCAGCCATAGGCTTTGGGCCGGCAAAGAAGATTGCCGCCATATTAGCGCGGTGGCAAATGGGGTGCGTATCCATAATTTCTATATTCCCGCCGGCGGTGATGTGCCTGATAGAGACGAGAATCCGAAATTCGGTCATAAGCTTGATTTTGTGGATGAGGTCACCGCCTATTTTGCAGAGGAGAAGCCGACCTCATCTGTGATGGTGGGGGATTTGAATATCGCGCCTTTGGCAGAGGATGTCTGGTCCACAAAACAGCTAAAGAAGGTGGTGAGCCATACGGATATTGAGCGCGAAAAATTATTGGCGCTTATCGCTGATGGCGGCTGGGATGATGCGATGCGCAGCTTTTTTGGCGCAGATGAGGTGCTATATAGTTGGTGGTCTTACCGGGCGCGTGATTATTTGGCCAGCAATCGTGGCCGCAGACTTGACCATATCTTTGTCAGTAACGATATCAAAGACAAGGTGAGCAAGGCAGAGATTTATAGCGACGCAAGAGGGTGGGAGAAACCATCTGACCATGTGCCTATTTCAATTACGCTAGAGGCTTAAGGCGCACCAGAGGCTTGCGGCACACCAGAATTGGGTTTTTGGCAAAACATGCTATAAGATGGCCATGATGATAGATTTTTTGAAAATGCACGGGCTGGGCAATGACTTTGTGGTGTTTGATGCCAGAAGTCATAATGCCAGAAGCAAAAATGCCTCTTTAGCCGATATGCGCCTTGATGAGCGTGCGGCGCGTCTTGTGGCTGACAGACGCTTTGGGGTGGGGTGCGACCAGATTATGATTTTGCGCGATGCCCGAAATGGCGGTGATATCTATCTCGATATGCGCAATCAAGATGGCAGTGAGACAGGCGCTTGCGGTAATGGCACAAGATGTGTTGCCAGCCTTATCATGCAGGAATCGGGCCAAACAGAGGTTGCGATCGAGACCAAGGCAGGGATGCTATATGCCAGCCAAAAAGGCACGCTGATTGAGGTGAATATGGGCCAAGCGCATTTGGCTTGGGAACAAATCCCGCTTCGTGATGAGGCAGATACGGCGCATGTGCCACTTGCCCCGCATGAGGCGATTGATGGGGTCGCTGTGAATATGGGCAACCCGCATATTGTGCTGTTTGTCGATGATGCAGAGGCGGTTGATGTTGTGGCAAGAGGCGGTGCGCTTGAACAAAGCCCGTTATTTCCTGAGGGGGTCAATGTGTCTTTTGCGCATGTGATCTCTGAGGATAGGGTGCGGATGCGTGTGTTTGAGCGCGGTGTTGGTATCACAAGCGCTTGCGGGTCTGGGGCTTGCGCGGTGGCTGTGGCGGCCCATCGGCGCGGTCTTGCGGGGCGGACATCTGAGATTATCCTAGATGGCGGCTCTTTATATATTCGCTGGCAAGATGATGGCACGGTGCTGATGGCAGGGCCTGTTGCGACAAGCTATCAAGGGACGCTCTCATCAGAGGTCGCACAGGCGGTGCAAGATGCGCAAAAGGCGTTAAATTAATGGGCGCGAATCGACCACAAATAGAGACATTTGGTTGCCGTCTTAATATTTGGGAATCAGAGGTCATGCGTGATAAGGCGCATGAGGCAGGCCTGAATGATGCGATTATCTTCAATACTTGTGCGGTGACGTCTGAGGCCGAAAAGCAAGCGCGTCAATCGATTCGCAAATGGCGGCGTGAACGCCCTGATGCCAAGATTATTGTGACAGGCTGTGCGGCGCAAATTGATCCTGCCGCGTGGCGTGATTTGCCAGAGGTCGATTATGTTATCGGCAATCATGACAAGCTTGATGCCGATAATTGGCGCAATCTTGAACAAGGGATGCTGGCGCCGGTTCATGTGTCTGATGTGATGGAAATCAGAGAGACAGCGAGCCATTTTATTGATGAGTTTGATGATCACACCAGAGCCTTTTTGCAAGTTCAGCAAGGCTGTGATCATAGATGCACCTTTTGTATCATCCCCTATGGCAGAGGCCCGTCGCGGTCTGTTGGTAGTGGGGCGGTGGTTGATTCTATCAAAAAGCTGGTTGCCTCTGGGGTCAATGAGGTGGTGCTGACAGGGGTGGATATCACCAGCTGGGGCCATGATTTGCCGGGCCAGCCACGCCTAGGGGCGTTGGTGAAACAGATTTTAAAATTCGTGCCAGAACTGCCACGTTTGCGCCTATCTTCGATTGACCCGGCTGAGCCTGATCACCAGCTGATGGAGGCGATTGCCACCGAACAGCGCTTGATGCCGCATTTGCATTTATCCGTGCAACATGGCGATGATTTGATCTTAAAGCGGATGAAGCGCCGCCACCTTGCGCGCGATATTAAGCGGTTTGTCGAAGAGGCAAGACGCGTGCGCCCAGATGTGTTTTTTGGCGCCGATATGATCGCAGGCTTTCCGACCGAAGATGATGAAGCGCATCAGGCCAGTCTTGCGCTGATAGAGGCTTGTCAAATCCCGTTGCTTCATGTCTTTGGCTATTCAGCAAGGGCAGGCACGCCGGCGGCCAAGATGCCGCAAATCGAAGGCGGTCTTATTAAACAAAGGTCTCGCGAATTGCGCGCGCTTGGCACCAAGATTTTGCATGAGATGCTAGATGGGCTGATTGGCGGGCAAGATGAGATCTTGATGGAAAAGGGCAATCATGGCCATTTGCGCAATTTTGCAAAGGCCAAGATTGACGGCACAGATTATTATGAATCAGGCGCAATTTTGCCGGTGAAGATCATCAGACGTGAAGAAGATACGCTGATTGTCGCGCCGCTTGATAAGGGCGCAGTTGGTGAAGGGCAGTTGGTGAAGGTAAGTAAGGCATGAGTTGGTTTCGCAAATTAACAGATGGTCTCAAGAAATCATCTTCTAAGATGACGGAAAGCCTATCAGGTCTTTTTACCTCTAAGAAGATTGACGCTGATTCGCTTGAGGATCTAGAAGAGGCGCTGATTGCCTCTGATATGGGCCCGCATGTGGCGGCCGCGATTGCGCGTGAATTGGCCGCGGTGAAATTTGACGGCGAGGCTGATGCGGATAAATGGCGCCTTGCTTTGGCAGAGATTTTGCAACAAAAATTAACCCCGCTTGAAAAGCCGCTAACGGTCTCAAGTGACCATCGCCCGCATGTGATTTTGCTGGTCGGGGTTAATGGGTCTGGCAAGACGACGACCTGTGGCAAGCTGGCGCGGAAATTCCAAGATGAGGGCAAATCAGTGATGCTGGCGGCGGGTGATACATTCCGCGCCGCCGCCTCTGAGCAATTGCAGGGCTGGGGCCTTCGCACTGATACGCCTGTGATATCTGGCGAGGCGGGCGGTGATGCGGCCGCATTGGCGTATCGCGCGATGCAACAAGCCCATGAGGCAGGCACAGATGTGCTGATCATCGATACCGCTGGGCGTCTGCAAAATAGAACTGAATTGATGGAAGAGCTTGCCAAGATTCACCGTGTCATCGGCAAGTTTGATGACAGCGCGCCGCATGATAGCATCATCGTGCTTGATGGTACGGTTGGGCAAAATGCGATTGCCCAAACCAAAGCCTTTGCCGAGGTTGCGTCGCTGACAGGCATGATTATCACCAAGCTTGATGGCTCTGCAAAGGGCGGTATCATCGTGGCTTTGGGTGATGATTTTGGCCTGCCAGTACATATGGTCGGTGTGGGTGAGGGCGTGGATGATCTAGAGAGCTTTGGGGCAAGAGATTATGCCGCCGCCTTGGTCGGGATTGAGGCAGATGATTTGCCGCAAAATACTGACGCTGAGGATAAAGAGGCATAAAGCGCGGAAACGCTTGACAATTCAGCGCAAAATCGCCTAATAAGAGGCACAATCAGGAAATCTTTTCTGTCCATATGACCCTAGCGGGTTCCGTCCGTCCTTGAAGTTTTCGAGCACGGGCGCGTTTTTGGTTGGCATTTTAGCCCTGATTTAAAAGAATTAATGAAGGTGTAGCTTGTCGGATGTTTGACCAGTTAAAAGATAAATTTCAGTCCGTTTTTGACGGCTTGTCAAAGAAAGGCTCTTTGAGCGAGGCAGATGTTGAATCAGCCCTGCGCGAGGTGCGTCTTGCTTTGCTTGAGGCTGATGTATCTTTGCCTGTGGCCAAACATTTCATCGCCTCTATCAAAGAAAAAGCCATTGGCGCCGCGTCGATAAAGTCTGTGCGCCCTGACCAGCAAGTGATCAAAATCGTTCATGATGGTCTGGTAGAGATGCTTGGCGGTGATGCCGCGCCTTTGGCAGTGGATGTTGCGCCGCCTGCGGTTATCTTGATGGCAGGTCTGCAAGGCTCTGGTAAAACAACGACCGCTGGTAAGCTTGCTCTGCGCTTGAAAGATCGTCACAAGAAAAAGGTGATGGTTGCCTCTCTTGATATGACACGCCCTGCGGCGCGCGAACAATTGCGCTTGCTAGGTGAGCAGGCAGATGTTGGCGTCTTGCCTGAATCAGATACGGAAACCCCGCTACAATTGGCCAATCGTGCTTTGCAGATGGCAAAGCTTAAAGCCTATGATGTGGTGATTTTGGATACGGCCGGTCGTTTATCTGTCGATGAAGCATTGATGGATGAATTGCGCGCGATTAAACAAGCGACAAACCCGCATGAGGTGTTGCTGGTCGCTGATGCGCTAACAGGTCAAGATGCGGTTAATACCGCCCAAGCCTTTCATGATGCGGTCGGTGTTAGCGGTATTGTGCTAACGCGTATGGATGGTGATTCGCGCGGTGGTGCGGCTCTGTCTATGCGCCATGTTACAGGCATGCCTATCAAATTTGTGGGTATGGGTGAAAAGCAAGACGCGCTTGAAGAATTTGTGCCTGACAGGCTGGCAGGTCGCATCCTTGATATGGGTGATGTGGTCGCGCTTGTTGAAAAGGCGGCGGCGGCTATTGAAGAAGAAGAAGCCATGCGCATGGCAAAGCGTATGGCCTCTGGCAAATTCGATATGAATGATTTCCTCAACCAGCTTCGCCAATTGCAAAAAATGGGCGGCCTGAGCGGGATTTTGGGCATGTTGCCGGGTATTGGCAAAATGCAAAAACAGCTAAATGCGGCTGGTATGGATGATAGTATGCTAAAGCGCCAAGAGGCGATTATCCTATCGATGACCAAAAAAGAGCGTGTCTCTGTGGGCTTGCTGAACGCGTCTCGTCGCAAGCGTATCGCGGCCGGATCTGGCACAAGCGTGCAAGATGTCAACCGCGTCGTAAAGCAATATCAAGAAATGGCAAAGATGATGAAGCGCATGGGCTCTAAAGCGGGTGCGGCTGGTCTGAAAGCTATGATGGGTGGTCTCGGCGGCGGTGGTGCTGGCGGTGCTGGTCTTGGGGGCGGTATGCCGTCTGCAGGGCAAATGCCTGAGATGGATGCCGAAGCAATGAAGAAATTATCATCTGGCCTGCCTGCCTCTATGGGCGGACAGATGTTTGGTAAAGGCGGATTGGGCGGCATGCCCGGTCTAGGCGGCCTGCCTGGCCTTGGTGGTCATGGCGGTAAGTCGAAACGAAAAAAATAAAGCGAATAACTTTTAATCGGTTCAATGAAGGGAATTTGAACAATGGCTTTGAAAATTAGATTGGCTCGTGGTGGCGCAAAAAAGCGTCCTTTCTATCGTATTGTTGTCGCAGAAGCGTCAGCACCACGCGATGGTCGCTATGTGGAAAAAGTAGGTCACTACAACCCAATGGTCGCAAAAGACAATGAACAGCGCCTCGTCGTAAATGGTGAGCGTATCGCTTATTGGATTGGTCAAGGCGCACAGGCAACTGAGCGTGTTCAGAAGCTTCTTTCAACAGTTGAAATGATGGCAGCTGTTGAGATGCGTGATCAGCCAAAGAAAGCGGCTCCTGGCAAGAAGCGTGCAGAAAAAGAAGCAGCTGAAGCTGAAAAAGCAGCTGAAGAAGCGGCTGCGGCTGCTGCGGCGGCTGAAGAAGCAAAGGCGGCTGAGGCTGCTGCGGCTGAGGCACCTGCTGAAGAAGCTGTGGCAGAAGAAGCTGTGGCAGAAGAGGCACCGGCAGAAGAAGCACCGGCAGAAGAAGCGG
>OBNQ01000088.1_pt1 | contig 11510 bp, 9 predicted proteins | sample 1494201 | NCBI WGS metagenome assembly OBNQ01 (sample SAMEA3275557, study PRJEB22092) | marine metagenome | biome: ENVO 01000043; feature: ENVO 00000569; material: ENVO 00002150 | collected 2014-06-21T11:00:00+00 | depth 2 m
GCCCCAGTCAATTTCTTTACGATAAATTTGAAACATATTTGTTTTTCCTTGTTTCGGATATTGTGTGTCTTCTCGACGGTCCAACTGCCACAAATGCCTATCATCTGTGACATGAGTTCATATAAGGCGTTTATCTTGCTTGTCTATCAGTGCATAGGGCGCAAAAGGGGCGTAATTCAGGCCCTTATCGATAAAGGCATGCCTTCATTTGCGATTTATAGATCTATGATATGTGAATGAAGAATAGTTAGAAGGCACGTTCTTGGCATCTTTAAAATGCCGCTCATCTTATCTTGGCCTTCTTATATAACATCGCCTCGCAATGCCTGTCTCCAACCACCCCAGATAGGTAGTCGCCACCTCATATTTTATTTTTCTTACGCTTGAGGCTGTCATACCATCTTTTACGCCTTAAAAGCAAGGCAACAAAAAACCTGCTAACAAGGCGCTAGCAGGTTTGAATTTTTTTGGCTTTAAGACGCCTAATAATTAACGACGTAGGCCTAGCTTTTCGATCAAAGCCTTATATTTGGCTTCATCACCACGCTTGATATAATCAAGCAAGTGGCGGCGCTGACCAACCATTGTGAGCAAGCCGCGGCGTGAGCCGAAATCTTTTTTATGTGTCTTCATATGCTCAGTTAGGTTGCGGATACGCTCTGTTAGGATAGCGACCTGTACTGATGATGAACCTGAATCGCCTGCATTGGCGCCGAATTCTGAAATAAGTTCAGCTTTCTTTTCTTTGGTAATCGACATCGGATATCTCCTATTGGTTATAAATTAAATACCCGCATTGGCTTGAGACCTTTTTCATGCACTTCAACAAGCGCAATCAGCGTATCATCGCACACCGCTTTATAAATTTGCGATAATGCCATGCTAGGCTTTGTCTCCAAAAGCTGGCCATAGCGCAACTTCTGTGCCTCTTCGGGCGTAATAAGCAATGCCGGGATGTCGTCCAGCGCTGCCAAGACTGGCATCACATACTGTGATGCGGCGGCACTATCGCTTAAATTTTCTAAAAAATCCAGCGAAATAGCACCATTCAATGAAAATTGTCCAACTTTGGTGCGGCGAAGCTCTGTGACATGCGCCACTGTGCCTAGCCTGTGCCCCAAATCGCGGGCTAATGAGCGAATATAGGCCCCTTTGCCGCAATCAACCGCAAAGCGCGCATGACCCTCTGCCTGAGACAGCAAAACCAGATCATCAATGCGAATCTCTCTTGGTGCCAATTCGGGCATCTCACCTTCATGACGGGCGATCGCATAGGCGCGCTTGCCGCCAATTTTCACCGCCGAAAAAGCCGGCGGCGTCTGTTGGATAAACCCGATAAATTCTGGCAATACAGCCTGTATAGCCTCATCAGTCGGCATGATATCAGAGCGCGCAATGACCTCACCCTCAGCATCATCTGTCGATGTCTGCTCGCCCCATTTAGCCGTAAATTCATAGGATTTTTCAGCGCCCATCGCATAGGCGGTCGTCTTTGTTGCCTCGCCAAGCGCAATCGGCAAAATACCACTTGCCAGCGGGTCTAGCGTGCCACCATGACCGGCCTTCGCGCCATCAAATTTACGGCGCACAATCCCAACCGCCGCCGCAGAGCTGATCCCAAGCGGCTTATCAAGCACGAGCCAGCCATGATAGGCAGAGGCTGTCTTTTTGCGGTTTTTTTGGCTCATACGGGGCGGTTTCTGTAACGAAGCTGGATGTGCCTATAAAGATAGGCCGATTTCAGATTATTAGGCGATCTCATCCTGATCATGGTCGGGAGCCTCATCATCATCACCCTCTGATAGAGCAGGCGGCAATTTAGCGATGAGAGATGACATCTTCTCAGCATTATCAAAAGAATGGTCAGCCATAAATTTCAACCGTGGCATACGGCGCAAATGCACTTTTTGGGCCACATAGGTTTGCAAATCAGGGGCGATAACGTTCAAAATCGCCACGACCTCATCCATATCCGCACCGCCAAGAGGCGTCACATAGGCTCTGGCATTTGACAGATCAGGGCTGACAGATACTTCTGAGACTGTCACAGAAATACCGTCAAGTTCTGGCACATAAACATCACCACGCAACAAGGCTGTTGAGATATGATGACGCACTTCCTCACCAACGCGCAATTGGCGTTGGCTCGGAGCCTTTGATGGTGCTTTTGCTTTTTTACCCAAACCTACAAACTCGCAAATAATGGCTTATGAATTCGCTGACATAAGCGGCTTAATCAAGTGTACGGGCAACTTGTGTTAGCTCGAAACATTCGATGACATCACCTTCTTGGATGTCTGAATAATTTTCGAACGCCATACCACATTCAAAGCCGTCACGTACTTCTTTCACTTCATCCTTAAAGCGCTTCAAAGTCTTCAAATTGCCTTCATGGATAACCACATTATCACGCAACAAGCGAACCTTACAGCCACGCTTAATGACACCTTCGGTGACGAAACAACCAGCGATTTTGCCGACCTTAGAGACAGCAAAGACTTGGCGAATTTCTGCATAGCCGATGAAATCTTCTTGCGTATCTGGTGATAGCAGACCACCCATCGCCGCTTTGACCTCGTCAATGAGCTCATAGATGATTGAGTGATAGCGGATTTCAACACCGTCACGCTTGGCCAAATCACGCGCTTGCGGGATGGCACGCACGTTAAAGCCAATAACAATCGCGTTTGATGCGGCCGCCAATGAGATATCTGATTCAGACAAAGCGCCAACGCCGCCTGTCAAGAAACGCACCTTCACCTGTTCGGTGCCAAGATTCTCAAGCGCGACCTTAATCGCTTCAAGCGAGCCATGCACATCTGTCTTAATGACAACTGGCAATTCTTCGGCTTCACCTGCGGCAATCGCTGACAGCATTTGTTCAACAGACCCACGCGCTGAGACCACGGCCTCTTTTTCGCGGATAACACGTCTGCGATATTCGGCAATTTCACGTGCTCTTGTGTCTGTTTCAACGACGGTGAAATTATCACCTGCCATTGGCGTGCCATTCAGGCCTAAAATCTCAACAGGCATTGACGGCGTCGCTGTCTTTAGCTGTTCACCGCGTTCATTCAGCAATGCTCTGACACGGCCTGATTCGGCGCCGATCACAAAGATATCACCGACAGATAATGTGCCGCGCTGTACCAAGACAGTCGCAACAGACCCTCTGCCACGCTCAACCTTCGCTTCAATCACAGAGCCTTCAGCTTCACGATTTGGATTGGCTTTCAGCTCAAGCAATTCAGCTTGCAACATAATCGCTTCTTCCAAGCGCTCTAGGCCTTCACCTGTATGGGCAGAGACATTCACGGCCAAGATATCGCCGCCGAAATCTTCGGTGATGATCTCATGCTGCAACAGATCAGAGCGCACCTTTGAAGGGTCTGCGCCTGGCTTATCACATTTATTCACCGCAACGATAATCGGACAGCCCGCGGCTTTCGCATGATTAATCGCCTCGATGGTCTGTTCTTTCACAGAATCATCTGCCGCCACCACAAGGATAACGATATCCGTTGTGTTCGCCCCACGAAGGCGCATTTCGGTAAAGGCGGCGTGACCTGGTGTATCGATAAAGGTAATCACATTTTCTTGGGCTGTCGTAATCTGATAAGCGCCAATATGCTGTGTGATACCGCCTGATTCACCTGCCGCGACATCTGTCTGGCGGATGGCATCAAGCAAGCTTGTCTTACCATGGTCAACATGGCCCATGATGGTCACAACAGGCGGACGAGGCAATAATGAGGCTTCATCATCCTCAATCCCGCCAAGACCATCTTCAATATCTGAATCAGAGACACGGCTAACCTTATGACCAAATTCAATCGTCACCAATTCAGCTGTTTCAGCGTCAATATTCTGTGTCACTGTGGCCATAATGCCAAGCTTCATCAATTCTTTGACCACATCAGCGGCACGTTCTGCCATACGGTTGGCCAATTCTTGGACGGTAATGGTATCAGGGATGATAACATCACGCACCTGTTTGACCGCGGGTGCCTCATCACGCATACGCGCTTTTTCGCGCTGACGACGAACCGACGCCAATGAGCGTTGGCGACCACCTTCCCCATCTGATAGGGCTTGTGAGATTGTCATCTTGCCTGATTGACGACGCGCCGGGCCTTCACGACGTGCTGGCTGGCGGCGGTTATTATTTTCATCTTCCACACGGCGTCTGCCACCTTGTGGGCGGGCCGGGGCATTTTCATCCACAGGCCCTGGCTGAGATGGTGTTTGCGGCTGGCCTGATTGGGCAATGCGCCCTGATTGTTCTTGGGTCGCTTTATGACGCGCGGCCGCTTCTTCTGTGCGCTTGGCTTTTTCAGCCGCTTTTTGCGTTTGCGTAATCTTTTCGATTTCTTCTAGCTCAGCCATTTCAGCACGACGACGCGCTTCTTTTGGCGAGAGAGGGGCTTCTTCTACAACAGGCTCACTAGCAGGCGCAGCCTCAACAGCTTCCTCGCCGGCCGGGGCTGTTACATCAGCCTCTGCGGCAACATTGTTATCAGCGGCTTGCTCTTCAGCCTCATCATTCTTGCCAAGACCTTGCTGGAGCACCTGCATACGCTTTGCGCGTTCTGCGGCTGTTAGCTTGTCATCAGCCTCACTTGGCGTTGGCTTTGGTGCCTCAATTTTTGGCTCCACAGGCGCGGCTGGTGCGGGCGCTGCTTTGGCGGCGGCGTTGCGAGATGGCGGCAGAGGCACACGCTTGCGACGAACTTCCACTTGAACCGTCTTGGCACGGCCACCTGCTTGCCCACCACGCAATGCGGTTGGGTCAACATTACCGCCAAGCGATAAGGTGCCACTCCCTGACAAACTCAAGGTTTTTGATTTTTTCGTATCGTCGCTCATACCCAGTCCTTTCTCGGCTGGCCCAGTCCTCAATTTAACTGGATGTTTGTCTTTAATCGGCTATCGCGGCTCATGAGCACCACGGGCAAGCGAATAAAGATTTAATCAATCGTCTCACTGTTAATTGACGTTTGTGTAATACACCCGTCAGCCCCTTCCTGACAACCCAAAGGGGGCAGAAAAGCGGCAAATCTGTCGATATCGACCTTTAAGCGTGCACAAAGACCGCCCGCCGTTCCATTTGGGTCAGGCAAGATGCCAATATAGGCAAGCGTATCTCTGCCAAAAGCAGGGCCTAGCAAGGTAGAATCAAACCCATCATGCACCCATTCAGGCATCAGACGCCGCACATGGGCCTTTGATTCACGCCGCGACGCATCACAAGCGACCAGCATACCTTCCATATAATCATAGCTTGAAAGGCGCCCACCACCACCAATGGCAAGGCCCGCTCTTCGCGCCAATGCCAGTGATTGTTGGAATCTTTTACCCAATAGGTCTACTAATTGGGCAAGCAGTGCCTCATAAGGCGGCGCATTTGCCTCAATATGTCGTTTGAATAAGCCCTTATCACAGGCTTTTTTAACCGCCGCCGGATCAAGGCTGAGCCAACAGCCGCGACCAGGCAGTTTTTGGGCCAAATCAGGCACTAATGCCCCATCTGGCCCGCACACAAAGCGGATCAACTCTTCAGCTGATTTGGTTTCTCCTGAGGCTATGCAGCGACGCTCTACCATCTCTGATACCTCTCATTTGTCTAACCGCTTTGGGGTCATATTAGTTTAGCCTTTCAAAAGCTTTCTTATTCAGCAGCTGGCTCTTCTTCTTCAGATACAGCCTCTTCATCAGCGAACCAATGGGCTCTTGCGGCCATGATGATATCACCTGCCACAGTCTCATCATCAATGCCATCATCTTTCAAGAAGCCGATAAGCTCTTCTGAATCAAGCTCAGCAAGGTCATCTCTTGTCAGGATGCCGTTTGTTGCCAATTTCAAGATCATGCTGATTGATAGATACTCAAAGCTCATCAAATCATCTGCGACCTTCAGCTTGGCCAATTCAGCTTCGATACGCGCTGTCTCGGCATTCACAAATTCGATCGCACGATTGGTAAGCTCAGTCGCAACGCCTTCATCAAACCCTTGAATTTGCGCAAGCTCATCAACAGGTGTCTCGGCGATATCTTCAACAGAGGTAAAGCCTTCAGCGACCAATAGATGCGCGATGACATCATCAATATTCAAGGCTTCCATAAAGCGTGTTGAACGGTTCTTGAACTCTTCTTGGCGGCGCTCTGATTCTTCGGCCTCTGTCAGAATATCAATATACCAGCCTGTTAATTGAGAGGCGAGGCGCACATTCTGGCCACGTCTGCCAATCGCCAAAGAAAGCTGATCGTCTGGTACGACCACTTCCATACGGCCGGCGATTTCGTCCATCACAACCTTTGCGACCTCAGCCGGCGCAAGCGCGTTTACGACAAATGCCACAGGATCTTCTTGGAACGGGATGATCTCAACTTTTTCACCCTGCAATTCGCCCACAACCGCTTGCACACGGCTACCACGAAGACCAACACAAGCGCCGACAGGATCAATCGAGCTGTCACGTGATAGAACAGAGATTTTCGCGCGGCTACCTGGCTCACGTGCCACAGCCTTAATCTCAATCACGCCATCATAAATCTCTGGCACTTCTTGGGTGAATAATTTGGCCATGAATTCGTTCGCCGCACGCGATAGGAAAATCTGCGGGCCACGCACTTCACGGCGGACATCTTGGATATAGGCTCTGATACGATCACCTTGGCGCAAAGTCTCGCGCGGGATCATTTCTTCGCGGCGGATAACTGCCTCAGCTCTGCCCAAATCAACCGTAATAGAATAGCTTTCAGCACGCTTGATTGTGCCGACAACAATCTCACCAATACGGTGTTCATATTCACCAAACTGGCGCTCTCTTTCCGCTTCGCGCACCTTCTGGCTTATCACCTGCTTGGCGGTTTGGGCGGCGATGCGACCAAATTCGATAGGCGGCAAAGGCTGGCGGTGAAACTCACCAACGCCTAGGTCATATTTCTTGCCCTCAGCGACACTCATCTGTGTGGCTTCATCTTCTAATTCTTCGACAACTTCCGTCCAACGCTCAAGCGTAATAGAGCCTTGCTTGCGGTCAATCATAGCGCGGATATCACGGTCTTGGCCGTATTTTGAGCGACCAGCTTTTTGAATCGCTTCTTCCATTGCCAGAATCACTTCTTCACGGTCGATTGATTTTTCACGTGCGACCACATCGGCTATCTGGATGAGCTCTAGGCCCGGAATTGATGATGTATCCATAAGAGTGCCTTTTTCTTACTTGCTAGTTAATCTTTTTGAGGCGCTTGCATAGGCGGCGCTTTTTTATCGGGGTTTTCAAAATATTCGGTAGGGTCGATTTTTGTGCTGTCAATTTCATCGAACGCAAAAGCCAGAGGGCCAAATTGTGTATCAATGATGATTTTGCCGTCAGCATCTCGGCCATTCAAGCGCCCTTTGAGACGCTTTCTGCCATCAACCATTTGCTTGAGGTGCATCTTGACCAAATCGCCATCAAAGCGATCATAATGATCATCACGCGTAAGCGGGCGATCAATACCAGGTGAGCTAACCTCTAGATTATAGCCATCTTTAATCGGGTCTTCGACATCCAATAAAGCGGCCACATATTTGCTGATTTTCTTGCAATCTTCGACTGTCATCTCGCGATGGGCAAACGGTTCTGCCATGATTTGCAATTGATTGCGGCTACCGCCCGGTGTGCCACTATAAAAGACGCGCACAAGATCAAAGCCCATCTCATTCAGAGCTGGCTCTATCATCTCAGCGATCACATGGTTTTGACCTGCCATTTTCCTGCACTACCAATCTTAAGTTCGACATGTCTTAAGTTCAACATATCTTGTCGTTCATAATCTCATATCCAAAATCAGGCATAAAAAAAGGCGGACTTTGTAGCAAAGCCCACCGCCTGATTTTCGGATTTCCCCATACATACACCAAAAGCCCCCGATATAGCAAGCTTTATGATAGGGACAGGTTTATTTGCGGATAAAGTCGAACCAGCTAGAGGCGCGCCCCTCATCAACGCCTTTGGCCATATAGCGCGTCTCAGGCCAGCCTTCGGGGCGTTGTTGCCAATCTTTGGCGCTTTGTGCCAGCCATTCAAAGCGATCATCTGCCATCGCCTCAGCCAACAGCCATGTTTTGGCAATTGGATGGTCGGACGCCATCCGCAAATGACCACCCGGACGGATAAGCCGCGCCAGCCTGTCACGCATTGATTGCTGCAAGATACGTCTGCCAGCATGACGCTTTTTGGGCCATGGATCAGGGAACATAATATAGGCGCCCGCAAGACAATTTTCAGGCATTCTATCAAGGATAAGACGCACATCATCAGGCCAAATACGGATATTACCAATCGCCCGCTCTTCGATATGGCGCAGTAAGCTTGCCACGCCATTCACAAAAGGCTCAGCCCCAATAAAGCCCGCCTCAGGTGCCGCCTCAGCGATAGAGGCAAGATGCTCACCCCCGCCAAAGCCTATTTCCAAAAAGACGTCTTTGGGCGCATCTTCAAATAAACCATCTAATGTGTCGATATCTTGCGGCACTTGAATTTGCGGCAGGCTTTCATCAAACAGCGTTTGCATTTGCGGGCGCAACGGGCGCCCTTTGCGTCTGCCATAAAAAGGCAACTCGCCTCTTGGACCTTTGGAATTAACGCCCAATTTTGGCAAATTTTCAGAATCTGACACAGCAATCACTCACAAATGAAAAAATGAGACAGCCTTTTCTTACGAAAGCTTGTTGGCAATATCAACCGCTTCCCAAGAAAATGTGCCAGCACCTGCCTCGCCTGCCTTACGGCCAAAATGACCATAGGCAGAGGTTGGGGCATAAATCGGCTTATTCAGGCCAAGATGCGTGCGAATACCTTTGGGCGTCAAATCAACCAGCGAGCGAAGCTGTTCTTGCAAAGCAAAATCATTGCCATTCCCAGACCGGTTGCCCGTACCATGCGTGTCGACATAAACAGACACAGGCTCAGCCACGCCAATGGCATAAGCAAGCTGGATGGTGCATTTATCTGCCAGACCAGAGGCCACCACATTTTTGGCCAAATAGCGCGCGGCATAGGCGGCTGAACGGTCAACCTTGGTCGGATCCTTACCAGAGAAAGCACCGCCACCATGCGGGGCCGCCCCGCCATAAGTATCAACAATAATCTTGCGCCCTGTCAGGCCAGCATCCCCATCAGGGCCACCGATTTCGAACGTGCCTGTCGGGTTAATCAGCAAATCATCAGCGCTCACCATCCAGCCATCTGGCAAGATATCAGCGATGAGAGGCGTCACAAGCGCGCGGATATCATCTTGGCTTGCCCCAACCGCATGTTGGGTTGAAAGCACGATTTTATCGACACCTTGAATATTGCCTTCATCATCATAAATCACCGTCAATTGTGATTTCGCATCAGGGCGCAGAATCGTATCTTCATCAGCTTTGCGCATATCTGCCAGACGCTTGAGAATCTGGTGCGAATAATGAATAGGCGCCGGCATTAATTCATCTGTCTCGCGGCATGCATAACCAAACATTAAGCCTTGGTCGCCCGCACCTTCTGCTTTGCCTTCTGCCTCATCCACCCCTTGGGCGATATGGGCTGATTGTTCATGCAGGTAATTTTGAAATTCAAAATGCGCATGGTGGAATTTATCTTGCTCATAGCCGATATCTTTGACCGCCGCACGAACCGCAGGCTCAATCGCTGCCATGATGCCATCAAGCTTCTCTTCAGGCGCACGCACCTCACCGGCTAGCACAATGCGATTGGTCGTCGCCAATGTCTCGCACCCAACGCGTGCTTGTTCATCTTGTGCCAAAAACAAATCCAACACAGTATCAGACACACGGTCACAAACCTTATCTGGATGACCTTCGGAAACTGATTCAGATGTGAAGAGATAGCTCATTGCAAACTCCTAGCCTTTAATAATAATATTACCCTTTACTGCCTTCTTTTCCCAAGACGGTCAAGCCCAATAGCGAGCATTAACAATACGATGAGCAAGCTAGAATTGATCAAAAATGACAGCCGCGCAAATAGGGTCGCGCGATAAGTCGCAGGCTTGGCTGTATCAACAAAGCCCTGCTCCCCAAGGCCGAGCGATGCGATGCGCGCACCCTTGCCATCAAACACGGCCGAGATGCCGCCATTGGCCACCCGCACAACCGCGATACCATAGCTTATCGCCGTCATCCTTGTCTGTGCCAAATGCTGATAAGGGCCGGCTGTATGTCCAAACCAGCCATCATTCGTCACATTCACAATCAAAGATGGTCGCTCACGCGCACGGCCAGCTAATTGAGGGAAGATAGCCTCATAGCAAATAAGCGGCAGGACGAGTCCAAAATTCGGCACAAAAAGCGGCCTGACCTCAGCGCCTTTGGTAAAATCTCTTGGGCCGGCAATCGCATCGATAAAGGGAATAAACCGCCATGGCACATATTCGCCAAATGGCACAAGATGCGTCTTATCATAGAGTGCTTTGGTGCCATCCTCGGCGATAAGAAGCGCTGAATTACGCACCTGATTATCCGCATCAAAGCGCAAAATACCTGATAATAATTGCCCTGCCCCGCCCTGTTGTTGGCCCTGTTGTTGGCCCTGTTGTTGGCGGTGGAAATCCGCTATCATAGCGGCCCTTGCATCTACCAGCGCGCCTTCTGATCGATAATCACCGGCAAAGGCTGTTTCAGGCCAAATCACAAGGTCAATCGGCTGGCTTGCCTCAGCTATTGAGAGAGATGTCAGCCTGTCCATATGGGCCGCACGCATCTCGCGCACCCATTTATCGGCTTGCGGCACAGCTGGTTGCACAAGCCTGATACCATGCGCCTCATCTGCCGGGTTAAGCGGGCTCATCTGCTGGTGGCTATAGGAGGCAAGCCCCAAAATCACCAGAGAGATAGCGATAAAGCAGGTCATAATCATGCCCGCTAATTGCCGCCTAACAAGACCTCTTGATAGGCTATAAAACGGCGCAATGATAGCGGCAAAAAGCGCGATAAAATTAAGCCCTGTCTGCCCAAAGACCGCCGCCCATGAGGCCGTGATATTAAGGCCCAGAAAAATCAGGCCGGGGGCATTCCACGGAAACCCTGTGGCAATAAATTCACGCCCCCATTCAAGCAGGCCGATCATAACCGCCATCATCACCAAACGGCCAATCGCCGTGCCAGCAAGGCGATAACCAACCATGCCTCCCACAGCCCAAAACGCCGTGACAATCACAGGGATGCCAAAAAAACTAACCGGGATTAGGAACCAAAACTCTGCCTCACCAACCAGCAAAGAATGGCTAATCCAATAAAGCGAGGATAAAAACCAACCATAGGCACCAAGCGTAATATGCAGACAAGATTGGCGCCAATTAGGGGCAATCGCCGCCTGATAAAACACCCAGCCCATCAATAAAAACGCAGGCATCACATAGGCAGGCGGCAGAGATAGGCTTGCAAGACATCCCGCAAGGAAGCTTGTCTTCAGGGCGTGCTGATGACAAAGGCGCATCATGCGCCCAAAAGCCTCTCCCAT